>Ga0184615_10000872_pt1 | contig 16287 bp, 17 predicted proteins | sample PLM4_65_coex_FD_133134 | JGI IMG/M metagenome (GOLD analysis project Ga0184615, IMG submission 133134) | Groundwater sediment microbial communities from an aquifer in East River, Colorado, USA - PLM4_65_coex | ecosystem: Environmental > Terrestrial > Soil > Riparian zone | place: USA: East... | reverse complement strand
GTTTCAATCCGCGCCCGCTCCGAAGAGCGGGCGATACGATGAGGAACCCATGACGACCGCTGACCTCAACGAGTTTCAATCCGCGCCCGCTCCGAAGAGCGGGCGATACCGTGGGCGAGGCGACGACCGACACGACCGGATTGTTTCAATCCGCGCCCGCTCCGAAGAGCGGGCGATACTCAATGAGTCATTTTCGACGGTGGACCTGACGATGTTTCAATCCGCGCCCGCTCCGAAGAGCGGGCGATACGGTCGGATGCTCACGGCAAAAGAGCAAGAAGCCTTGTTTCAATCCGCGCCCGCTCCGAAGAGCGGGCGATACGTGTGACCGGGCGACTGATCTTCCGAGATCTGACGTTTCAATCCGCGCCCGCTCCGAAGAGCGGGCGATACATCGGCAGATCCTCGACCTGCCGGCGTTGACGGGTTTCAATCCGCGCCCGCTCCGAAGAGCGGGCGATACGTGGCCTTTGAGCTGCTTGTACTCCTTGACCTCGTTTCAATCCGCGCCCGCTCCGAAGAGCGGGCGATACCGTCGATTCCGTGAACGATAGCATTGTGGTGAAGGGTTTCAATCCGCGCCCGCTCCGAAGAGCGGGCGATACTTCCCCATAGCGGATCAACCAACTGGCTTCTCGGTTTCAATCCGCGCCCGCTCCGAAGAGCGGGCGATACCTTCGCATGACGTTCGCACAGCAACCCACTGACGAGTTTCAATCCGCGCCCGCTCCGAAGAGCGGGCGATACAGGGATTCAGAATATGACGGAACCCCACTGGATAGTTTCAATCCGCGCCCGCTCCGAAGAGCGGGCGATACCGAACCCGCCCTGCGAACGTTACCACCACAGCTAGTTTCAATCCGCGCCCGCTCCGAAGAGCGGGCGATACACGCCCAACGCCGCGTCGAGCTTCGTGCTCGAAGTTTCAATCCGCGCCCGCTCCGAAGAGCGGGCGATACGTCAAGACACACTCACTCACCGTACCTTCTAGGAGTTTCAATCCGCGCCCGCTCCGAAGAGCGGGCGATACTGACGATGACCTTCCTCGTCCACACGGCGGATCGGTTTCAATCCGCGCCCGCTCCGAAGAGCGGGCGATACGTAGAACGCCGGAAGATGATACCCACGATGACGCGTTTCAATCCGCGCCCGCTCCGAAGAGCGGGCGATACAAATTCCACGAACGTCTTCAGCGCGCCCTGACTGTTTCAATCCGCGCCCGCTCCGAAGAGCGGGCGATACGTGAAAGCCTGCTGCGGGGTGGAGTGTCTGACGAGGTTTCAATCCGCGCCCGCTCCGAAGAGCGGGCGATACCCGCACCGGCCGCACGTCGAGTACCACGTCTGCCTGTTTCAATCCGCGCCCGCTCCGAAGAGCGGGCGATACTTAAATTGCTCGTCGAGCCCGCCGTTAATGTGATCGTTTCAATCCGCGCCCGCTCCGAAGAGCGGGCGATACTGAGCTGCGGCCCTACCAGATCCAGCTCACCAAGGTTTCAATCCGCGCCCGCTCCGAAGAGCGGGCGATACCTCCGAAACCGTCCTACTCCGACCGCTCGACCAGTTTCAATCCGCGCCCGCTCCGAAGAGCGGGCGATACCAGAATGACCAGAGAGGGGACCTACCGATGAGTGTTTCAATCCGCGCCCGCTCCGAAGAGCGGGCGATACTTGGATAAGCCATGAGCCGCCGAGGTGAGACGCAGTTTCAATCCGCGCCCGCTCCGAAGAGCGGGCGATACAGAGGGAGACGGAGCAGCGGACACAGTCGTCCAGGTTTCAATCCGCGCCCGCTCCGAAGAGCGGGCGATACTCGTCAAGATCCTCATCTTGGAGGATGTGTTCAAGTTTCAATCCGCGCCCGCTCCGAAGAGCGGGCGATACACGGAAGACCGATCCGACGTGGCCCGTGAGGAAAGTTTCAATCCGCGCCCGCTCCGAAGAGCGGGCGATACGTAGAGGGTCGGGGTCGTCATTCTCTTCCTCTAGAGGTTTCAATCCGCGCCCGCTCCGAAGAGCGGGCGATACAAGGGAGAGCGGTTTTTTACCGCCGTCCCCTCTGAGTTTCAATCCGCGCCCGCTCCGAAGAGCGGGCGATACATGGCGAGGTCACGGAACACGCCCGCGACGTTCTTGTTTCAATCCGCGCCCGCTCCGAAGAGCGGGCGATACCGAACTACCTGATGAAGTGGCAGCTCGAGGACGGGTTTCAATCCGCGCCCGCTCCGAAGAGCGGGCGATACGAAACACCGGAGAGGATGGGCCACGCGATGACCACGTTTCAATCCGCGCCCGCTCCGAAGAGCGGGCGATACTAATTGGATTGGGATTGAATGTGGTAACTGCGATGTTTCAATCCGCGCCCGCTCCGAAGAGCGGGCGATACCGAGGCCCGACAGCCGATCGGTTCTACTATGAACGTTTCAATCCGCGCCCGCTCCGAAGAGCGGGCGATACCTAAAGGCCGTGGAATCCTTTCGCCAGGCCAACCAAGTTTCAATCCGCGCCCGCTCCGAAGAGCGGGCGATACGCCGGCTGTTCGAGCTGGGGCAGGTGAGTGCGGAGTTTCAATCCGCGCCCGCTCCGAAGAGCGGGCGATACGCGGAATTTCGCCTGGGTGATCGTCAATACCAGCGAGTTTCAATCCGCGCCCGCTCCGAAGAGCGGGCGATACGCGCGGCGCGACCTCTTGACCGACCTCTACCGCAAGTTTCAATCCGCGCCCGCTCCGAAGAGCGGGCGATACGTGAGGAGATCCGACACGCCGCCCATGACGACTTGGGTTTCAATCCGCGCCCGCTCCGAAGAGCGGGCGATACGCGGAATGCGCGCGGCTGGGGCAATGGCTGCTCTTGTTTCAATCCGCGCCCGCTCCGAAGAGCGGGCGATACAGCTTACGGGCAACCTGCGACAGATGAAGGAGAATAACTCCGTAGTTCGCGTACCTGTATCTCAATTCATCCTCATGTGCGCCCACGTTGCCCATAGACAACCAAATCCTTCTGAAAAATCGGCACTTATCTTTCACGCGAACTCCCCTGCTGAACGCCAACCGCTTCAGGTTCGCGCTAGACGACAAGCGGCCCATCAAAGTCCACCGCTTTGAATTGACCGAACTCCTTCATGTGCTCCTTAATTGGTTCGTTCAGACGATAAAAGCGCAAGTTATCCGCGGTCACGTCTATTTCGTCGAGAAGTTGCTTCTCCAACAGTTCGTACGCGTTGGCATCTACCTGGCATTCGAATACCGACTTCTGCACCCGCTGGCCATAGTTCTGGCAGACTTTGGCGACCCGCCGGAGGCGGCGCCGTCCTTTGGCGGTCTCGGTTGAGACATCGTATGCGACGAGGATCAACATGATCACCGATGCAGATACGGGACATACGCCGGTGCGTCGCTGCGCAGATACCGAGCAAGCAGCCGCGCCTGCAGGTGCGGCAAGAGGCCGATCTGAACTTGCTGATCCAGCACGGAGTGAGTCAATGTCTCCTGCTTACGTTCCTGGTAGGCGCCGATCACGATCTTCCGCCCATCGTCGTTCAAGAGCACCGCGCCGCCCTCTCGCTTTTCGAAATGATTCGCTTGAATTTGCCCGCGGTTGACCAACGTCAGAGCCAGACGATCGGCAATGACTGAACGGAACTCCTCCATGAGGTCCAACGCCAGCGCCATCCGTCCCGGACGCACGGCATGCAGAAAGCCCAGTTGCGGGTCGAGCCCCACGCTTTCCAACGCGCTGCGGCAGTCATGGAGCAAGACGGCATACAGAAAGGACAGGAGCGCGTTCATCGGATCACGTGGCGGGCGACGGCTGCGGCCGTCAAAGGTGAAATCGCCACGCAACGACTGCCGTATCAGATATCGCACCGATTCGAAGTAGATTCTCGCGGCGTTGCCCTCCTCGCCCCGCAACCCGTCGAGGTCCCTGGCGTACGGCAGCTTCCGCAGATGGCTCGCGATCAACTTCGCGCGCTGCACCAACGTCGCACGCTCGTCGTCAGCCTGACTGTCGCGCGCTCCGCGAAGCAACACAGTACGACTATTGCGCAGCTTTCCAGCAAGAAACGCCCTTGAGAGATCCGTCGTCTTGGTCAGGTCGTCTGCCGCACGATATTGGGCTTGGCGCAGCAAGATATTCCCATTCACCGGCCCTTCCACCCGAGCCTGAAAGCGCCCGCTCCGCCCCAACCACACCACGTTCCGCCCGTCCTCCATACAACGCCCCATGAGCGCTGGGCTCACCCGGACCTCACCAAAACACACGATCGACCCCAGGTGATGCATCGGAACCTGGAGACGCTTGTCGTCATTCACCATGACACACACGGTTTCCCCTTCGAGTCGGAGATAGGCTTCCGGCGTCGTCACGTACAGGGTATTGAGCAAAAGCGTCATACCACCTCTTCACCGGGGTCGTATAGATCACGTTGGAGCGCGACCAGCCGTGCTTCCGACCGCACCAGCTCCGGCTCACAAATACCCTTCAACGAGCACTCCTCACAACGCCGTGGGTCATCGACCGGCGGGGGAAGTTGGCGCTGGGCCAAGAGCTGATGCACCGCAGCCGCTGCCCGCTCCACCTCATGGCGAAGCAGATCGTCGATCACCACCTCCCGACGCCGCCGAGACTGTTGGTGGAAAATGGCCCCGCGCGGCACTGGACGTTGGAGCATCTCTTCGAGGCAAAGCGCCTGCGCGGCGACCTGAAGATCGTCATTGATCCAACGACGGCGTTTCCCGTGCTTGTACTCAACGGGATACACCGTCCCATCGGGATGAAATTCGACCGCATCGCACTTCCCGGAGAGTCCCAGCCGCTGGCTCCACACCGGCAACCCATACTCCACGCGCACCCCCGCGCTCACCTCGTGCCGTTGCTGATCCACCCGCTCGTGCTCGTGCGAACCGCGCAGCGTGTGCACGTTCTCCGCGAACTCACCCTCGGCGTGGATCAGGTAGCAGCGGCGGGGGCAGTACAGGTAATGGTTGAGTGCCGAAATCGGAATCCAATCATCCGAATTCACACAATCGCCCCTCCGGCCGAAAGGAAGGCTTCGTCTTCCAGTACGCCCTTCATGTACCCGATGAACGAGTCGTAGCCGAGGGACCAATAATACAAGCCGGGGTAACGGCTGAACTCGGACACTCGCAGTTGTGCAATCCGGTTGCTCCAAATTTGGACACTACCTCGCTGAATCGCCAAGCGGTCCACTGGCAGCCCACGTTGTAACCGTTCTTTCAAAGCTTCATCGATAACAACCGTCCGCGTGTCGCCGCTGATTACCCTAAATTCTTCCTCCACTTTCGGGAAATCGCTCGCGTTCTCGTACTGCGTGATGTTATCCGCAAGACCTTCTTCACGAATCTCTCGGCGCAACGCTTCCTTGCAGTCATTAGGGCTAACACGATTCTCTGCATACAGTCTGTCAAGAATTTTTGCTGGCAATTCAAAATCTCGATGCAGGCGCAGGTTGTCACGGTCCTTGAGGCGAAAGGTCCATACTTCCGCAGTTGAGAATTCGCCATGTCGGTTGACGCGGCCGCCTACCTGGATGAGATTGACAAGCCCCGCGGCCTCGCGCAGTCCCGTACTAAATGAAAAATCGACTCCCGCCTCCACCAGTGAAGTAGCTACCAACGTCCAATCCGGGGAAGCCTTGTCGGCCAACCGGTTCTTGATCGCCTGTATCGTGTTCTTCCGATCAGCAGGCGTGAGAGCCGTGCTCAAGTGTTCCACGCGTCCACGGCCAAAGCGCGATGAAGTCGCTTGTGCAATAACTGCTGCTGACTGAACTGTATTGACGATCAGGAGCCGCGGCCCCGGTAAAGTCGGCAACCATTCCAAGATCTCTTCTACATCCAACGGTTCGCTCCGCCGGCAATAACGAATTCGCTGTCCCTCGACATCCAACATCTTTCTGCGCGTCTCAGTTGTGACAAGTTCCGGCAACCGCACCGGCGGGTCAGAAAACTCCGGGAGTTCCCAGAAGCGAGTAAGCGAACCTGAGCCCAGAACGAAATGACACCCCCACTCGTCGCTGAGCGCTGCCAGCCACCTCCACGCTTGTGGCCAAAGCCTCGCCGGCAGGGCTGCGTGCGCCTCGTCAAAAAAGATGGCACTGCCAGCAACTTGGTGGAACTTCCTCAACGCCGACGGCTCGTTCGAGGCAAGTGTTTCAAAAAATTGAACGGCGGTCGTCACAATGATCGGCGCTTGCCAGAGAGTCGTGAAACAGCGCACATCTGGCGCCGAGAAATCGGCTCGATGATGATGCTCAGCGACGACTTCTTCCGAGGATTCACCCGTCAAGACAACCGCCTTGCGATACTCCCGTACCGACTGCTCGATAATGTTGGTGTAGGGAAGCACAACAAAGATACGGCGCAGGCCCTTGTCGATCGCCGTATTCAGCAGATGCGCCATGACAGCGAACGTCTTGCCGCTACCCACCGGGCTATCACACGCGTACAGTTTTGGGACAGTCTCTGCGCTCCGACACTCTGCGTAAACCGCCTTGCGGTGCCGGACTCGTTGGTCGGGCGTGTCTGCCCCGAGCGTACTCACATGGCTATCGAGGCTTCCCAGCCGTTCGGCTGCTCTGAGCAGAAGAGGCTCACGCTGTACCTCTCCATAATGCCGCGCCGTATCGCCATGATCGGCGTCTACAAGGCAACTGAGCGCCATGCGTAAGAATATCTGCGGTTCCGACAACTGGAAACCATCCAGTTGTTCTATGGGCTCGTCGTTCACGCACGACCGATGGCGCGCAACATACTCGCGCAGTGACTCGTCTGTGTGTTTCAGCAGCGTTGGGTTTCGCTCATCCCGAAAGCAATGTTGACCTTTTGCCTTCTCCTCTGGCAGCGACGGCAGCCCGATGTGATGCGAATAGGCAATCAGCGCAGCAAGTTGATCACACTGCTTCCCCTGAGCCAGAAGCTGCACGACCCCGGCATCGACATGCTGAATGGGTAAGCGCCTGCCCGTCTGCTCACCGGCCAAGACGGCCTGGTTGGCATCGTCCAACTTACCGAAATCGTGGTATTCGCCAGCAAGCGCGGACACGGCTTCGAGTAGGGGCCCGTATTTCTGGCAATATCGCCCAACCGCCGCAGCATTGGCACGAGCCCGCCGCCGAGTTCGTATGACATGATCCCCGTAGTCCTGCGCCTGAACACCTCTGTCTGGGCGCGCACTATGGGCTAAGTAATCCATGCCTCAGCTAATCAGATCCCGAAACGAGACCTTCTTGCTGAGAGGCTCGGGCAAGGTGGTCGGCACATCGTAGTCATCCCAACTCTTTGAACGCTGATTCGGATCGCCCTTGCGCTTGGGCTTAAGTGCGTCGATTAGTGCAAAATCTGAACATGAACCGAGGGAGTTCCGGTGCTCGCAATACCAGGCGTGTCGCAGTTCGACAAACGGCCTGGCATGCGAGCGCGTATGTGAATATGCGTGAGGAATCAGGCGCAACAGCAATTCGACATCCGCCTCAGTGCAACCGGACTTATGCGCGACGCTTGGATTCACAAAGAACGGCATGACATAAACGCCGTGCGGAACAAACCGATATCCCATAGGCGCCATGCCTTGTGTCTTCCCCTCTTGAACCCCAGCTTTGTTCGTATTCGTGTGTCGCTCGATGTCGATTGGCGCAATGGAAAGGCCCAACCCGAACTGAACGACACCCGTCTTTATAGTGCCCTTGTCCATCTCATCCTCAAGAAACGTATTGCCGAACACGCGACCGTCCCAGTACCTTCGAACGAACGTTCCTTCCCTCAGTTCCTTCGCAATTTGCGATCGGTCTCTACCACGTGACTCAAGAATCGCATATTCATCGGACTTGAGCTTCGGTGCCTCTGACACCGCCTTCCATACCGGTCCATCCTTGTCCTCGACGAGATCTCGAAGTTTTCTCTTAAACGACACCGGAGAAATCTCGCCACGTCCATCGGGACGTTGCCGCGGATCACTTTCGCGATCCGGATCACCGTTCGGATTGGAGTTAATGACCTCGATAATAAGGAGGCCGGTACCGCGCTTTACCTCAGCGTTGCTGCTCATATCATTCTCCTTGTCGTTGAACTCTTAGCCGTTTTCCTGGCTGCGGGCCAAATAGCCCAGAAGCATCTGCGCCTTGTCCGCATCGGAAACTTGGCGCTCCGACAAATTAGTCTGGCCCAGTGCCGAGGCGGTCTCGCCAAGCTCTTTCAGGAAGAAGTGAATCAACCCCGCGTTCTCATCAGAATAAGTTTTCGCCCACGCCTGGTACGGCAAGACACGTTGCGCGAACAGCGCAAGCGCTCGTTCCGGCGTCTCTAACGCAGTACTCATGAGCGCATTGCCGAGTAGTTGCGGCGGGACTTGCTGGCTCCGCACGTGCATACAGTAGTGATAGTGAAGTTGATCGGCCAAGCTCATGAGTCGGCCGACCAGAAAAGGCGCTGATTCCATGTATGTCTCCTTTTTGTGCCCGAGTTTATCCAGTAAGAGTCCGAACAGAGCGGGTGTAAGGCGTGCCTGCTTGTTGAACTTGCCACCAGCCGTATGTGCCTTACCCTCATGTTGTGTCTGCGCGGTCGCCAATAACAGATCACCTAGATTTCGCACTGCGACGGTCAAGATGCGCTGTGCGAGTTGTTGAAGTCCGATCCCATCGTCTAGTAGTAGGCGTACGCCGTCTTCGGCAGGGAAATGTTTTGCGCGGTCGGCTTGGGTTCCGAGATGCGACCATACCGTGTTGAGGCACCAAACTGCCTCCAACGGGAATGGCGTCATAGGCGCAGCCCAGACCGGCCTCTTTTCGCCCTGCGGGAAATACCCGACTTGAATCGCCGGTACGTTGCGACAGCCTAGCTGCCAGTCTTCGGCGGCTTTGACGAGGCGTGCCGCTGTATAGTGCCGAGTGAGTGCGACTTGCGTTCTCGCCTTGTCCATCTTGCGCAAGGCAAATACGCGGATCTCAATTTCACTCAGCGGTTTGGGGATCCCCTTCAACGCATCTGTCACCCGTGCCGCAGATTCCGAGAATAGAGCGGTGTCACCAGCGGCGTTCTCGGTTTGGCCACCGAACATCCCAGCGATCTCAGGTGGCTCGCCAGGAATTTCAGTAGGATAGGCAAAAAGCAGCTCTTTCGTGTCAGCAGCCTGAGCAACGCTCGCCCACGTCTTCCCTTGAAAGGCGGGACTGACCAACCACTCCAACGCCGCTTTTGCCTGTTTCCTGACCTCATTGCCGACCACGTAGGATTTAGCACCAATTCGCCTATAGCGGCGTTGGCAGGGAGATTCATGATTCATGGCCCGAAGTTTCACGGGACCGAGAATGGGAAGCTTCACTTCCGGTAGCTTTTCTTCCCAGCCCGTTTGATCCCTTCCGAAAGCGTCTGGGGCAACGGAGTGTTTCATCGTCGGCTTGGTCGTGTGAGTTTCGTTGAGCCGGGCATTCAGCCAATCAGTGGCCTTACGGTGTTGAACCGGATACTCGAACTTTGCGGTGCCTTCCGCAACGTCCAACAATAAGGCCACGCTGTTGCCAAGCTTCTTCTTCTCGTCTACGTGAAACAACAACGGCGCGTAATCCGTCAGACTCTGCCCATTAGCAATTTTCTGCTTTACCAACTCCCTCAATTGTTCGTAGAACCGTTGCGCATCAACCCGAACGGCACGTTCCAGCAACACATCCCATGCTTTAAGTTCAGTAGGCGCCGGCCCCGCTGATTTTTGAAGGTCGCCAGGAAGTGCGTTCAAACACCTCGTGACTCGCTCGATATCCGATGTCTTCCAAGCTGGATCGCTTTCCCGCAACCAACTGTCCAGGGTGTCACCTGACCCTGGCTCACTCGATGCAGATTTGCTGATCTTCTTGAGAAAGTCGTCGAACGTCTTCTTGACGTCCTTGCCCGCTCGCTTGTGGACGTAAAGCGGCTTGATGTTAAACGCAGGGAAAGAATGGCCATTTGCCGTTTCCCACTTGCGCACACCTTCGGGCAAATCGTGCACGACCTCAAGATCGGCGACGCCGTCTTCGCCAATGAGAACGCGATAGCACGGCTTCTGACGAGTGACATTCGGAAGCTCCTTGAGTTTCGGATGCCAATCCTTCAGCTTGATGTTTTTAGGCAGGCAACCCGCCAGGCTATACAGCTCGTTAAGCATGACTGCTGCTCCGTTCCGGGTAAACGAGCACTCCGTTCACAATCCTGACATCCTGATCGTAGACATAGTCGAGATCGCTACTGAGCCCATGGGGGAACACCTGCCGGACCATGCTGGGAATATTGAGGTTGACGTCGTTTTGCACACACGTACCCTCCCGGAAGACCCCGACATAGTCCGGCGTGAACTCCTTCCATCCCAGAAATGGAATCGAGAAGCACTGTCCACGCTTCAAACGGCGGTTGAATATTTCCTGGAACGCGTGGAGAGGATTGGTTGTGCGCTGCTCCCACGACCGGGTTATTGAAGACACGTCCTCTGGCTGATATCTGTTCGGACTGAGTGTCGCGTAGAGCCGATAGCACGGGTTCATTAGAACGGTCGCCAACAATTGATAGCTTCCCCCCCCGTCTATGACGCCGGACTTGCGCAATGGGCCACCATAATTCGTGTGATACGCGTAGTACACGAGAGGCGAGCAAATCTCCGCCTTCGTTGGCACGACTTCCACTACCTGATTGAATAGGACCGACTCGAATATTCCTTTCACCGCAGAGTAGGTCGGCACCGGGTAACTGGCGGGGCTATCTCCGGTATCCCCTCGCGTCCATATTGCTACAGGACCGGCGATTTCCAAATTGACCTCATAGGTCCGACTCATTGCAAATCCTCCTTGGAGCAGCGCCGCCCTCCACATGGGTTCGCGCTGTGAGCGAAGTAGACTTGCGACATTGGGTCCCTTGGAGTCATCATCCATTCACTCAAGAGCGGGTCGGCCTCGTGGAGCCAGATCCGTCAAGAGTTGCGCACAGTGCCGCAACTGTCCAACAGGTGTCAATCCCTTACTTTTGTCAGTCTCTCACACCCGCGTGACATCCGAGGTCCCTCTCTTTCTGAGCCGTTTCCCCGCCCGCCGCGGCTTTCCGCCCTCATAACGCCCGACCACCGTCCACGCATCATCCTTGATCGCCTTGATCAGACTCGGCGGACCTTCGACCGTGACGTCCGAGCCGAAACTCCGCACCCACGAAATGAACTCCGGCGTGATCGCCACGGTCATCTCCATCCGCAGAACGCCGTCCTTGAGCTTCTTCATCCTCTGCGACGCGTGCCAGCGTTTCTCCCCGACCCAGCGGGCGGTCTTGCGGGCAAAGCGCAAGATCACGGTCTCCGGCTTCTTGCCTTGGTACACGCCGAAGGTGTGCTTGAAATAGTCGTCCGGCGAAAAGAACAACGGCGGGTTGAAACGCTCGCCGGTGACGTCCAGCGCCTTGATCCGATCGATAGCAAACAGGCGCACGTCCTTACGCCGGTGGCAGTGGGCCACGAGATACAGGCTGTTGTCGTAGAACCTCACGTGGTACGGGTCCGCTTTGCGCGACGAGACGCGGCCGGAGTTGTGCGAGTCGTACGTCATTCGGATGACTCGGTTGTTCTCGATCGCCTCGCGCAGTGCGTCAAGCGTTTTCGCGTGCGGAGCGAAGTGCTTGGTCGCCCGGTGGCCGATCGAGACGGAGGCGACTAACTCTGCAAATGCCTCGCGGGTCTTCGGCGCCAGGGCGGATCGAATTTTCGCGAGGACGCTGTGCAGCGAGCCGCTCACGAAGGTGCCGTCGAGCGGTTGGGCCAGACGGCGCACCATGTCCAGCGCGAGCAATTCGGTGGGCGTGACCGGAAGCGGAACGCGTCGATAGTCGTCTGGAAGGCGCCAGATGGTTGTCCCGTTGCGCTTCTCGGTATAGACCGGCACGCCGATCAGCGAGAGCGCGTCGAGGTCGCGCCGCAGCGTCCGAGGGTGACAGGGTTCGTCGAGGTCGTCGGCGAGGCGCGAGAGCGTGACCGCCCCGCGCGATTCAAGGAACCGGAGGATCTTCCATTGCCTGATGACCTGGTCATTTCTCGGCACGGCGCGGCCCGGTGGCAGGTGCGATGCGGCCCACCATAGACCCCGGACGCTTGTCGAGTCAAGGCGGCGGGCAGGCGGCAGCACCGGGCACATGGTCGCCGGCGGTCGGTGTGCCGATCCGGTCGCACTCCGGCGTCGGCTGTGTTATAGTTTTTTCCATGAGGGGAATCACTCTTCCCCAAGTCTCCCACGGGGGGAGGCGCCCCAGGAACCGGGTAGCGGCGGTCCGGTGAATGGGTGCTCGCGGGTCTGGGTCCGCGCGCTGCGGTGTCCCGCCGATGAAAGGAGGTGGTCTAGTGGGCAGTACCAACCCTACGGCGAGTGAGGTGGCGGCGTCCTAGCCACGCCCCTTCTTTCGGCGGAGCTGGGATGTGAACCCCAGCGCCACCAGACCCGGAAGCGCGGACGCCGGAGCCGCACCAGGATCGCAGGATCCGCTTCCGGGTTTTTCTTTTCGCCCTCCCGACTCTGACTCTCAGTGTTCGATTGGCCTACAGGATCTTCAGCAGTGCGACTTCGAACACCAGCGTGGCATCAGGCGGAACGACGTTCCCCGCTCCCCGAGCGCCGTAGCCCAGCGCGGCGGGAATGGTGAGTTTCCGGACCCCGCCCACCCGCATCCCCTGAACGCCTTCATCCCAGCCGCGGATCACCCGGCCGGCGCCCAGGGGGAAATTGAATGGCTGGTTCCGATCCTTGCTTGAGTCAAACTTTTTTCCGTCGGTCAGCCATCCCGTGTAGTGGACCGACACGGTCTGTCCCGCTCTCGCCGGTTCGCCTTCGCCCACGGTCAGGTCTTCGTACTTGAGTCCCATCGAACTGGTCATCTCCTCCATACGGTCTCCTTGTCGGTGAACGGTCTCGGATCAGAGTTCGGACCACTGATCTCGAAAGGGCTTCAGCATAATCGTCTTTTCCACCCAGGGTCAAGGTCGCTCGCAATGTCAAAACCCTCCATTTGGGGGGTACGCGCGCTGCCCATCTTGCCTCATAATGGGGCGTTCCTGAACCCCAAATGCGGAGGCACACGATGACGACCAAACTTGTACTGGCGGCCTTGGGTGGTCTGGCGTTCGGGGTGGTGCTGTCGATGCCACCCACGGACGTCTTCAGCGGTGAGGCGGCCAAGGGAAAACCGCTGTATGAGAAACACTGCCTGCTCTGCCACGGACCGGAAGGCCGGGGCGATGGCCCCCTCGGCATGCGGCTCGACCCCGCCGCGGCGAATTTCCATCATCCGACGAGCAAAAATAAATCGGACGCCGAGTTGTTCAAGACGATTCAAGAAGGGCACAGCGAAACGGCAATGGCATCGTGGAAAACGGAGCTGTCTGAAGAAGAACTGCGGGACATCCTCGCCTACGTCCGGAAACTGAGCGGAGGCCCCAGCACGGGTCCCGGGGACCGGGGATAAGACACGATCGCACCCGCTCCATGGGGAGCAATTTGTCGAGGGCGTCGTACAGCGCCCGACGGCGCGTCACTCCCGGCGGTGCCTTGCGTCCGGTCCCCGGCTTCGCCTACACTGGACGGCATGATGCGTCTTCACCGAGGCCATCTTCGGCACGCGGCGCTGTGGGCGGTCCTAATGTGGAGTCTTTCAGTACCCCTCGTCGAGGCCGCCCCGTCGATCTCCCGAACGTTCGCGCCGTTCGAACTCGGGATGCCGATCGGGGAATTCCTGGCCGCGGTCCCCGCCGACGAGATCGGAGCGGTGGGCGATGCCCGCCTATTTTCCGTGATCGGCCTCCGAGTCAACGTGACCGGCATCTGGTGCACGTTTACCCAAGAGCGGCTGTCGCGGATCGAGATCACGTTCTCGGTCGAGTACTCGTCACACACGCCGTGGAAGGAATTCCTGTCAAGCGCCACGCGGGAGTACGGGACGGGGTTTCACCTTCCGGTCCCTGGCGGCGACGTGGAGATGTGGGATGACGGCCGTACGACGCTGGTACTGGAACGCCGGGCCGTCACCGCGCGGGACCTCGCCTACGTGGTCACGCTCTTCGATGACGCGGTCGCGATCGAACACGGCAGCCGGTGCGCTCCAAGATACTCCGTCTAGGGGCCGTCAGGCGATAGCACACCTTAGCGTGCTGCTGAAAAACTCGGTGCAGGCTGCTCAAAAAGCTCCAGATGCAAGGCCGCAGGGAGGAGGAAACCGGAGCGTACTGGCTCGTACGTGAGGATTTCCGACGACCGAGAACGCCGCAGATGGACTTTTTCAGCAGCCTGTGTTAGCGGCGACGGTGAGGGGTTGGTTCGGGCCGGTGCTCGCGGTTGGCGACGATCACCTGATCCAGGATGTCCCCGCAATTCAGGCAGTGCCACGCCACGAAATTGATCTGCCCGGCTTCATCGAGGAGATCCTGATACCGCTCCGGAACCATCAGTCCTTCGCATCGTAGACAGGTCATGGCGGTCTCCTTCTGCTGATCGTTCTATCTTTTCTCATCCACCATATCGAATTTTCGTCGCGAGCACCATCCACCGGAAGACCTGAATTCTCGGAGGAAAAGGCCCCCCCACGCCCCTGTCTCACGACCTACCGACGGGGCACGTCCCATCGGTCGATCGCGTCGTCCGACTGGGTCATCTAGGCCGCCCTCTCGTGGTATTGGAGTGAAGGCTTCTGTCGGTGCATTCGGCATTTGACTTGAGCGCGGCATCTCCTTTATCCTAAGGCCTCTTTGAAGCGCCGCAGACGCCACGCCCCGCGTATCGGGCTTTGAGTCTTTGTCGCGACGGTGCGATATACTCGGAGGTCGCCGCAGCGGCGACTTGATTGACGACCCCGACCAGAGGAGGTCATTGTGCCCGGATACCTGCTTCCCGATCACGAGATCAAAACAGCCGAAGACTATGCGAAAACCGGAGGGTGGAGGGGCCTTGAGAAGGCGCTCTCGATGTCGCCCGAGGCCGTGATCGACGAAATCAAGAAGTCCGGGCTCCGTGGACGGGGCGGCGCGGGGTTCCCAACCGCCATCAAATGGGCCGGAACGCGCCAGAAGGAGTCTCCCGATGGCCAGAAGTACCTCGTGTGCAACGGCGCCGAAGGCGAGCCAGGCACCTACAAGGACCGTCCCCTCCTCCTTCTGAACCCCTACCAATTGATCGAAGGGGTGGCGATTGCGGCGCTGACGATCCCCGCTGACAAAGCGTTCATTTGCGTCAAAGAAATTTTCACCCGCCAAATCGACCGGCTGCGTTCCGCGCTCGCGGAGTGCGAAGCGAAGGGGTATATCGGCCCCAACGTCCTCAAGTCCGGGCGCTCGGTCAACGTCGAGATCTCGATCGGCCCGGCCACCTACCTGTTCGGCGAAGAAACCGCGATGCTGGAATCGATCCTGGGCAATGCGGCCATGCCGCGCCAGGTCAAACCGTTCGAGTGGGGCCTCCCCTTCGCCGGGGGCGGGATGGCGTCCCCGGTGGTCGTCAATAACGTGGAAACGCTGTCGCACGTCGCGCACATTCTGCGCAACGGCGCGGATTGGTTCCGGAGCATCGGGACCCCGCGGAGCCCCGGGACCTTCATCTGGACGGTGTCCGGCGACGTCACCAAGCCAGGTTTTTACGAGCTCCCCATGGGCACCACGATGACGCAACTCCTGGAGATCGCGGGCGGTTCGAAGCCGGGGCGGAAATTCAAGGCCGCCTTTCCAGGGGGCCCGTCGTGCGGCCTGCTCACGCCGGATCTCTTCGACACCCCGCTGGATTTCGACTCGCTCAAGAAGGTGGATTCTGGCTTAGGGTCCGGCTGTGTCATCGTCTACGACGACACGGCCTGCATGGTGCACGTGGCTTACAACTTCTCGCGGTTCTTCGCGAACGAGAGCTGTCGCCAGTGCTTTTCCTGCGGGTGGAGCACGGCCGAAGTGACCCGCCGCCTCCTGAGCGTCGAAATGGGGACGGGTACCGAGGAAGACATGGTCGAGGCCTGGTCGATCACGGAGCGGATGCCGGGCAAGGGTCGCTGCTTTTTGATCAACGCGGAATCCATCATCGTTCGCAGCATCCTCAAACACTTTCCCGAGGAATTCGTCGAGCACTCCGGACGGACGTGTCCGACGCCCCGCACCCTCCCCATTCCCAAGATTCTGGATTTTGACGGAAAGAACTTTGTCTTCGACACAATGGACGGCGAATTGGATCGCCGGCCTGGATCACCCTACCCCGTCCTGGTCGCGGACGATCACCAGCGGTCTCGCCGGATCTAGACG
>Ga0184615_10000871_pt1 | contig 16290 bp, 13 predicted proteins | sample PLM4_65_coex_FD_133134 | JGI IMG/M metagenome (GOLD analysis project Ga0184615, IMG submission 133134) | Groundwater sediment microbial communities from an aquifer in East River, Colorado, USA - PLM4_65_coex | ecosystem: Environmental > Terrestrial > Soil > Riparian zone | place: USA: East... | reverse complement strand
TTGCAGCAATGACAGAAAGTGGTTTAACTGATTATTCACCGTCTCCATGTGGAAGTTGCCGGCAGGTAATTGCTGAAGAAGAGTCAAGAACAGGAAACAGGATCAGAATAATTCTTTCGGGAAATAAGAGGACGCTGATCATTGATGGTATCAGCAGCCTTCTCCCATTGCAATTCAATAAAAAAGATCTGAATATTAAACCTCTTTGACGATCAACTGGAACCCTGCTCCATGGATATTTTTAATATTCAGATCGGGATCATCCGATAAGAACTTTCTCAGTTTTGTTATATAAACATCCATACTTCTCGCTGTAAAATAATCATCAGAACCCCATATCTTTTTAAGAGCCATCTCCCTGCTGATCAATGTATTTGGATTAATTGCCAGCAACTCAAGCAGTTGTGCCTCTTTGGGCGATAGTTTTTTCTCATCCTTACCTGAAGTCAATGTCCTGAGCTTTGAGTTAAAGACAAACTTTCCGATCTCATAGAAATCCTTCGTGCCGGACTGAAAATCGCGCCTTGAGATGATCGCACGTATTTTTGCCAGGAGTATGTCGGTATCAAATGGTTTAGTAACATAATCATCACCTCCCACTCCATATCCTTTCAGGACATCCTCTTTCAGTTTTTTTGCGGTGAGGAATATTATAGGGATTTCATTGTTAATAAGTCTTATCTCATTGGCAATTGTAAATCCGTCTACATGAGGTAACATAATATCAAGAATACAGATATTAAAGACACCCTTCCGGAAATGATCAACTGCATATTTTCCGTCATCGACCCACTCGACGGAATAATCATTAATTTCCAGATATGATTTAAGCACCGATCCAAAACTTAAATCATCTTCAACAAGAAAAATCTTTACAGGTTTGTTACTCATTACTAACTCTCCCAGTTAAATGGTAAAAATATTTCGAACCTGCTTCCTTTACCAGGTTCACTTGAAACACTTATAGTGCCCCTATGTGCCTCAATTATAGAACGCGCATAGTTCAGGCCCAATCCGAATCCCTTAACATCATGTACGTTACCTGAGCTCTGCCGGTAAAACCGTTCAAATATTTTGCTTTGAACTTTTTTAGTCATGCCAATACCCTTATCCTCAACTGCCAAAACTATCCCACTGTCAGCGTTATTTGTTGTGATCTTAATTTCAGGCATTTCAGGTGAATATTTGATAGCATTATCAAGAAGGTTATTTACAAGGTTTGTAAGATGTTCATAATCACCATATAAATTTGGATTCTCAGCATTCATGTTTAGATTGACCTTGCCATTTCGCTGATGAACCTGTATTTCAATAGTTTCAAGAGCATGTTCAATAACTGTATGTATCGAGACATTTTCGAATCTGAATTCTATCTCCTTTTTATCGAGGGATGCGATCTGTAGAATTGTTTCTACCTTTTTGTTCATCCTGCTGTTTTCTTTTTTTATCATGCCTATGAAATGCCTGATACTATTTTCATCATTTATAACCCTTGAATTAGTTATTGTGTCAGCTGCAAGTGAAATTGTGGCAATAGGAGTTTTAAACTCATGTGTCATATTATTTATGAAATCTGATTTCATCTCAGAGATTTTTTTCTGTCTGATTATAAAGTAAAGACTCAGGGCAAATGTCGCCAGAATGAAAAGTGAAAAGAGCATTGATCCTCCAAGTATCCAAACCATGGAACCAAGAACATAATTGGTCCTTTCAGGAAAAATAACTGATAGAATAAGATCCTGACTGATAATATTATCGGGAAACAATCTGATCATATATCTGCTTTTCAGAAAATCGTTTTTTTGTGATTTCTTAAATGTCCCATCCTGTACATTTCCATTTTTAATAATTGCATATTCAAATGGGGTATTTATGCCCCCCGTTAAAGCCAGAGACTGCCTGAGAGTATAATCGATCTCTTTATTATCCAGTTCGAGTGTCTTTTCCCACTGATAAATCTCATTTATCATCTGATCGCTCATATTTTGAAACTCGCTGGATCTCTTTCTTACCCAATCGATAAATTCATTCTGCTTTACATATACGGCTCTTGAGTCAGCGTTAATATCGTTATCCTTTTTAAGGATTTCCAGACTGGCAGATCCATTCTGCTCAGGAACAATATATGTGTCAGAATCAGATGCTAATGAAGTATCATTTGTGATTGTATAAGATTTGTTTACAGTTGTAACTTTACCGTTTTCAAACCCGCTTGTAACAGACTGGTTGGTAATCCTGAAACTGAATTTATTACCTGGGACCGTAGAATAGCTTCCTATGCTCAGGTAGCCCTTAATATCATCTGACGAATCACTGAAATGAATCGGGTCGACAGACATGAAATTATTAAAAAAGTTCATCCTTCTTGAAGATTCGATACTATTAGCAGCATTAATAAGGCTCATACTTACTCTGTTATTGAAACCTTCATTCTGAATTCCCACAGCCTTCCTAATCCACACGACCTGAACCCATATAATACCGAAAATGGATAATAGCATCATAATAATTAGTCCGGCGAATTTCGTCCTGTTCATGCTGCAAAATTAAATCATAAAGTATTTAATAAAGAAGTATTTAACTTTTTATTAAGAATAAATACAAGACGCGGGTATGGATTAAATTTTTTATCAGATCGAATCCCTGAAAACCGGCCAGATATCACCTTCGGGAAAGTGGGCAATAATCTTAACAGTTTCCTTATTTACAGGATGAATAAACTCCAGCCGGTGTGCAAAAAGGCTTATACCTCCATCTTCATTTGATCGTGGGAAACCATATTTAAGATCTCCTTTTATCGGGCACCCTATTTTAGCCAGTTGCGCTCTTATCTGATGATGTCTGCCAGTATGAAGCTCAACTTCAAGGAGGTAATATTTTTCAGACCTGCCTTTCAGCCGGTATGTCAGGCTTGCGATTTTTGAACCTTTTACCTCATTATCATACACATAACTTTTGTTTTGTGCCTCATTCTTTTTAAGATAACTGGTAATTGTATCTTCATCAGCCGGTGGCAGCTCTTTAACAATAGCCAGGTAAATCTTCTTCACCTGCCTCGTTTTGAACATTTCATTTAGTCGTGACAGTGCTTTGGATGTCCGGGCAAACAGCATCACACCGCTTACCGGACGATCAAGCCTGTGAACCACCCCCAGGAAAACCTCCCCGGGTTTTTTGTATTTTTCTGCTAAGTATTTCTTAATTTCCGTATCCAGCGAGACATCACCTGTTTTGTCGGCCTGGGCAAGATCAGAAGATCTTTTATACACAGCGATAATGTGATTGTCCTCGAATAATATTTCCACCATTCCGGGTACTGTTAATACTGCTCCTTTTCGTTTGGAAAGTCCTGTGACCGGACATCAGAAATATAAGTCTGGACAGCGCCTTTTATCTCTGCATAAAGATTATGATACCTGCGAAGAAATCGTGGAGAAAATTCCTGTGTTATACCCAGCATATCGTGCAGAACAAGAACTTGTCCATCGGTCTTTCCCCCGGCGCCAATTCCTATTAAAGGTATTTTCAGGCTATTAGTAACTTCTTCCGCCAGCTTAGCCGGAATTTTTTCAAGGACGATGGCAAAACAACCTGTCTGCTCAAGTAACCTGGCATCTTCCATCAATTTGCGTGCTTCCTCTTCTTCCTTGGCCCGAACAACATAGGTTCCGAATTTATGAATAGCCTGGGGGGTAAGTCCAAGGTGTCCCATCACCGGAATTCCGGCAGAAAGGATTCTTTCTATAGATTCAACAACCTGCGACCCTCCTTCAAGCTTTACGGCATGTGCACCGGTTTCTTTCATTATCCTGATTGACGAAATCAATGCTTCCTTTGAATTTCCCTGATATGTCCCAAATGGCAGGTCCACAACAACAAGTGCCCTTCTGACCGCTCTTACCACTGAAGCAGCATGATAAATCATATTGTCAAGGGTTATAGGAAGTGTAGTGTCATATCCGGCCATTACATTCGATGCGGAATCACCCACAAGAATTACATCAATTTCCGCTTCATCGAGTATTTTGGCAATAGAATAGTCATAAGCTGTCAGCATAGCGATTTTTTCACCTTTCAGCTTCATCTCATTCAGAACATGAGTGGTCACCCTCTTAACAGATTTATGTATCGGCATAGTAATAAATGTGTTAAATTATGAAGGTAAAGTTACAGATTTGAATTGGATGATACACATTCATATTCTCATCATTTTAATCTGGCAGCTCCTGTCGTTTTGTCACAACACATGATTTTAATGCCATTTTATACATAAAAGACACTAAATTCTGCAATGGCATAATCATTGCTTATTCATCATAGTTAAAATTGAAATTCTTTAAATTAAGATAAAATGGGAAAAATAATTGGAATTGATCTGGGTACAACAAATTCCTGTGTTGCCGTAATGGAAGGTAATGAACCTGTTGTGATCCCTAACAGTGAGGGGAAGAGAACTACACCTTCAATTGTTGCATTCGTTGAAAACGGAGAACGCAAAGTCGGTGATCCTGCGAAACGGCAGGCTATCACCAATGCAAAGAAGACTGTTTTCTCGATCAAAAGGTTTATGGGAGAAACTTATGATAAGGTTACAAAAGAAATTAAAAGGGTTTCGTATACTGTTGTTAAAGGTGACAATAATACACCCAGGGTAAAAGTTGATGACCGGATGTATTCTCCTCAGGAGATTTCTGCAATGATACTTCAAAAGATGAAAAAGACAGCAGAAGATTATCTCGGACAGGAAGTTACTGATGCAGTTATAACAGTTCCCGCATATTTCAGCGACTCACAGCGCCAGGCAACAAAGGAAGCAGGTGAAATAGCAGGGTTGAATGTAAAAAGGATAATTAATGAGCCAACTGCTGCTTCACTCGCTTATGGTCTCGATAAGAAATCGCAGGATCTTAAAATAGCTGTATTTGATCTTGGAGGTGGAACATTCGATATTTCAATTCTTGAACTCGGTGACGGGGTTTTTGAGGTCAAATCCACAAACGGGGATACCCATCTTGGAGGGGACGATTTCGATCATCTGATTATTGACTGGATGGCCGAGGAGTTTCTTAAAGAGGAAGGGATTGATCTGAGAAAGGATCCGATGGCATTACAACGGCTCAAAGAAGCAGCTGAAAAAGCTAAAATTGAGCTTTCAAGTTCTACAACAACTGAAATTAATCTTCCGTACATAATGCCCGTAGATGGAATTCCAAAACATCTGGTAAAGACCCTGACACGTGCTAATTTGGAAAAGATATGTGATAAGCTGATACAGGCTTGCGTTGAACCTTGTAAGATCGCACTGAAAGATTCAGGTCTGGCAGTATCAGATATCGATGAAGTTCTTCTTGTCGGTGGATCAACACGAATACCTGCAATACAGCAGCTTGTAGAAAAATTCTTTGGCCGTGTACCTTCAAAAGGTGTAAATCCTGATGAAGTTGTGGCAGTTGGAGCGGCAATCCAGGGCGGTGTTCTTACAGGAGAAGTAAAAGATGTTCTGCTCCTTGATGTTACACCATTATCGCTGGGTATTGAAACAATGGGTGGAGTAATGACTAAACTTATTGAATCAAACACAACAATTCCCACAAAAAAAACCGAGGTGTTTACAACTGCTGCAGATAGCCAGCCATCCGTTGAGATTCATGTCCTCCAGGGTGAAAGGCCAATGGCAGCAGGTAATAAAACTATCGGACGATTCCATCTCGACGGCCTGCCGCCGGCTCCAAGAGGTGTTCCTCAGATCGAAGTAAGTTTCGACATCGATGCAAACGGAATCTTACATGTGGCTGCCAAGGACAGAGGCACCGGTAAAGAACAGAGAATCAGGATCGAAGCTTCTTCAGGTCTGAATGATGAGGAGATCCGCAGGATGAGAGATGAAGCTAAGGCAAATGCTGAAGCAGACAATAAGGCAAAAGAAAAAGTTGATAAGATAAATACTGCTGACAGTATGATCTTTACTACCGAAAAACAGCTTAAAGAATTTGGCGACAAGCTTCCGGCAGATAAAAAGCCTGCAATTGAAAGCGCACTGGCAAATCTCAAGGAAGCACACAAGTCGCAGGATGTGGAAGCAATCGATAAAGCTCTTGCAGAATTAAATTCAGTCTGGCAGGTCGCATCAGAGGAGATGTACAAAACTGCCCAGAATGCTAACCAGGCAACATCACAACAAGACAATGAACAGCAACCCGGTAAAGATTCAAAACCCGGAAATGATGAGGTAACTGATGTTGACTTTGAAGAAGTGAAATAATATTACGAGGCAATTCTTAAAAAGAGGTTGAAAAATATTCAACCTCTTTTTTTTGTACTTTTGGGTGAGTATTCGCGTTTAACATTTATGAATCTTAAAATAATTATATCAGCCTGTCTTTTAGTTATTTCAGTCAGCACATTATGCCAGACTGGAACGCAAATTAATATGACTGACAAACAGGGGAAAAAACAAGGCCACTGGATTAAAATGTACCCTGATGAAACTATTATGTATGACGGCTTTTTTAAGGATGATCATCCTGTTGGCGAATTTAAAAGATATTATGAAAACCAAACTTTAAAATCTGTACTGATTTACAGTGATGACGGAAGAAATGCAGTCGCAACTATTTACCATCCAAATGGAACCACCTCTTCCAAAGGCACCTATATCGACCAGAAGAAAGAGGGCAAATGGCAATTTTTCTCTGCCCATAATAATGGTTATCTGTTATGCGAAGAATTCTACTCGGGAAATCTCAGGAACGGTCCATCTGTTAATTTCTACCCCGATAGTTCAATAGCAGAGAGGCTCACCTATTTTAATGACAAAAAACAAGGTGAGAGGATCCAATACCATCCTTCCGGAACCATCTCCCTGAAATCACATTATCTGAATGGCAGGCTCGATGGAAAATTTGAAGTGTGGTTTGAAAACGGTACCATCGAATATTCAGGACAATATAAAAATGATTCAAGGGATGGTCCCTGGGTCATCTATAAGAATGACGGAACAATTAAATACAAAATAAATTACCTGGCAGGAGTTACAAAAGATCGCCAGATAGATATTGATGAATCTGACTTTCTGGACTCCCTTGAGAATAATAAGGGGAGAATTGCCGATCCTGAAAAAACAGGTATTATAAGGTAATGAAAGCTAACTATTTTTCGATTTGCCACAGGGTCAGCATTATGGTAACTCTCTTGCTGTTAGCCACAACTTATTGTTTGCAGGGACAAGAACCTGTTTATTCATATTTTTACAGGATCTATCTGAGGGATAAGGGAACCAACGTTACAGGTAAATATTCATCACTGGATCTTCTTTCATTACGGGCTGTAACACGTCGGCAAAAAGCAGGAATTCAGGTACCCGATTTTAAAGATCTGCCTGTTAACAGGAGTTACCTCAATACAATTTCACTTATGGGCTTGAAACTACATTCTACTTCAAAATGGATGAACACTGCGCTCTTTAAGTCACAAACTGCGTTTGACATGAATGCACTTCGAAGTTTACCATTTGTCCAAGAGGTAAAACCTGTAAAAACTCCGGGAAAAAAGAGTGCATTCAGTCATAAGCTGGATTTTCAGATAGTTCAATCCGATCTTCCACCTTACGACCGGCCCATAAAAATGCTTAATGGCCATTCATTACATAATTCCGGATACGATGGAAAGAATATTCTCATTGCTGTCCTTGATGCCGGTTTTATAAATGCTGATAAGATATCTTCATTAAATGGTCTGCGTACCAGAAAAGGAATAAAGACTACATATGATTTTGTAAGAAACACCCCATCGGTTTATAATTCCCATTCACATGGAACAGCTGTTCTTTCCGTTCTGGCAGGAAAAATTGCCGGGAAGATTGAGGGCACAGCCCCCGGTGCTGATTACCTGCTTCTTAAAACAGAAGACGTTGAGTCCGAGTTTCCATGTGAAGAAGATTTTTGGGCTGCCGGCGCTGAATTTGCAGATAGTATAGGGGCTGACATCATAACATCTTCACTTGGCTACTTTATATTTGATGATCCGGAACTCGATTATAAATTCTCTGATCTCGACGGGAATACATCATTCGTGACTAGAGTAGCTGATATAGCTGCTTCAAAAGGAATTCTTGTTGTCAATAGCGCAGGGAATGAAAGGAATAGTACCTGGAAACGGATAATCTTTCCTTCTGATGGGGATAGTGTTATAGCCGCTGGAGCTGTTGATGGAAATAAACTGATTTCAGATTTTTCGTCAGCCGGATTTTCAGCAGATGGAAGGATTAAACCTGATAACGTCACAATGGGCGTACTTGTACCTGTTCAAATATCGGATTCAGTCAGCAGATCAAGCGGCACATCCTTTTCTTGTCCGGTTCTGAGTGGAATGGCTGCATGTATGATGCAGGCTGTACCCCAGGCAGTAAACGTTGACATTATTGATGCACTCCATTCCGGCGCAGACAGGTATAGTAACCCTGATTCACTTTATGGGTATGGAATTCCGGATCTGGTCGCTGCACTGGAAAAACTCCAGGACATATATATTAAAATCCCGGGTGAAGGAGCAATAGTATACCCAAACCCAACCAGGGGAAATTTTGAAATCATTTTTGCAACTCCTCCCGGAAGTCTTTCAATAGAGATAATATCTATGACGGGGAAATTAATCTTTAGAAAAGATCTTTCTGATTATTCCGGAAGAACTTTAATTATTACGGAATTACAGGAAAGGGAACAGGGACTGTATTTTATAAGAATTACTGACAGATCAGGAACATTTACACGGAAGATCATTAAACTGAAAAACTGATCATGACAAACAAGGTTTCCTTAACCGAATTACAACTGATCATAAGAGACACTTTGTACCTGGCATTACCGGATATATTTTGGGTAATGGCTGAGATATCAGAGCTAAAGGAGAACTATGCCGGACACTGTTACCTCGAATTAATTGAAAAACATCCCGACGAGAAAAATGTAAAGGCACGCGTAAGAGCAATAATATGGAGCACACGCTACAGGTTTCTGAAAGCATTTTTTCAAAATATAACTGGTGAGTCTCTCCGTGAGGGACTCAAAATACTTGTAAAAACAAAAATTGAATACCACGAGTTGTATGGTTTAAGCCTTATAATATCAGACATCGATCCTGCTTTCACGATCGGTGAAATGGCAATGAAACGTCAGCAAATAATAAAAAGGCTTGAGCAGGAAGGAGTATTTTCGATGAATAAGGAGCTTAGTTTCCCCGTGGTCCCTCAAAGAATTGCTGTTATCTCATCAAAAAATGCCGCCGGATATTCAGATTTTGTTAACCAGCTTAAGGGCAATAGCTATGGATATGTTTTTTATACAGCTTTAATAGAAACTTCATTGCAGGGCACAGAAACTGAGCAGGGCGTAGTAAATGCGCTTGACAGAATTGCTATGCAGTCACATTTATTTGATCTGGTAGTAATAATCAGAGGCGGAGGTTCACAATCGGACCTTAGCTGGTTCGACAGTTATAATATAGCCTACCATGTCACCCAGTTTCCATTACCGGTAATTACCGGTATCGGACATGATAAAGACGTATCAATCACTGATATGGTAGCCAACATTTCACTGAAAACACCAACTGCAGTGGCTGATTTTCTTATAAATAATGTCGCAGAAGTTGAAAATCATATTATTGAAATGAGTTCGGGGATAATTGACGCTTCCCGTATTATCATTGAGAAGAATAAAAACAGAATTGAAACTTCAGGAATCAGATTATTTCCTCTTACCCGTTTAATGATATCTGATATTAAAGATAAGCTCTCATCTATTATTATTGAAATCATTAATTCCGGCAAGGAATTTATCTTCAGAGCCGGTCGTATTCCGGCAAATCAGGGATCTAAACTGTCCTCATCAACAAAATTCCTTACTTCGGGAAAGGATATGGTACTTAAGAGAAATGGTCAGAGGCTCATTACCGGCACGCTTGGCTTTCTCACCGTGAACAATGTAAAATTAAATGGTTTGGAAAGTACATTGCAAATTCTGGATCCGGTGAAAGTCCTTCAAAGGGGTTTCTCAATTACAAAAGCCAATGGCAGGATATTGAAAAACAGTGACCAGGTAAACAATGATGAAATAATTGATACACAACTCTATCAAGGAGTCTTAACAAGCATTGTAAAAAAGAAGACAAATAACTAACTCTCGAAAACATGAATAAAAAGGAATTTTCATTTAATAAAGCAGTAATAGAAATAGAGAACATACTGCATAATATTGAAAGCGGTGATCTGGATATTGATAAACTCTCAGTCGAAGTAAAACGAGCTTCCGAACTTATCAAAGAATGTCAGAAAAAACTGAGGACAACAGAAGAGGAGATCAATAGTATATTTAAAGATATGGTATAAAAATAAATCAGGACCTCAGTCCTGATTTACTACTTTACTACCCTAAACCTAAATCCATGAAAAAAAACCTTATTACAAATTTACTAGCCTCTGAGTTGTTAAACGTTTCTGAGACATAAATTGTTTCGCAGTAAATAATTTATTTCTCAAACCGATAGGTTTTTTTGACGAATACATTATTTTTCTACGCCAAGCACATCCTTGAATGCCTTAACGAAAGTTGCTTTTGGCAATGCTCCCATCGCCATTTGCGGTTGGCCCTCTGCCGGAACAAATAAAAATGAAGGAATACTTCTTATGCCAAAAACTGATGCCAGCTCCAGTTCTGCCTCAGTATCAACTTTAAAGACATTAATTTTGCCGTCAAAATCTTTGGCCAGCTCTTCCAGTACAGGAGCTACAACTTTGCACGGGCCACACCAATCAGCATAAAAATCAATTATGCATGGTTTTTCTCCTTCGTATTTCCATTCTTTATTCTTTTCATAATTGAATACCTTATTCAAAAATGTCTCTTTTGTAAGATGCTCTATCATTTTCATTTCATTTTTATATTCTTAAACACAAACAATTTGCGTTTGTTTACTACCAGATCAACCTTTGTGCCAATTTATCCCGAATTTCATTATTTGACGATAATCGGGTATTAATTGTAACTTTGTCATGAATAATAAACAAATTGTCATATCTATATATGAACATATGTCTTAAAGACAAAATTTTCACTACACTTTCATCTGTAATTACATCTGAAAAGGTACAAGCATTTGTTATAGGAGGTTGGGTAAGAGATTGTCTTCTTAAAAGGGATCACCCTGAAAAAGATATTGATATTGTCGTCATTGGAAGCGGTATCGAGATTGCCAGAAAAGTAGCAGGTAAGATACATCCATCAACAAAAGTAAGTGTCTTCAAAAATTTTGGGACAGCGATGTTCAGGAACAGCGAATATGAGATCGAATTTGTAGGCGCCAGGAAGGAATCATACGATAGAAGTTCAAGAAAACCGGTTGTGGAAAACGGGACTCTGGAGGATGATCAGAAAAGAAGGGACTTTACAATCAACACTCTGGCAATAAGTATTAATAAAGAGAGCTTCGGAGAATTCTCAGATCCGTTTGGAGGCATCGATGACCTGAAGAAAAAGTTAATCAGAACGCCTCTTGATCCCGACAAGACATTCTCGGATGATCCGTTAAGGATGATGAGAGCAATAAGGTTTGCAGCACAGCTTAATTTCACAATTGAAGAATCCACTTTTAATTCAATAAAAGAAAATGCTGAAAGAATAGAAATCGTTTCAGCTGAAAGGATAACTGCGGAAATAAATAAGATCATTATGTGTTCGCATCCTTCAAAAGGGTTTATCCTTCTTGAAAAAGCAGGCCTGCTCAGAATAATCTTTCCCGAGCTTGATAATCTTAAAGGTGTCGAAACAAAAGAGGGAAAGGCACATAAGGACAATTTTCATCATTCAGTAAAAGTACTTGATAATATCTGTAAAAATACTGACAATCTTTATCTCAGATGGGCCGCATTGCTTCACGACATAGCCAAACCTGTAACAAAAAAATACCAGCCTGATACCGGTTGGTCATTTCATGGACATGAATATGTTGGTTCTAAAATGATCCCTGATATTTTCAGAAGACTAAAGCTTCCATTAAATGACAGGATGAAATACGTTCAGAAAATAATAGATCTTCACCTCAGGCCAATCGCATTGTCGCAGGAACTGGTAACAGATTCGGCTATACGAAGATTGCTTTTTGAAGCAGGTGATGACATTGACGACCTGATGATACTATGCGAGGCTGACATAACATCAAAGAATGAAGCAAAAAAAACAAAACATCTTGAAAATTTCAAACAGGTAAGAACTAAACTTAAAGAGATTGAAGAGAAGGATGCTTTAAGAAATTTTCAGCCACCGGTTGATGGAAGTGAGATTATCATGAGTTTTGGAATTAAGCCGGGTAAAAATGTTGGTGTTATCAAAAATGCGATCAGAGATGCAATACTTGATGGGATAATCCCGAATGAACATGAAGCCGCAAGAAAGCTTATGCTCATAAAAGGAATAGAACTTGGACTGACCCCTGTAGACGGTATTATCTGACTTTGAGATCGAGTATTATGGGAAGATGATCGCTGAACCCTCCCAGGTATTTATATCCCAAATAGGTTGAGAGCGGACTGGATCCGGGATATTTAGGATCTTTTTTCATAAGAAAATCAGGTTTGAAAACCCTTAACATTCCCGGTTCGGTATAAAGTCCTTTTTCACATAATAAAAGTTCATCAGACACAATTACCTGGTCAATCATTTCCCATGTCCCCATATAGCGATATGTCCCCAATCCGTTTCCATCCAGTCGCTCGGAAAGATTTATCATTGAGTTGCCTTTGTCTGTGGAGTAAACAAGGGATTTAATAACCTTGTCATCCGGAGTACAATTAAAGTCACCCAAAATAATTAATCTGACACCTGACCGGCTTCTTTCAATTATGGAATCGACTTTTTCTCTTACCATGGAAGCAATGAGGAGCCGGTAATTTTCACCAGCCAATACTCCTCCTCTTCTTGAAGGCCAATGGTTTACGATAAGATGAATCGTATCAGAGCTGATCACAAATTTAGTATATAGAACGCTTCTTGAATTATAATCCTGCCGTTTGATCTCCGACGGGATCCAGTAAGTATAATTAATTATTTTAGCGATTTCTTTTCGGTAAATGAGGCAGACATCTATTCCTCTTCTGTCTGGTGACTCCTCATGTATGATATCGTAATTGTATTTTGACAAATATGTGTCAAAAATAAGATCCTTAATGACTTTCCTGTTTTCCACCTCACATAAGCCAATAACAGCAGGTGGATCCCACTCTCCCGCGGCAATAATTGTTTTATAGAGTGAATTTATTTTTTTATTATACCTGTTCTGACTCCATCCTCTCAAACCATAAGGTAGAAAGTCATTATCATCAGTAAGTGTATCATCATAAATGTCAAAGAGGTTCTCAACATTATAAAACATAATCCTGACAGGTTCAGTTACCGGAACCTGGGAAGAAACTGTATTGAGTATAAGCGTAAGAAAAAGAAGAGTAATCTTAATACGCATTTATCCAGCGGTATCTTCTGGCGCTCTCACCAAATTTTACAGCAAATGAAAGTTCGTGAGTCCCAAAACTTTGTTTCCGGATATCGGTTAATGTGAAATCAAAGGCATAAGCGAAATAGAACCTGTCATACTTTAAACCCATTAACCAGATAAGGGCGTCATTGGTTCTAAATGATAATCCTGCCCAATAATCATCTTTATAATAGACCCTTGCTGTCAGATCCATCTGCACCGATTTCAATAACATATCCGAAGCTTTAATGAATGCGGATGGTTCAAGTATCCAATCCGATGATAACGGAAATTTAACTCCGCCTGTCAGGAAGAAATTGCCAAGTTCTTTTCGTTTTGTGGAGGACGTATCAGCAAACAATAAAGAACCCCGAAGCAGATTAGTCATGGCAAATCCAGCATAATACCTGGAAGTTGTGAAGCTCGCACCAAAGTTAAAATCGGGAATAAAGACAGATCTGTCAAAGGTATTCAATAATGGATCATCCGGATCAAAAAGCAAGCCATCGGTATTAATTGCAAACTGATATGCTGTCATTGCAAGTCCAAATGCAAGGTCATTTGGTATCCCCCCGGTCCGTCCCATCTCAATATGATAAGAGTAGGCTACCTGGATTCCAGTACGTCTCATTATACCATTGTTGTCATTGAAGACATATCCTCCGAGACCTACCTTACCTCCTTTTGTTGGCTTGATGATCTTCTTCCTGACAGCAGTTGATTTTGAAATGAAGCTGTTTTTGAGTATGCGGGTTTGAAAACTTGCCGCATAAGTGCTTGGCGCTCCGCTCATTCCAACCCACTGCTCCCTGACTGTCAGGTTAACAGTAGTATAGCCATCTCGGCCAGCAAACGACGGGTTTATCAGAAATCCATTCATGATGTACTGGCTGTACATTGGGACCTGCTGCGCAAAACCTGCTCCGGTGATGAAACTTAGAACGATTACCGATATACTTTTTAGATACCTCATATATTTCTTACGCTAAATATATTAATTATTATCTGATTATACTTATTACACCTGATCTGGGATTGGAACCATCATTAAGATGCAGAACATAATGATATGAATCAGTAGGTAGTGGCTTGCCTTTGAAAGTACCATCCCATGGGTTTGCAGCAATATTTTTAGTATTGAATACAAGCTTACCCCATCTTGTAAATACAAAGACTTCAGCATTTGGGAAAAGATCAATATTCTTAATCTGCCAGGTATCATTATAACCGTCATTATTTGGCGTTATGATATCCGGAATTTCTATACATTGAGCAGTTCCACTAAAGCTGACAACCACATCAAGTGAAGCTGCACATCCATTGACATCGGAAACAACAACACTATACGTTCCGTCGCGAATATCCTGACGATCCTGAGTTAGTATCCCATCCGACCAGATCACACTGAATGGCTGTGCCCCGCCGGTGATTGTCAGAGTTATCGATCCGTCAGCAACATCAGGACATGAGGCATCTGTAATTGTACTTGAAATAGAAAGTTCAGATGGCTCAATTATGGTAGCTGAAATATTTGCTGTACATAGATTTGCATCCTGAACAGTTATTGTATACGCTGCACCTGCCAGATTACCAAAGGTACCGGAAACCTGGAATGTTCCACCATTCAAACTATACATATATGGAGCTGTTCCACCAGATCCGTCTATTGTCAGAGAGCCATTGGTTGATCCAAAGCATAAAACATTTGTCTGACTGGTTACGCTTCCGGTAAGTGCCGTAAGAGTCTGTGTAATAGTGACAGGTATATCAAAAGTACAAAGATTTGCATCCTGAACCGTTACAATATATGCCCCTGCAATAAGAGATCCGAAAGTGCCTGATGCCTGGTAAGAACCTGCGTCGAGCTTATACTGGTAAGGAGATACTCCACCCAAACCGGCTACTGTTACGCTGCCTGAATTACTGCCAAAACACAGGACATTTGTCTGAGAGGTTATTGATCCTCCGACAGAAGAAGTGGGTTCGGTAATTGTAACAGGTACATCAAATGTACTCAGTGAAGCATCTCTGATTGTTACAGTATAATTCCCGGCCGTCAATGACCCAAACGTACCGGAAGGTTGATATGTTCCCGCATTCAGGCTATATTCATAAGGAGTTACTCCACCCGAACCGGTCACAGTCACACTTCCGGTTGCGGTACCGAAACATGCAACATCGGTTTGAGAAGTTATACTGCCTGAAAGAGTAGCAATTGGTTCCGTAATTGTCACCGGAACATCAAAAGTACACAGGTTAATATCCTGTACGGTCACAGTATAAGTTCCGGCAGTAAGTGTTCCGAAAGTGCCTGAAGCCAGATAAACTCCTGATCCGATTTTATACTGATACGGAGAAGTTCCATCTGATCCTGCAACTGTAACACTGCCATCATTTCCTCCATTAACTGTGACATTAGTCTGCGAAGTGATACTTCCCGTAAGAGCTGAAGCAGGCTGGCTAATATTGACCGGAACTGAAACTGATGAACAGCTGTTGGCATCAGATACTATTACATTGTAAGTGCCTGCTGCCAATCCGTTCTGATCTTCAGAACCTGCCGTTACCCCTGTCCCTGTCCATGAGTATGTAAATGGAGGGGTTCCACCGGCTACCGTTATATCGATAGAACCTGTGGCATCTCCATAACAAAGAACATCAGATTGTATAAATGTTACTGTTGGTATGGCATTGACTGTCATGGTTATAGCATTTGAGGTAGCCGGGCTGCCGGTCTGGCATACCTCGCTGGATATAAGGACTACTGTT
>Ga0184615_10000870_pt1 | contig 16292 bp, 15 predicted proteins | sample PLM4_65_coex_FD_133134 | JGI IMG/M metagenome (GOLD analysis project Ga0184615, IMG submission 133134) | Groundwater sediment microbial communities from an aquifer in East River, Colorado, USA - PLM4_65_coex | ecosystem: Environmental > Terrestrial > Soil > Riparian zone | place: USA: East... | reverse complement strand
TGACCAATGCCTGCAGCTTCAATTGCCATTACTGCCCGATGCGGCGGGACCGCGAGCTCCCCCGCACCCTGGTCAAGCCCGAAGAGCTGGTCCGCATCTTCCTCGGCGCATTGCGCCAAGGGTGGTGCCAGGGACTCTTCATCACCACCGGAATCCCGGGCCGGCCGGCGCAGGTCACCGACGAGCTGATCAAGACGCTCGAGCTGCTGCGCGTGCGGCACCGTTTCCCGGGCTATATCCACGTCAAGCTGGTGCCCGGAGCGGACGACGCACAAATTCAGCGGCTCACCAGCCTGGCCAGCCGGGTCTCGCTCAACTTCGAGGCGGCGTGCGGTGCCACACTCAGGCCGATCGCTCCCGACAAGAATTGGGCAACCACCCGCGACGACTTCGAACAGGTGCGCGGAGCGGTGGTGCGGGAACGCGAGGCCCGCGCCGCGGGACGGCCGGTCGATCCTTTCCATCCCGGAGGGGCGTCCGGCGTGACGATGCAATTTGTGGTGGGAGCGACTCCCGATACCGATCGCACCCTGATCGGGACGGTCGCGGGTCTCCGGGAAGGTGGCGGCGTCCACCATCCTCACTTCAGCGCATTCCGTCCGATTGCGCGCACGCCGATGGAAAACCTCCCCGCGGCGCCCGCGCTCCGCGAGCACCGGCTCTATCAGGCGGCCCACCTCCTCACCGACTACGGCTTTGCGGCCGAGGAAGTGGTGTACCAGTCGACCGGCAATCTGCCGCTCTCGCTCGATCCCAAGGCTTCCTGGGCGCTCGCGCACCCGGAGCGTTTCCCGGTGGAAGTGCTCAGCGCCTCGTACGAGGAGCTGGTCCGGGTCCCGGGAATAGGCCCCGGCAGCGCGCGGCGCATCATCACCGAGCGGCGGGCGAATGCCTTTCGCGGACTCGCCGATCTCAAACAAATTGGCGTGCTGACCACCCGGGCGGCCGGGTTCCTCGCGCTGCGCGGCCGGCGGCTGGGAACGGCGCGATGGGCCCAGCAGCTCGGTTTGTGGGCGCCGGAGGACGAGGTGGGCGCGTATCACGTGACGTATGAGGTGAGTCCCGGCACGTTTCGCTGACGCGGGGTGCCTGGGTGACAGGCTCGTTGGCTTAGATTATACCGCGTCTCACTCAGGAATCGGCACTACGAGCCCTCGTGCGTCAGGCGTCATCGAGGTCCGCCTCCGGGAGTTGAGTCAGCTGTTCGATTCCCTCGACCCTTCGCCGTTCTTCGAAAAGGACCTCGACCCCAAGGCCGAAGAGTACATCGTAGACAGTTTCAGGGAGTTGCACCCGGGGACCGCCGGCGAGCTCGTGGTGCACCTCGACCAGCCGCTCCGCCCCGAAGAAGAGAAAGCCCTGGGCGACACCGTCCGCGAGCACTTTTCCCGCCAGGCGACCCGCCTGCAACGGCAACTGCGCCAGCTTGTTCGTCGCGGGTTCGTCAGCCTCGGCATCGGCATCGCGTTTCTGGCGTTGGTGCTGGTGATCTCAGAAGCAATCGGTGAGCTGGTGGGCGAGAGGCCCCTGGCGCTGTTGTTCCAGCAAAGCTTGCTGATCGTCGGCTGGGTCGCGATGTGGAGACCGCTGGAAATCTTCCTGTACGACTGGTGGCCGATCGTGGGCGAGCGGCGCATCCACGACCGGCTGAGCCGCATTCAGGTGCGCATTGCGGCGTCTTTGTCCCGAAGGTAGGCGGCGATCTCGGCGTACTGTCTGCCCCGCCCCTCGCCCCCGGATCCTCCCCTGTAGTACTCGGCCCAGCCGAGCGGTGTCGCCTTCTCGGCCTTGTCTCTCGCCCGGAGCCCTGCCCCGGCCTCGACCAGCACCCTCACCGCGTCCAGGGAACCGGAGCACACCGCGTGGTGAAGCGGCGTCGCATGTGAGTAGAGGTCTTTACTCGGACTATTCACGTCGATTCCGAGGTTGAGCATTCGCCTGAGCGCCTCGGCCTTGCCGTTGAGTGCGGCGAGGACAAACCCGGACTGCTTTTCCCTGGCGCTCGCGGTCGCCGCGAGACGCGTGACGTCGTCCCATCGCGAGAGAAGCAGCGCCGTGGAGAGGGTCAGCGTGGCGCCGCGCTCGAGGAGATGCTCAGCCGCCCCGACGTGCCCATTGACCAGTGCGTTGTCCGGCTTGCCCTCGGGCGATGCGCCGGCATCGACCAGCACATCAATCAGCGCGATCTGGACACCGCAGTCCGACGCAACCCCCGACCATGACACCAAACGGAGGGCGTAGTCGAGCTGCGCTTTCAGGCTCTTTACCCGCTCGCGCTCCGCCGCCCGGATGATCGCGCGGGTCACCGCCGCGATATTCCCGGGCAGCCGGCCATTGCGAACCGGATCCTCGGCCACGAACCAGAGCAAATATGGGTTCCGGAAGAAGCCGTCGAGCGCGCTGCCGACTTTGTCGCGCAGCCAGGCGCCCGGGGCCTTGAGCCGGTCGCGCACCAGCCCCGGATGCACCGCCAGGAGACGCTCCAGGGTGGCAACGTCGCCGGCGTCGATCGCGGTCACCGCGTCGCGAAAGAGCGTATCGAGCTGCAGCACTCAGCGCACCTCCCTCGCATGACGCGCCAGACGGGTGGCGAGATGCCGCTTCACATCGGGCCATTCGGCGGCAAGGATGCTGTACATCACAGTGTCGCGGACCGTCCCGTCCCGCCGGGCATGGTGGTGCCGGATCACGCCGTCCTTGCGGGCGCCGAGCGCCGCGATCGCCCGTTGCGACGCGAAGTTGAAGTTGTCGGTGCGCAATCCGACCACCCGGCATCCCAAAACGTCAAAGGCGTGGGCGAGCAGGAGCAGTTTGCAGGCGGTATTGACGTGACTGCGGTGCCATCGGGCGGCATACCAGGTATAGCCGATCTCGACCCGATCGATTTGAGCCGCGATGTCATGGTAGCGTGTGCTCCCGACGATCGCGCCGGTTGTCAGCTCCCGGACCGCCCAGGGCAGCATATGCCCTGCTCGTTGACCGTCGAGTGCATCCGTTATGTAGGTGCCGGCCTGCTCCGGCGCCGGAACCGAGGTAAACCAGAGCTCCCAGAGTCTTCCGTCGGCAGCGGCGCCGGCGAGCCCATCCTGATGAGCCGGTGTAAGGGGCTCCAGCCGGATTGCGTAGCCTTCCAGTGTTACCGGGGCCGGTGCGATCACGAACGACCTCACGAGATTCGGGTCAACTCCGCAATCATCGCTCGACCGACATCCTTGTCAAGCGGAGCGCTCGTGAGGTGCCTTTATCGGCAAGTGGCAGGGAGACCCGCGATGCTTTCAGCCAGCACAAACTGCTCCACGGCCCGAATCGCACAGCTCCAGGTTCCACCATGTCCGCCACCCAGGACGACCAGCGAGTGCGCTCCTCCCATCCGCCGAGCGAACGCGGCGGCCGAATCGGCCGGGGTCACCGGATCCAAGCTTCCCGAGATCACGAGTGCCGGAATATTCGACGTTGGCGCGCGACCCCACCACTCCGGCAGCCGCGCGCGGGGCCATTCCCTGCAAACCTCGGCGAACTCTTCCTGCGGAACGGAGATCCAGTCCCCCGCGGGCGGGGTGGGGCGAACCGGAACGTCCTCGGTGCAGGTGATTCCAATGAAGACGCCCACGCTCCGACCCGACTCACCCCGCGCGACATCTTCCAATGCAGTCGCGATCACGGCGCTCGCGCGCCGATCGCGGAATGCGCGGATCAGGAGCCGGAATTCTTCCCACGACGCCGGATCGTACAGCAGGTCCCGAAGGAGCCAGGCTCCAACCCTGGGACCGACCCGCGCCGAATCGGTTCGGGATCCTCTCGCAAAGGGAATCTGGAGAGGTCTATCGGCAAGGCGCCGAAGCGCGGCATCCACCGCGCCGGAATGCTGCCCCCGCATCGCTCGCTCGAATACGGGCAGGCTCGCGTGGCGGGTGACGTCGGGCCACCCCGCGAAGGCACCTGGAGAGTGCAACACCATGCTTCGGACGTGCGCGGGGAACAGCACGGCATAACCCGCGGCCACCCGCGCCCCGTACGAAACAGCGTATAGATTCAGCCGCTCGATCCCCAGCGCCCGCCGAACCGCCTCGAGATCCATTACGGCATCTTTGGTCGCGTAGTGATCGAGTGCCGCCCTGGGGGTGAGCTCTTCCCTGCACCGGCGCACTGCCGCGATCGGATATCGCCGATCCGAGATCCGCCGCTCGGGCCAGAGGTCGCAATCGAGCGGAGCTGATTTGCCGGTGCCTCGCTGGTCCAGCGTGACCAGAGGGTAAGTGTCCACGAGCGAGCCCAGCACGAGCTCGGCCCACCACGCGTCCTCATGAGCCGCCCGGCCGGGGCCCCCGTCCAGAAACACGATCGGATCGCCACCCGGCCGACTGTGCCCCGTCGCAGGATCCTTCCGCATTACGAACAACCTGATCCGGCGGCCGTCAGGCCGGTTCCGGTCTTCGGCGACCTCGACCCATCCGCACCGCAGTCGTACCGTATCCTGTCCGGCGGGACAGTCGGTCTTTTCCCAGCCGGGATCGGGAAGAGCGAGCTGGGAGACGAGGGCCAGGAGTACGATCAAGTCTTCACCTGCTTTGGGCATGCCGCCGACGACGTGCAGCCGTTGAGCGCCGTGCAACAGTCGACGCAGCATACTCCGTTGCCGGCAGTATCGTGCTTGCAGCAACCCGTCCTCGGCCACTGCTCACCGGCCGCATCGCGAGGCCGGGCGGCAAGGAGCAGGATTCCCAGTGCCGCATTTCCCACCAGCAACAATGCCTTGGCGCTGATCTTCATCATGAGCCTCCGTGTTGGTGACGGTCCGAGCCGTCAGGTTTTCCTGGTTTCGCACGCGCTCGAGCATCGGGACCCCGAGCCACAACAATCCGCGCAGCAGAACTTGTTGCCTTCGACTGCCGTCTTGCAGCAGGGATACAGTCTGGGCTCGACCCCCCCTTGTGCCGCGAGCGGCGAGCGGAGGGGACCGGCCACTAGAACGAAGGCCGCCAACAGCACGCCGTTCACGCCGAGCATCACTTTCCAGGGTTTCATACTCCTCCAAGGGTTGGGGTCATGGGAGCGGGTCCGGCAGGACGATCCTGCCGACCGTTTCGACGCCGAGCGAGTCGCGGGAGATGCCGACGACACTCGCCCGGCGGAACGCCAGAGGCACAAAACCAGCCGGGACCCGAACTGTTGTGGTCGCACCGTCTCGCCCGACGACCGTCCAGGTTCGGCTTTTCCCGAGGGGATCATCCCGGGTGTCGAACCGCTGAAGCCAGACTCGGCCCTCGTCGTCACACAAGAGCCCGACGATCGACGGGACGGTCGAGGCGTACCATGCCTGGGTCGACTGCAATTGTTCCGCGACCCGGCGCTCGAGCACGGAGGTGTCCACCTGGTTTTCGAGGAGCTCCCCCAGGACGCGATGCCGCACGTAGCGCTCGAGATCGGCGGCCGGCATCCCGTGGCTTTGCGCCAACCTCGGTGGCATCGTGACGCGCCATGCCGGCTCGGTTCGGCTGGAGTAGCCGCGGATTTCCGGAGCGATGCCGTCGTACACCGCGGTCGTCCCATCGGGGCAGCCGGCTATCAGGGGAACGGTCACCAGCCAGCGGGCGGCGGAGCGGTCGGTCTGCGGCTCGAAGAGATTCCGGAACGAGAGCAGGGTGTCTTTCGGGATTCCGCGGGCGGAGAAACGGACCAGCGCACTGCGACGAAGGTCGCGAGTGGTCCCGACGTCTCCGAGATAGACCAGGCTAACCAGCTCACTGTCCGAGGGCGAAAGGGCACGGAACACCTGGCCGTACGAGACATCCTCAATGTCCGACCGCACGAACCCCCACGTCGTCCGGAATGAGGAGCGGGCCAGCTCGCGTCCGGTGGTGTCGAGCCGGACGATCAGGCGTGCCCCCGGATCGAACACACGGGGCGGGATCTGCCGATCGCCCCGAACGAATGACCAGGGAGCGCGGAATTCACCGGGTCCCCCTCCATTGCGCCCGAACGAGGCGATCAGCCGCCCCGCGGTAAACCGCCGGATGAACGGCTCGTGCCGGCTCAGCACCCAGATGTCCCCGTCGGCGGTGACCGCGACGTCCCGGATACCAAACAGCAGTGTGTCGGTGACCGCCGAGACTGTCCTGCCGGTCTCCAGGACGAGCTCGTCCTCAGCGGGGCCGGAGCCGCAGCTACCCAGGAGGGAGGCCAGGCAAAGGGACAGATGTCTCACCTGGAGAGTCCCACGAGAGAGTCTACCGCTCCGACCTCGTTGCCATGGCCGGAATAGCGGAGGGTACCAGAGGAATCGAAGAGGAAGAGCCAGGGTGTCTTCCGGGTGAGCTGCCGGCCGAGCACCCCGGTCACTCCGCTATCGACGACGATCAGCTCGCCGAATTTCCAGCCGTGCGCGTCGGTGTAACGGAGTGCTGCCGATGGTTCGCCCGAAGCTATCGCGACGACACGGACCCGAGAGCGGGATTCCCGGGTCCAGCGCTTCCACAGTGGTGCCACCGAATCGCACCAGGCGCAGGCCGGGCTGAAGGCGAGGAGCACCGTCCAGCCGAGGTCCTCTCGCCGAAGCGGCACTTTCGTGATTCTCGCGAGGGAGTCGCGTCCCCGAACTTCCGAAATCGCATCGCCGATTGCCAGATCGGGCGGCCGTACGACGGGAGGATTTTTCGTGCGGCTCGCCGAGACCACGATGGCGCCGGCCTGGACCATCGCGAGCAAGGCGAGCCCCAGCACCACGAGCCCGCGCTTTCCTCCCCTTCGATCGATCCACGCACGCACCTGAGCCCTCTCTGTGGAAGCGGGCCCAGTCTAGCGGTGTGGCTTCAACGGAGTGTCAAATCGCGGTCAAACTGGTGGGCCGAGCGAGATGCCGAGGGTGCCGACCTCCTCGTTCCGTCATACGCGGCGCCCAGGCTTTCAGCTCAGGGCGAGGGTCTCGTTCTGAGCCGGGTCAGGATCCGATCCAGCGCTTCCGCGAACGCCTGCTTCGCGCGGGCATCGTACGGCGGCGGGCCACCACCATCGACCCAGACGACGCCCACGAGCGGGTTTCCCGGTGGGGGCTGCAGGCGCTGGTTGGCCACGAGGATGGTCTCGATACCGAGGCGCTTGGCCGCCCGGAACACGACCTCCTTGACCTCGCGGGGCGTGGCATCCGCATCGATCCAGATTCTCACAGGCGATAGCGGCCCAGCCACAGCAGGTCGTCGGCATCGGTCCGCGCCAAGTACACCACGCCCCGCCCGAACCCCGCCAGGCGAGTCCCCGCGGGTAGCGCGACGCGCTCGACCAGGCGACCCGCGCCGTCGAAGACATCGTAGACGGGGATGGGATCTTCATGCACTCGAGTCTTGAGGACCCAGAGTCTCCCATCGAAGGCGATCGCGGCGGCTCCCGCAAGAAACGGCGGCATGTACTCGGGCCATTCGACCGGCTGCTCCTCGAAAGCGCCTCTGCCCGGCGGGATCGGCGCCGCCCGAGGCGCGCCGGGTCCGGCGCCGGCTCCGGGCCGGCCGGTCACGATGATGCTGCCTGGCCGAGTCTGGCTCCTGAGAAACGCCTCGCGCTCGGCGCCGGTGATTCGCACACGCTGATAAGGCGTCGCGGGCCCCACGACCTTCTCGCCATCAGTCGCCAGCCACTCGACCCGATAGTCCCTGGCGCGTGCAACTGCCACCCGGCCGTCGGCGGCGAACGCGGCAACATCCTGAGGGGCCAGCGGCTTGTTGGTGAAGCGCCGGACCATCCCGCCCGGGAGCACTCGGACCGCGGTCGTGAACCGCTCCGGGAGCTGCAGCGTGGCCAGCGTATCGGTGCGCGAATTCGCGCGATCGATGCGAAGAATGTCGGCTTTGCTCGCGTGGTACCGTCCGCCCGGCTCCGCTGGCCGAGGCAGCTCGTAATAGAAGTGGCCTCGAAGGTCGGCGGCTCGGGGTGGGCCTTGGGTGGCGGGATTGGGCTCGGTGACACGCAACACTGGACCGGGCGTTCCGTCGGGCAGGATCAACAGGAGGCGCCCGTTCATCGGATCATATAGCAGGGTAGTGTCGGCGGGCAGGGCGACGAGGCTCTGCGGGATGCCGTACTCACCGGGCCCGGCGCCTTCCCGTCCGACTCTCGTCGCGGTACCGGTCCGGAAATCCACAAGGTGCAGCACCTTGTCGCGGGCGTCGGCGACCAGCACTCGGCCGTCGCGCAGCTCGCGCACCGACGTCACCGCGGTGAACGGCTCGCTGTACACCACTTCGGGTGCGCCGAGCCGGCGCAGGGGTGGCTGCTGTTGTGGCGCCGGCAGCGCGAGCAGGGCGGTTGCAAGGAGACCGCGGGCCGTGAGAGCTGATGCGGATCGGACCTGTTTCATTGCGGCCTCCCGGCTCCCCTTCACCTCGGGGATCTTAGTTCGTCCCCGCCGCATCGCCAGCGCCGGCCACCCGTCCTCGGTCCTGGTCGCTCATTTTGTCAACTCCCCGCACCCACCAGGGGGAACGACCCGGTCGCCAGTCGAAGGAACCCATCGAGCCGAGCAGTGCGCCGAAATCCTCGGCGCACCCCCGAACGGGAACGGCGGTGGGACGAGCCCGCCGAATTCAGGGACGAACGGGGGCGCCTCTGCCGATCGACGCCACCATCGGGAGGGCGACGAAGGGAATGTGGCCGAACAGCTGAATCCACCAGCGGCTGGTGATCGTCGGCGGCCGGTGGGTGAGGGATGGAATAACCACCAGGGACATCACCAACCATATGAAGGGTCCGTACAGGGCAGCAACTTTGAGTACCCCGTAGGGAGACGCGAGAACGCCCTGGACCCGGGCCGAGCGCATGATGAGATACAGGTACACCGCGGACCAGGTGAAGGCGACCCCGAAATGCAGGAGGACGCCGATCAGTGCCGTCCGGTTCCCGCCGTTCAGCGCCTCCGGGCCGAGCGGCACACTGGCGACCCCCTGCCATAGGCGGGTCACGGTCGACCCGTAGACCACGGCGCTCAGGAAGGACGCGAAGAGTCCGTCACTGATGCCGGTCAGGAGACCGGCGCGGACCAGTCGGGTCATGGCACGAGCCTCGGCGCGGCCCGATCGACGATGACAGGAAGGTTCCTCGATTTGAGCTGATCATTGAGGGCCGCGAGCTCGGTCGCCATCAGCGCGTTAAGTGCGCTCAGGTGGGTCCGAAGCTCGGTGGCGAGAATCTGCTGCACCTCGAGGTGCTGATTGGTCGGTTTGAAATCGCCTCCCGCCACTCCATTGGCCAGGTAGCCGATCTTGGAGATCAGCTTCGAGCCGAACCGCACGCCGTCCTGACCCGCCCCGGTCTGCCGGAGGTCGACCAGGTTCATCTCCAGGTCGATAAGCTTCCGGCTCATGTCCGACGCCGCCCGGCGCATTGTGGTGTCCGTGGTGAGCCGCGGGAGCGCCTCGAGCTGAACCCGCGCCGATTCGATCCGGGCCACCGCGGCGGCCGCGCTGTTGAGCTCGTCGCGCAAGCCGCTCACCACCTGGGTCTGTGCCGCGATGTCGGCCTCGGTTCCCGCTGAGTTGGGATCCTTTCGGACGACGAGTTGCTGGGTCTGGGTAAAGCCGTCCACCGTGAGCCGGACGGTGTACGTACCGGGGGGTTGCAGGATCGAGAGCCGAGCCGCTCCCGGCGCCAGCCGGCCATCGGCGCCGGCCACGATGTGCGGTGCATATATCGGAGAAGTAAACAGTCGGATCTCCGCACTCGGCGTGCCGCGGAGATCCCAGTACACCCGGTTGAGCCCCGCGGCGTTCGAGCCGGTGAGCGTTCGAATCACCTGCCCCGCCCCGTCGAGGATCGACACCACCGGCTGGGTCCGGGCGGGCGCGCCGAGAAAATAGTTGATCGACGCACCGTACTCGGGATCGGTGCCGACGGTGGGATCGTCGTAGCTGGTGGAGGGTGCCGTGATCGGCCGGAAACGGTAGGCAGCCCGCGGCGCAAAGAGGTGAGAGCGCCGGGTCAGCACCTCGTCCGACAACTGCTGCAGCGGGGTGATGTCGTCGAGGATCCAGAAGCCCCGGCCGTAGGTCGATATCACCAGATCATTGAAATGCTCCTGGACCACGATCCCCGACACCGGCGCGTGGGGAAGATTGGCCTGCAGCGGGAGCCAGCTTTCGCCGGCGTTGAATGACACATAGATCGAATTCTCGGTGCCGAGGTAGAGGAGGCCGCGGCGCACCGGATCTTCGTGGATCACCTTGGCGTAGCTCAGCATGTTCCTGGGCAGGCCGTTCACGATGAGGCGCCAGGTCTTGCCGTAATCGGTGGTCTTGTAGACCCAGGGGTCGCGATTGTTTTCCTGGTGCGCGTCCACCGTGAGGTAGGCGGTGGCCGCGTCGTAGCGCGAGGGCGCGATGCTCCGCACCGAGCCCCAGGCCGGCAGCATCGGCAGATTCCTGGTGAGGTTGGTCCAGGTGGCGCCGTCGTCCCGGGTGAGCTGAACCTGCCCGTCGTTGGTTCCGACCCAGATCAGTCCCTTTTCCCTCGGAGACTCGGCGATGCCGTAGACCACGCCGGCGTACTCGACGCCGATGTTGTCTCCGGTGAGCCCGCCGGAGCTTCCCATGCGGGTCCGGTCATTGAGCGTGAGGTCGGGACTGATGACCTGCCAGCTCTGGCCGCCGTCGGTGGTGCGATGGACGTGCTGGCTCCCGGTGTAGATGGTGTTGTGATCGTGGGGGGAGATGTGCAACGGCGCATCCCACACGAAGCGGTACTTGACGCCCTCCGCCGGCCCGTTGGACTGGTGAGGCCACACTTCCACATTGCGGAACTGGCGCCGGTTCTCCTCGAACCGCACGACGATCCCGCCCACCATGCCGGACCCCGACGCGGTGGACCAGACGATGTTGGGGTCGGTGGGATCGGGAGTCGCCCAGCCGCTCTCGCCGCCGCCCACCGAGTGCCACATCCCCCGGCTGATCCCGGCGCTCCGGCCGCCGGGCACCCGGCTGTTGCTCGGGCCGCGGTAGCTGGGCTCGTCCTGCTTGTTGCCGAGCACGTTGTAGGGAATCGCGTTGTCGACGGTGACGTGGTAGATCTGCGCGTTGGTGAGCCGCTGGCGGAGCCAGCTCTTGCCGCGGTTCTCCGAGATCGAGAGCCCCTGGTCGTGGCCCACGATCATCCGGTCGGGGTTGGTGGGATCGATCCAGATGTCGTGATGGTCGCCGCCGGGGCCGCGGCCGCCCCCCTGAACCACGAGGGTGGCGCCACCGTCGATCGACTTCGAGTAGGAGGCGGTGAGGAAGTACAGCTCGTCGTCGTCGCCGGGTGAGACCGCCATGCGGGAGTAGTAGTGGGCCCGGCCCATCACGTTGCGGTCGCGGTTGATCAGCGCCCAGCGCCGGCCGCCGTCTTCCGAGCGCCAGAGCTGGCCGGTCCCGGTGGGCTGGCCTTCCCAGGGAACCCCGTCGCCGGTCTCGATCGCGACGAAGACGCGCTCGGGGTTGGAGCGCGCGATGGCGACGGCGACCTTGCCCACGGGGCTCGCGGGGAGGCCGTTGCCGGTCTGGCGGGTCCAGGTGGTGCCGCCGTCGCGGGAGACGAAGAGCCCGCTGCCCGGGCCGCCGCTCCGGCGTCCCCAGGTGTGGATCTCGAATTGCCACATCCCGGCGAAGAGGGTGCGCGGGTTCGACGGATCGATGGCCAGGTCGGAGCAGCCGGTTTTCTGATCGACGAAGAGCACCTGGGTCCAGGTGGCGCCGCCGTCAGTGGTGCGATAGACCCCGCGCTCCGGTTGGTCGCCATAGGAGTGACCCAGCGCGCACACGAATACGATGTCGGGATTGGTGGGGTGGACGATGGTGCGGGGGATCCGGCCGGTCTTCTCGAGTCCCATCAGCTTCCACGAGGTGCCGGCGTCGGTGGACTTATAGACCCCTTGCCCGACCGAAATGTGGCTCCGGATCTTCCCTTCTCCGGTGCCGGCCCAGACGATGTTCGGATCGCTCTCGGCCACCGCAAGGGAGCCGATGGATTGCACCGGCTCCGCGTCGAAGATCGCCGACCAGTGCACCCCGCCGTCGGTGGTTTTGTAGATGCCACCGGATGCCGCACCGACGTAATAGGTCCTGGTGTTGCCGGGGATCCCGGCGACGGCGCTGAAGCGGTTGCCTTCGGGGCCGATGTTCCGCCAGCGGAGCGAGTCGAGCAGCTCGGCGGTGAGGCGCGGCGGCGCGGGCTGTTGGGCTACACTGGCGTGTGGAGAGACGGCGAAGGCCAGGGCGGTGAGTGCGACCGCGACTCGCAGGGAGGTGCGCATAGAATGCTCCGGGATGTTCGTTCGGGGGACGCCGGAAGCTAGCTCGGGAGAAGGGCGGGCGCACGGAGGCGGAATTCACGGTCGCCTCATGCTGACGTCAGAAACGGCGGGATAGGGTAAGATGATGAAGCCCCATCGAGATGGCCCCGGATGTCGAGGCGTACGAAGCGCGGGGCCAGGCACCTGACTACGGAAAGGGAGTGCATATGCAGTCGTTCGACATGAGCCTGGTCCAGCGAGGCGCCCGGCTTCGCCGCTCGCCGTTTTACGAAGCCGAACAGCGCCACGGGCCCCGGGGCTACACCGTGTACAATCACATGCTGTTCCCCACCCACTACGAAGACTTCGAAAAGGAATACTGGCACCTCCTGAAGCACGTCACCCTGTGGGACGTGGCGGTGGAGCGATGCCTCGAGGTCTCGGGCAAAGACGGGTTCCGGCTGGCGCAGATGATGACGCCGCGGGACCTGTCCAGGTGCGCCGTGGGCCAGGCGAAGTACGTGCTCATTTGCGCCGCGGACGGCGGAATCCTCAACGACCCGGTCATGACCCGGATGGGCGAGGACCGGTTCTGGTTTGCGCTGGCATCGAGCGACGCCCTCTTCTATGCCAAGGGCCTGGTGGCGAGAAACGGCCTCGACGCGGAGATCCGGGAGGCGGAAGCGCATCCGCTGCAGATCCAGGGGCCCAAGGCACGCGAGGTGGCGCGGGCACTCTTCGGCGAGGAGATCCTCTCGCTCAAGTACTATTTCTTTCGCGAGGCGCGGATCGACGGCATCCCGGTGATCGTCACCCGAACCGGCTGGACATCGGAAATCGGCTACGAGGTCTATCTCCTCGACCCGTCGCGGGGGACCGAACTGTGGGACAGGATACTGAAAGCGGGCGCACCCTACGACATCCGGCCGACCGGTCCCTCGGACATCCGGAGGATCGAAGGGGGAATCTTCAACTGGGGCGCCGACATGACCTACGAGCACAACCCGTTCGAGGTGGGGTTGGAGCGGCTGGTGGATTTCGACATGAAAGGCGAATGCGTGGCGATGGAGGCGCTGCGGCGGATCCGCGCCCGGGGCGTGGAACGCCGGCTCACCGGCATCGTGCTGGGCGGCGACCCCTTTCCGGCGCTCAATTTCACCAAGTGGCCGGCCATTTCGGCGGGCCGGGAGGTCGGCCAGGTGACCTCGGCGATCTATTCCCCGAGACTCGAGAAGAATATCGGATATTGCTGGCTCCCCACCGCGCTGGCGACACCGGGCACCACGGTGGAGGTGACCAGCGAGTGGGGACCCCGCACCGCCACGGTCACCCCGATGCCGTTCGTCGATCCCGAGAAGCGGATTCCGGTGTCGTAACCGCGATATATTCCGGGGGCGACTCTACACTCTTCACTGCTGCGCAGGCGAGGCTCTCCGATGAAACTTCCGCTCCTGGCATTGTCCACAGCCGCCCTGGCGGCTCTTTCGACGCCCGCGCTCGGACAGGAAGCAGCGTTCGTCGTCACGCTCGGCAAGGACACCATCGCGATCGAGAAGTACACCCGCACCGCGACAAGGATGACCGGCGAGATGGCGTCGCGCTTCGGGGTGGCGGGAAACCGGCTCAGCTACGAGGTCACCATCGGGTCGAACGGAAGGCCGGTATCGGTGGTGTACCGCGCCCGCCCGCTCACCGGGGCTCCCAACGCCAATCTGCCCCGGGAGGTGCGGCTCACCTTCGGGGGCGACTCGATCAGGCGTGAGGCGGTGTTTGCCGACAGCACCAACACGCGCAGGCTGCCGGCGGCGCGAGGCGTCCCGTTCGTGTATCCGGCATTCGGCCTGCTGGAGGTGGCGTTCGCGGACTTGAGGAAGTCCAGGGTGGCGACCGTCGGGATGGCCGTCGTCGGCGCCGGCGGAGGGAATCCGGTAACGCAGACATTCACCGTGGGCGCGGGCGACACCATCCGGGTGGCCGGCGGGGGCGGGCTCATCACGGTCTTCCGCGCCGACAAGGACGGAAAGCTCCTGTCGGTGGATGCCTCCGGCACCACCCAGAAGCTCATGTCCACCCGGAGCGCCGGCAGCATCGACTTCGAGGGGATTGCCGGCCGCATGGTGCCGCTGGGCCAGCTATCGGTCCGCGGAGTGGCGATGGGATCCTTCATGCAGAGCGTGGTGTTCGTCAACTACGGCCGGCCGCAGGTGCGGGGCCGGACGGTGTGGGGCGGGCTGCTGGTTCCGCCTGACACCATCTGGCGCCTGGGCGCCAACGAGGCCACCCATCTCGCCACGTCACGCGAGCTTACCTTCGGCAACGTCGTCGTGCCGCCCGGGCTCTACACCTTGTGGCTGTTCAACGCGACGGGCGGGCCTCAGCTCGTGATCAACAAGCAGGTGGGCCAGTGGGGGACGTCCTACGACCCGGCACAGGATCTGGGCAGGATCCCGGTTACGATGGCGCCGGCTCCGGAGCATGTCGAAGACTTCACCATCACGCTGAGGAATGTCGGACCCGGGCGGGGCGCTATCGAGTTTGCCTGGGGCGTGCAGATAGCCACGGCGGCGTTTACGGTGCGGTGAGGGGTGAGCGGTGAGCGGTGAGCAGCGTAAGCTCGTCCCGCTGACCGCTTACCGCTCACTGGTCAGTTCACCGGGCCGGAGACGGTCACCTTGAATCCGTCCGGATCGGTCAGCGAGAACCCCATCGGACCCCAGCCGAGGGGTGCCGGGTCGCCCTCCACCGACAGGCCGGCCGCCTTCGCCTGCCGGGCCAGCGCCTGGAGGTCCTGTTCGGTTTCGAGATACAGCCGCACCCCGGTGCCTTTGACCCGGTCGCGTCCCTTGGCAAAATCGTCCTGGCTCAGCATCAGGCTGGCGTCGCCGCTCTCCAGCATCACCCCCACCACATTCCCCTCCATCTTGTATTCCTCCTGGAGGTTGAATCCGAGTCCTTCGGTATAGAGGCGGGTGCTCCGCGGCAGGTCACTCACGGTCAGGGAAATCACCAGGCTCCTGGCCTGCAGGGTCGTAGTCGTCATGGTAGCCTCCGGTTTGATCTTGGGTTTCAAAGGTGACCCGCTTGATTATGCGAAGGTTCAAGCCCCCTGAAAAGGGGGGATTTCGTCACAATCGAGCAACCAGGATGAGTCCGAAGCCAGGTTGGGCCTCTTCCGTGGGATTCATCGGTAGTTCACAGCCTCATCACCATGTCGTGACTAATTTGGCGGGCGATACCTTAGGGAGGTACTCATGCGCTCGCCCGTCCGTACATTATCTGTGACCCTCGGCGTCGTCCTCGTCGCGTGCGGTGACGGCGGGACTGAACCTAGCGCTTCCAGCTTTACCGGCAGTTGGCACGCCACGAAACTCGAGTACGTCAGCGTGGCCAACCCGAGTACCAAGGTGGACGTGATCGGCCAGGGCGCCACGCTCACCGTCCAGTTCAACGGCGGCGGCGGCTATACCTCGACTCTGACCATGCCGGGAGAGGCCCAGGAAATCACCACCGGCACCTGGGAGGCGAGCGTCGACGTCTTCACGATGCGTTGGACCGAAGGCGCCTTCACCAACGAGATGCAATTCGACTGGACGATGAGCGGCTCCACGCTGACTCTGGTGGGAGCGACCAGTGACTTCGACTTTGCCGGGACTGGGGAGCTGCAGCCGGCCAAGCTCAATGTGACGCTGGTTCGACAGTAACCCGTCATCGTGAAGGCCTGGTCCAGGTCGCCGAGGGCGGCCTGGGCCGGCGCGAAGGCCAAGCGCTCACCACCGGCGCAGCCTTGCTCCGTGGTCCAATCGCAGGCGGCTCAATCGTCTCCCAATATCGGTAGTGCCTGCAATTCGCCACGCTATCCCGGAGGAGCCGGATGAAAGGGATCACCCCGTGCCTGTGGTTCGACAGCCAGGCGGAAGAAGCCGCGCGATTTTATACCTCGGTGTTCAAGAATTCCCGAGTCGGGAGCATCAGCCACTATGGGGACTCCGGCTCGAAGGCGGCGGGCCGGCCCAGGGGGTCGGTGATGATGGTCGAATTCGAGATC
>Ga0184615_10000869_pt1 | contig 16296 bp, 16 predicted proteins | sample PLM4_65_coex_FD_133134 | JGI IMG/M metagenome (GOLD analysis project Ga0184615, IMG submission 133134) | Groundwater sediment microbial communities from an aquifer in East River, Colorado, USA - PLM4_65_coex | ecosystem: Environmental > Terrestrial > Soil > Riparian zone | place: USA: East... | reverse complement strand
CGACCCGAGAGAAGGCCGTCGATCTCGGGTCCATCCACGTGACGACCGAGAAGACGCGCACGCTTCCGCTGCCGCCGATCGTGGGAGCGATCACGTTAATTGGGGGGATCGTGTTGCTGGTCATGGGACGCAAGAAGGCCTGAGCGAAGGCGAAGCGGTTCAACGAACTGGTGGTAGATGAGGTCGCAGAGCGGACCCGTGCGCTTGGTGGGAGAGCCCTTGGAACCGTCACGGCCTTTTTAGAGCGACCCGGTTGAAAGAGCGCCCAGAGCCCCACGACGCGCAAAGTATGATTGCCGCATTGCTCAGCGATCATGAGGACCTGATCCGCCATTTGCGGGAGGACTCGAACGCCTGTGACGAGAAGGATCAAGATAAGGGCACCGATGATTTCCTGACGGGACTTATGGAGCAGCATGAAAAAATGGCGTGGATGCTACCCGCTTTCTGAGAAAGGTGATTCGCTTGAACGACCACACATCGCCCAGGACGGAGCCACTTGTGCGTAATGATCTCAGCTCCTCCAATATCGAGGAGGTTTCCACGCCACCGCCGGCCCCGTCGGTGTCTGCACCGACGGGGCGAACACCCGTCGATACTCTGAGCGTTTCGCTGAGCGTGGTGGCCGTGGTAGCCGTGGTTTTCGCCCTGCACTGGGCGGCGGAAATCCTCATTCCGCTCGTCATAAGTATTCTGGTGAGCTACGCGCTGAATCCGATCGTGACGTGGATGCAGAGCCGGAAGATCCCCCGCGCGATCGGCGCTGCGGTCCTGCTTCTGAGCCTGGCCGGAGGAGTCGCCTATTTGAGCTTCACCCTGCGCGATGACGCGGCGGCGGTGATCGCCGAACTCCCCCACGCCATGGAGAAACTCAGCCGGTCGCTGCGAAAAAACGGCGGTGGGGAAGGCACGATCGAAAAAGTTCAAAAGGCCGCGAGTGAACTCGAAGCGGCGGCGATGGAGGCAACCGGCCAAACCGCTCCCCCTCCGCCCCGAGGTGTGACTCGCGTGGAGATTGCGGAACCACGACTGAACCTGCGTGAGTATCTGTGGTGGGGATCCATGGGTGCGCTCGCCCTGGCCGGCGAGTTGGTGCTCGGGTTTTTCTTGGTCTACTTCCTCCTGGTATCGGGAGACCGGTACAAGCGCAAACTCGTCAAGCTGGCGGGGACATCGCTGTCGAAGAAGAAAATCACGGTACAGATCCTAGACGAGATTAACACCAGGATTCAGCGCCACTTGCTCGTCCTCCTACTCACGGGAGTCTTTGTCGCGATGACGACCTGGCTGGCATTTCTCGTGATCGGCTTAAATCACGCGGGGGTCTGGGGCATCGCCGCCGGAATTTTGAACCTCATACCCTATCTCGGTCCTCTGATCGTGCTCGGAGGGACGGCCGTCGTGGGGCTTTTGCAATTCGGGACGATCGAGATGGCGGCCCTGGTCGGGGGCGTCTCGCTCGTCATTACCGGCCTCGAAGGATTTCTCATCACGCCCTGGCTGACCGGGAGGGCGACCCAAGTGAACGTGGTGGCGATCTTTATCAGCCTGATGTTCTGGGGCTGGCTGTGGGGGCCCTGGGGGCTGCTTCTGGCCACGCCGATGGTCATCGTCTTCAAAGCGATCTGCGACCGCGTCGAGCACCTCAAGCCGTTCGGCGAATTGCTGGGCACGTGACCAGAGCCCCTCACCCCGTTCAGCACGCACCATGTACACACCGCTCGACGGTGTACGAAACGGCAACGACCGAGAACATATGCGGGAACATATGGGGTCAGAGTATCGTCTGATTGCCTCGTTCGTCAGTCTCATGATGACGGCCGGGTGCGAATCCATCCCGAATGTCGAGGACATGCTCAACAACACTGCGCCGTCACGTCGGCCGACCGTTGTCGACGCCGAAGGACAATTGTCGCCGGGCGCGACGAAGAAGGTGCTGGCAGGGCTGGAACGGGAGGTCGGTCCCGCCGATATCCTGCGTAAGCATCTGGCGGAGTCAGAGGCGATCACCGGGAGCCCCCTGGTGGTCGGGAACACGGTGCGCCTATTCAGCGACGGACCGTCCACCTATTCGGCCATGTTCCAGGCCATTGAGCGGGCGAAGAACCACATCAATCTCGAGACCTACATTTTTGAGGACGATACACTTGGACGACGCCTGGCCGAGTTGTTGATCAAGAAAGAGAAGGAAGGGGTCCAGGTCAACATCATCTATGACAGCTTCGGCAGCCTCGAGACGTCGGATGCGTTTTTTGAGCGGTTGCGCGACGGCGGTCTCAAAGTCGTCGAGTTCAACCCCGTCAATCCGCTGGATGTGAAGCTGAAGCGACGCTGGATGGTCAACCAGCGCGATCACCGCAAGATTCTCGTCGTAGACGGCACCATCGCGTTCACGGGCGGGGTGAACATCAGCCGGGTCTATTCCAGGAGCCCGTTCCGCTCGAGCAGGCCTAAAAGCCCCGAGGTTTCGAAGCAGGTCTGGCGCGACACTCACGTACAAATCGAAGGACCGGTGGTCGCCGAGTTTCAACGAATCTTTTTGAAGACGTGGGCACAGCAAAAGGGCCCCCCACTTCCTGAACAAGAGTATTTCCCTGCGCTCAAAGCCACGGGGAAACTGATCGTCCGGGCAATCAACAGCAGTCCGGCGGATGATATGGCGACCATCTATAAGGTGTTTATGTCGGCCATCAGCAATGCCGAGCAATCGATTCACCTGACGGTCGCCTATTTCGCACCGGACGGCCAGATGCTGAAGGCTCTGACGGATGCTGCGGCCCGCGGCGTGGACGTCACATTGCTCCTGCCCAGTGTCACCGATTCCGGGCTGGTGGTGCGCGCCGGACACTCGCACTACGAGAAACTCTTGCAAGCGGGGGTCAAAATTTATGAGCTACAGGGCGCTCTCTTGCACAGCAAGACGGCCGTGATCGACGGCGTCTGGTCGACCGTCGGCTCCGCGAACCTGGACTGGCGCAGTTTTTTGCACAACGAAGAAGTGAACGCCGTCATTCTAGGCGATGAGTTCGGCGAGAAGATGGAAGCGCTCTTTCAAAAGGACGTCGCCGCATCGCGCCGCATCACACTCGAAGAGTGGGAAACCCGTCCGTTCATCCACCGCGTGAAAGAGACGATGGGGCGGATCATGGAATATTGGTTATAGGTAATCGGGAAGCGGTGAGTAGGTCAAAATCACTGAAACGCTCCCTGTTCGTTGTCGGCGGACTGCTTGGGCTGTTCGTTCTTGTCGCGGTGACCGCGCGTTTGTTAGTGGACGTCGATGCCTATAAGCCCCGGTTGGAGGCGGCTGCTTCAGACGCGTTGGGGATGACCGTCCTTATCGGTGGCCGGTTGGGAATCGAGTTCTTCCCCGGCTTGCGCGTGACGTTGGAGGACGTGCACATCCGGAATCGGGGGGCCGACGTCCTTTCTGTGGAGGAGGCCCGCATGAAGATCGCGCTGCTCCCGTTGCTCCACAAGGAAGTCCGAATTCGAACCATCGCGCTGAAGGGTCCCATGATCTCCATCGAGCGGGATCAGGACGGTCGGTTCAACTTCGAGAAAGTGGGGGAGGCCACCGGAACGCTGCCGGCGCTGGACCTGACGAACGTGTCGGTGGTGGACGGGACCCTCCGCTACGCGGACCGACAGTCCGGGGAGGGATTCGACGCCGGCGGCTGTCGCCTGCACGCGCATCGGCTGCGGCTCTCGGGTGGGGAAAGCACGGGCCTCGGGAACGCCCTTTCCGTCGCCGCGGACGTTTCCTGTCGAGAGATCCGGACACGGGACTTCACGGTGTCCGACCCCGCGTTGTCCGTTCAGGGGAACGGAGGGGTCCTGCATCTCAAGCCGGTCACGATGCGGATCTTCGGCGGGCAGGGGTCGGGGAGCGCCCGGGTTGACCTGTCGGCCGCCATCCCGCACGTCCGCGTCGACTACGCCCTCTCGAGGTTCCGCATCGAGGAATTCCTCAAGCCTCTCTTGCCGAAGAAGGTTGCGGAAGGATCGATGGACCTCTCCGTGAACTTGTCGATGCAGGGAAAGACCGCGTACGAGCTGAAGCAGACCGCTGAGGGAGAGGCCTCGCTTCGCGGCGACAACCTCACGCTCGAGGGCCGCGACCTCGACCGCCAGATCTCCCGGTATGCGTCGAGCCAAAACTTCAACCTCGTGGACGTGGGTGCCGTCTTCTTCGCGGGTCCCCTCGGTCTGGCGGTCACAAAGGGATACAACTTCGCGAACCTCTTTGCTGGAAAGGGAGGCAGCAGCAGGATCGGCACGTTTGTCTCCGACTGGAAGGTCGAGCGCGGGGTGGCGCAGGCAAAGGACGTCGCCCTGGCCACGAACAAGAACCGGATCGCGCTCAGGGGAGGGCTCGATTTCGTCAACGACGAGTTCGCCGACGTGATCGTGGCGGTGATCGACGCGCGGGGATGCGCCACGATGCGGCAGAGGATACGCGGTCCCTTCCAAAAACCAGTGGTGGAGAAACCGAACGTCCTGAAGTCCGTCGCGGGACCCGCGCTCAAGCTGCTCAAACAGACGGGTGAGCTCATGCGCGGCGGGTCGTGCGACGTGTTTTACGCCGGCTCGGTGGCGCCGCCCCAATGAATGGGTATGGTCCCCGCCTGATGGGACTCGGTCATAGAGGGTCCGACGGTATCGGGCCCGTGGCCGCAGTATCACCGGCTCACACGGGCGCGGCTACCTCAAGGTGACCCCTTTTCAAAACTGTGCTGTTTTGAACAGACCGCAATTTGTTGCAAAGGTATAGTGCATCTTGACAGACAGGTAGGTGAGATAGGGCCATCCGAAGCGTAAGATCGGTGTGAAATCGGATTGGTTGCAAAAAACAGTTGAACAATGGAGGCAAAAACATGGGATTCATCATTGGAGTATTGGTTGTGATAATTTTAGTGATAGTCATTGTAAGATTAATATAACAATCGTTCTGCAGAGGTGCAGACGACCCGCCTAATGCCCAACCCCCGACCTCGTCGGGGGTTGGGCAAATTAAAAAGGATGCCCGTAAGGTTTGCAGTTTTAAATCGTCCGATGCCTCTTGTTCACGATCCGTCTGTATTGCCTGCCGGGCAATCCAGAGCTGCTGAATTAAGTCCAAAGGACGGAGATCTGTCATGCTGATCGAGGTTCATAATCTTACAAAAGTCTATCAGGAACAAAGAGGGCTTCTCCCCACCAGCTTTGAAGTAGAAAAAGGGGAATCCATCGCTATTGTCGGGCATAACGGCGCCGGTAAATCCACTCTTTTAAAGATGCTGGGGAGTTGGCTCCTCCCTGACGACGGACAGGTTTTGGTCGATGGAATCAATCTAAAAAACAGATTGGCGCTTGTAAGAAAGGTCGGGTTTGTCCCCGAAACTCCCAACCTGTTTGATTTCTTTTCTGTCGAATACAATCTCAAACTCTTTGCCCGTCTTTTTCAAACTCCCTTTTTGCGGATAGAAGAGGTGTTGAAGGAGTTTAATTTGCTGCCTTTTCGTCACAACCAAATACAGGTTTTATCCAAGGGTTTAAAACAAAGGGTAAGCATCGGGCGCTCGCTTTTAGCCGATCCCCCGGTGCTTCTTTTGGATGAACCCACATCCGGCCTGGATTTTGAAATGACGAAAGATATTTATAGACGGCTTCAAAGTGTTCATGCTTTGGGAAAAACAATCCTCTTTACGTCCCATCGACCGGAAGAGATTAAAGCCCTTGCAACACGCATCCTTGTGCTGCATGAAGGACATCTGGTCTTCGACGGCCTGCCCGATGACTATTTCCAGTCAAACATTCATGAGAACCTATTCTTATGATAAGAAATATCACTACATTGATTTTGAATGATTTGGCCATAGCATTTAAAAACAAAACCCTCTACCTGATTCTTTTTATTCCGCTGTTCGTCTTTTTATCCTTGGAATTAGTGGAGCCGACCGATGCAAACAATCAAAAAATAAAGATCGGACTGATCCAAAAAGAAAACTATTCTCCTGTTATGATTCAAAGCATTCGATCGGCCGATAACGTATTCGTTGTTTCTTGGCTTTCCGATGAAGAAGAAGGCCGGCGGTGGTTAAAAGAAAGACAGGTGGACGGCATTCTCGTGCCGTCCGAAGAAGAACCGAAACGTTTGGCGCTGGTCGTTTTAAAAAAAGAATCCTTCCAAACCCTGGCCATCGTAGAAAGCTTTTCCGCATTACAGATCGCGGTCGAAGGACGGAGTAAAAACTGGATTTCGGATATCAAGCCTCTTCAGGAAAGCGGGATTCAAAAACAGACTCTGCCCACATGGATCTTGATGCTGATTTTACTTGTCGGTTTCATCGTCATCCCTGTGCAGGTGGCCGAAGAAAAGGAAAAAAAATTAATCCTGGGGCTTTTGCAAACTCCCATGCGCGAAATGGAGTGGCTGCTCGCCAAGTTGTTTTCAGGAATGATTTTAATAAACGCGGCGGTTATATTGCTCCAGTTGCCGGGGAAATTCAATTTTGGAACGGGCGTGGGCTATATCGCCTTTCTGATCGTCGGCAGTTTCTGCTTCAGCTCTTTTGGGATTTGTTTGGGGTTTTTATGTCGCAATCAGGCAAGCGCCAGGACGTTAGGCGTTCTTTTTTATCTGCCCCACCTCCTTCCCTCCGCATTATCGGACTTTTCGCAAACATTAAATAGGGTCGCTCCTTTATTACCCTCGTATCAGTTTTACGTGCCGATCAAAGGTCTCCTTCTCGAAGGAGACAAATTATCTAATTTCTATCTGCAATGGATCTATCTACTTTTAGTCGGACTATTAACCTGTCTTTTGTCATATCTATTGATGAAAAAACGCTGGCTGATGTAATTTCACGATTTCTATGCCGGTGGTCTTCAATACATTTTTATCATCCCCATCTCCCCAAAGAGATATATCCGAATAACCCCCTTTTCCCCTCCCCAATAGACCATTCACGGAATAGACAGCGCCTTTAATTCAGAGTAGCTTGCAGGCTAATACTGTCGTGCATCATGGAGAATATTGGGGTCAAATTGAGCTAGCCCCGATTTATTTTCGTGTAAATTCTTAACCGGGGTTACAGGAAAAATTCAGGAAAAATTCTGGGGCTTGACACGACCTCGGCGTTGGGAGTATGGTCGCGCTTGCTTCGGGTGCCCCCTGAGGGGGGCTGAAAAGGGAACCCGGTGGAATTCCGGGACGGTCCCGCCGCTGTGTACGGGGACGAAACCCCTAGGGTCGTGCCAGACGCGACCCGATCAGGCCACTACTCGACAGAGTGGGAAGGCCGGGGGAGTAGGATGATCCGTGAGTCAGAAGACCTGCCTGAAGCGTGGCGCCATCTACCCCGGACCTGGGTGGACGTGGCGACCTGAATTTTGAGGATCAAGAAGCTGGGTGCAATCCTCAATACCCGTATCGGGTGTTGAGGATTTTTTATTTGGTGCGCCTCCTCCGATGCGGGTTACGCAATCGAGGGGAGCGCCATGTACAGCAGGCATCGAGCCAGTTTTGAATGGGTCCGTGAGCACCACGGTTGGGACCCGTCCGGCCTCCTGAATTTCAGCGTTAGTCGCAATCCTCTCGGCCCGCCCTCCGACCGTACGCACGCATTCAAGATCCCGTCTCATCCAATCCCGGCCTACCCCGTTCCCGAAGGAACGGTATGCGGCCGTTGAACCCCGGACGCAGTGTGCTGGTCGTAGGCGGCGCCCGCAGCGGCAAGAGCCGATTTGCGTTGGAGCTCGGACGTACGACGCCCGGCCGTCGCGCCTTCGTGGCCACGTGCCGCGTTGATCCCGACGATGCCGAGATGGCGGCGCGGGTCGTGGCGCATCGCGCGCGCCGGGATGGATCGTGGACCACGATCGAAGAGTCGTTGGATTTGGGCGAACGCGTGGAGGGTTTGAGCCGCGAGTACGACGTGCTGGTCGTGGATTGTTTGACCTTATGGCTGGCCAATCTCCTCGATCGAGGAGATCCAGATGTGGGCGTTGATCGCCGTCTGAGATGTCTGACCGAGGCGATCGCGTCGGTCCAGGCCCGTGTCATCCTGGTCACCAACGAGGTGGGGATGGGGATCGTCCCGGCGACTCCGCTGGGTCGCGCCTTCCGAGATTGGCAGGGGCTCGTCAACCAGGCGGTGGCCGAGGCCGTGGACGAGGTCTACGCCATGACCGCGGGGCTGGCGCAGCGGCTCAAGCCGATGGGCGTCGCGTGACGGCCCGCATCACCACGGGCGTCGTCGCGCCCGATCCATCGGTCGCCGACGTGCTGCAGGGGAGGTTGGATCGATTGACCAAGCCACGTGGCAGCCTCGGCCGCCTGGAGGAGTTGGCCCGCTGGTACGGCGCGGCGAGGGGGACGACCACGTCGGTATTACGCCGCAAGGCGGTCATCGTCTTTGCGGGCGATCACGGCGTGACGGTCGAGGGCGTGAGCGCCTATCCCTCGGAGGTGACCGCGCAAATGGTTTACAACTTCCTGCGCGGCGGGGCGGGCATCAACGTGCTCGCGCGCCACGTGGGCGCCGAGGTCGTGGTGGTCGACGTGGGGATCGCGCACGCGTTCCCGGAGATGGAGGGCTTGCGCCGCTGCAAAGTCCGTCCCGGCACGGCCAATCTGGCAGTGGGACCCGCCATGACGCGGGAGGACACAGAGGCCGCGATGGCCGTGGGGATGGCGGTGGCCGAGGAGTTGGCGGCATCCGGGGTAGACGTGATCGGTCTGGGTGAGATGGGGATCGGCAACACCACGTCCAGCAGCGCGATCACCGCGGTGATGACCGGGGCGGTCCCGCGGGCGGTGACCGGCCGCGGCACGGGGCTGGATGACGCGGCCTGGGCGCACAAAGTCTCGGTGATCGAGCGCGCACTCGCGGTCAATCAGCCCGATCCCAACGATCCCTTGGAGGTGCTGACCGCGCTCGGCGGCTTGGAGATCGCGGCATTGGTCGGCGCGATGCTGGGCGCGGCGCGTCGCCGCGTGCCGGTGGTGCTCGACGGCTTCATCTCCGGGGCCGCGGCCCTGATCGCCGTGGGCCTGGAGCCATTGTTGCGAGGGTATCTCCTGGCGTCGCACCGGTCGGTCGAGCCGGGCCATGGCCTCGCGCTCGATCGATTGGGTCTTGCGCCGCTGCTGGAATTCGACCTGCGTCTGGGCGAGGGCACCGGCGCGGCGCTGGCCATCGGCCTCTTGGAGGCGGCGGTGAAGATCGTGAATGAGATGGCCACGTTCGGCGAGGCCGGGGTCTCGGAGCGGGCGCCGTCATGATGGATCGCTTCGTGGTCGCCTGGACGTTTCTGACCATCATTCCGCTGCGGCCGCGGTCGACGGACGATCGGGCGTTCGCGCGCTCGCTGGCCGCGTTTCCCCTGGTGGGGTTGCTATTGGGCGCGGCGCTGGCCGGGGCCTCGTTCGCCCTGGACCGGGTCTTCCCGCACACCCTGGTCGTGGTCGTCATCGTGTTCCTGCTGGTATGGATCACCGGAGGGCTGCATCTCGACGGCGTGGCCGACACCGCGGACGCGTGCGGCGCGCGCTCGCGCGACGACGCGCTCCGGATCATGAAGGGCTCCATGATCGGCACGTACGGGAGCCTCACGCTGATCGCGGTGTTGGGGTTCAAGATCGCGGGCCTCGCGACGATACCCCCACACGAGCTGGCACCGGCATTGGCGGCCATGCCGGTCCTGGGACGATGGGCGCAGGTGCAGATGACAACGGGTCACCCGTCCGCGCGGTCGGAAGGCGCAGCCAAACGCTTTATCGCCGGGACGAGCCGCGCTGATTACGCGGCCGCAACCGCGATTGCGCTGCCTGTGATTGCGCTCGCGATGGGGCTGCCCGGCCTGCTGGCCGCCGTGATGGTGTGGGCTGTTGTGGCCTGGTTCGGCGGGTGGGTCACCCGCTGGTTGGGCGGCGTCACCGGCGACACGATCGGCGCGGCAGGCGAGGGCGCGGAGGTGCTCGCGGTCCTCATCTGGGCCGCGGTCTTTCACGTGCGGGGCGCGGCGTGAACGTGATGGTGTATGTCGGCGGATCGGATGTTGGACGGGCGGCAGGATGAACAGAGAGGAGGAGCACGTGAGACCTTGGATCGGTGGAGTGGTGTGTTTGTTCGCGATGATCACGTCCGCGCAAGCGGCGCAAGCACAACAGCAAGAAACGGATACTGACGTGGTCGTGAGCGCGACGCGTTTGCCGACCCCCGCGGCTGAGGTCGCCAGCAGCGTGACCGTCATCACCCGCGAGGAGATCGAACGCAAGCAGCAGCGAACATTGGCTGATGTCCTGCGCGATGTACCTGGGCTCAGCCTTGTCCAGACCGGGGGACCGGGAGGGCTGACCTCGGTCTTCATCCGCGGCACCAACTCGAACCACACCAAGGTCTTCATCGACGGCATCGACGTCGTCGCCCCGAGCACCGCAGACGGCGCCTTTGATTTCGCGCATCTGTCGGCCTCGGACGTCGAACGCGTCGAGGTGTTGCGCGGCCCGCAAAGCGGACTCTACGGTTCCGATGCGATCGGAGGCGTGATCAACATCGTGACGAAACACGGGACCGGAGCGCCTCGGTTCACGGTTGGCGCCGAAGGCGGATCGTTCGACACCTTCAACCAGACCGGTTCGGCGAGCGGCGCCGTCAATCGATTCAAGTACGCCTTCAATATCGCCCGCCTCCATTCCGGCGATACGCCCGTCACCCCGACCGATCTGTTGCCGCCCGGAAGGAACCCGATCGGCGATGTCTACGATAACAAGACCCTCTTGGCCAAGCTCGGCGCCGGTGTCACCGACTCCCTCGACGTGGGGGTCGTGGCGCGGTACATCGACACCGACCTACGGTTCACCGGTGACGACTACAGTGCGTTCCCGAGTGTGCCCGCCTCAACGCAAAGCGAGGCGGATACGCGGCAGTTCTTCACGCGCGGCACAGCGCATCTGGCGCTCTTCGAGGGGGCCTTCGACCAGACGCTCGGCGTCGCCTACACGCGTCACTCCCGCCGGTATCTCAGCCCGGACACGGGGTTCGGCCCGGTCGATCCCATCACGTATCGCGGCAATCGGCTCAAGTGGGACTGGCAGGGAAACCTATACGTCGTCGAAGGCCAGGTGCTGACCGTCGGCGCCGAGAGCCAAAAGGAGGAGATCACCACGCCGATCTTCGCCGAGGGCACCACCAACGCGGGCTTCGTTCAACTGCAATCACGTGTAAATGAACGCCTGTTCAACACAATCAGCCTGCGCTACGACGACCACGAGCGGTTCGGCGACGTGACAACCTACCGGATCGCACCCGCCGTACTCCTAGCGGGAACCGGAACCAAGTTCAAAGGCAGCATCGGAACGAGTTTCAAGGCCCCGTCACTCGACCAGCTCTTCCATGACTACTCCGCGTTCGGTTTTTTCGCCAATCCCGACCTCAAGCCGGAAGAAAGCTTCGGGTACGACCTGGGGTTCGAGCAAGCCGTCGCCGGAGCGCATGTTCAGGTCGGCGCGACCTACTTCCACAACGACATCGACCATCTCATCACCATCAATAATGCGGGAACGTCCTACGTGAATGTCGCGAAAGCGACCACGTCCGGCGTCGAGAGCTTTCTGGTGCACCAACCGTTCGATCGGCTCTCATGGCGTGCCGACTACACCTACACCAGGGCCGAAGATGCCGTCCTCGGGACCGAGCTCCTGCGCCGGCCCAAGCACAAAGCCAGTGTGGACGCCGACTGGCGGATAACGGACGCGGCCACGCTGTCGGCGACCGTGCTCTACGTGGGTTCCCGTATGGACCGTAGCCGAGATTTCTTAGTGCCGCGCCTCGAGGCGGACGGGTACACGCTCGTGAACCTCGCCGGGTCGTACGCACTGAACCGCACCCTGACGGCATTCGCGCGAATCGAGAATCTGTTCGATCGGGAGTATGAAGATCCGGTCGGTTTTCAGCGCCCAGGGTTCGGCGCATTCGCCGGCCTGCAAGCCGTGTTCGGCAAGACACCATAAGTCCACTCTCAATCAGGAGGAATGTCATGCACGCGATCAAAAGCTGGATGGGTTGGCGTCGCCAACTGTGGTTGGTTCTGTTGGTGGGGGCCAGTGTGGCGTTTAGTCTCAGCTTTGCCTGCGCCACACCATTGGTGGCGTTCGGCGTGGCCGCGGCCCTCACGCTCCCGTCACGGGATGCCTTGAGTCTGATCTTCGGGGTCTGGTTCGCCGATCAAGTCGTTGGATACACGGTCATCCACTATCCCTGGACGGCGAACAGCCTTGCGTGGGGCGTTGTCTTGGGCGTCGCGGCCGTGCTCGGGACCTTGACCGTTCAGTGGACCGTGCGGAGTTCGGGTGGACAGCCCAAGGCCGTCAAGGCGCTCGCGGCCTTCCTGGCCGCGTTCACCGTGTACGAGGGGGTGCTTGTTGCGACTGCGTTCGCTGGGCTCGGCGGCATGGGGGGCTTCACGGCAGCCGTCATCGGTCGGATCTTCGCGATCAACGCGGGCGCGCTGGTAGGACTCCTTGGACTCAACTATCTGGGGATGGCTGTTGGCCTGGCCGCGCAATACCCCATGCCGCTCTCCGGCACGCGACGGACTGCGTAGCCCCAGCAAGATTGATTGCGGGCAGGACACTCGATCGCTGAAGAACACCGTGAGTGAGTTGACATCCAACACATTTCCGCCGGCCTGGAGGCGGGGAGTGTACGAGGCGATTTATCGCCGTCGCGACATGCGACGGTTTCTGACCAGACCGGTCTCGGACAAGTTGATCCGCCGGATCCTGCGTGCGGCGCACCAAGCAGGCTCGGTGGGTCTTATGCAGCCGTGGAACTTCATGATTATTAGAGACTTGGATATCAAACATCGAGTCAAAGAAGAGTTTCTGCGCGCGAACCAGGAGGCGGGTCGTGGGGCAGGGGACGAGCAGCAGCGCCTGGCTCAAAACCTCACGTCGGAGGTCATCGAGCAGGCGCCCATCAACCTGGCTGTGACGTGCGATCGGTCTCGGCGTAGCCCACCCGTGTTTGATCCCCAGGCTCTTCTCGATCGCGAGCTGTTTGTGACCTGCTGCGCGCTGCAAAATCTCTGGCTAGCGGCACGCGCAGAAGGCGTGGGTGTGGGATGGATCAACAACCTCGATCCATCCGCAGTGGCAGAGATCCTCGGGCTTCCCGCAGGCATCGTCTTGGTGGGATATCTCTGCATGGGGCACGTGGCGCGGTTCACCGATGCCCCGACGCTTGAGACGGCCGATGGTGAAAGCCGGCTGTCGTTGGAGTCCGTCCTGTTCTACGACCGCTGGGGCAACCGGACTGCAGAGGATCGCACCGACGAAGGGCCTTCAGATCGTGGTTTGAAGGAGCATGCGGCTGATGCGCCATCACGTCGCACCAGCCGCTCTCTTCCTCGTAGGCCGCGGGGAACGTGACGCGGACGCTTGACCCCGCCAGAATCAATCCGCTACGATCACCCGGACACCGACATCCTGTGAGCAAACGTCGAGTCCTTTTCACCGACGTGATTTGCCGAGAGACACGCTGACACGGATGGTGCTGGAGGGGGTCCAAAAACCTCCATGCGTCTTGGCGGAAACAGCTTTTGATTTCATGCGGATTTTTTAGGCAGTCCTCAAGGGTCAAAAACAAATGATTCTGCGAAGGATTGTTATTAAGAGAGCTCAATTCGATTCTATTCCGCAAGAAGAACGAGCCTTTTTTGTTCAAGCTGGTGTCGTTTTTACCGAACTAATGATTTTGAACAACGCATTGCACGCGGCCTCAAGCCAAGAAGCTGACAGTGAACTGTTACGGAAGGCTAGGACCGCTCAATGTTTGTTTTTTGCAAGAATTTTGACAGGGAAGCTAGCCGAGTGTTGGGAGTTATTCCAACAGAAGTTCTTTGGAGGGCAACTCTCTCGAAAATACGTGCCTATATTGAACCCTCAGGGGATAGAGGCGCTTGATCGTATTAGGAAATACTTTGGAAAACTTAACTTGATCCAGTCGATTAGGAACAACTATGCGTTCCACTACTCCCAGTCTTCTGAGCAAATCGACCAGCACCTTCACCTGGTGCCAGAAACTGCGGCTCTTGAGTTGTACCTTTCCCCTGAAGGTGAAGGAGCGAACTGTCTATTTGATTTTTCCTGTTTACTCTCGACCTTTGCACTTCTGAATGAAATCGACGGATCAGATCACCAGAAGGCGATGAATAAGTGGCTCTCCGAGGTCTTCGATGTGGCAATATGGTTCCGAGATGCCTGCGACGAGATCATGTTTGCGATCGCCACGAAATACTTGGGGGAGAAACTGGACGCAGAGGCTGTCGAGATCCCCGATCCACCCAAGCTAAGGGACGTGACGTTACCGTATTTCGTTGGACTCTCCTGACGTTCTTTGAGCGGCGTTGCTAAAATCAGTATTTTTGAGCCACTCGGCTAAATCCACTGAGGCCAGCGTAGAGGACTGTCTCGTCCATCTTCCGCCGTGGGGGTTTTGGGGCCACGCGAGTCGATTCACTTCGCGACGAACTGCGTAACCCAACTGGCCGATGGGCGCTGACTGTGAGACGGTCTCTGTCCTCAGGATGTCGCGTGTTGTCGGAGCAACGAGCCACCGCAACCACCGAACGTATGCGCCCGTGGTCGACCTGGCGACGCGACAACTATTCTGACACCGGGGGGCAGCGTGCACTGGCGATACCCTTTTCCCAAGACATAGTGAATCTTATTAGATAATCTCTGAATCTTTTCAGATACGCAACTGGCCATTTTCTCTATACCATAAAAATATTTTATTAATACATTTCAAATAGTTAGCGTACCTTCTTATCGAGAGTATCCTGGTATAAGAGTTGCTTCCTCAATAATCTTGACAAAAGGCTCACGCAGAGGTTGCGGTGGAGACCTCCCAGCAGTTGCGGACGCCACGGGCCGCGTAAGGATGACCCTGGGAGCCGCGACTCAATTTCAACTAAAAACGGGATTGACTCGACGTAATTAAACACGTCTCGTTCGGACGTCTACTCAGATGTTAGGCGCGGATGCACTGCAATAAGACCGATGTCGGAGTCGGACCGATCGCAGGGAGAGCTGCGCGGGTAGTCTGTCTTGGCAGCCGTTCGCAACCGTTACGGAGCCTACAATCATGCCTACGAACAGCGCGAAACTGGTATGTGGCACAGTCGTCATGGGGTTAGGAGTCGCAATAGTTGTCAGCCTCGCGGGATGGGCCGGTCCATTTTCCGCAGATCAGACTCCAGAGCGGCTCTGGATGGCAGGTGCCGTTGCGCTCGGCTTGGTGAGCGGCTTCACTACCGGCCTCTCAAAACAACCAGGGAGCGGAACGGAATTCGTGAAGTTTCTCGGCGCGGGGATATTAGTTCCCATACTCGGGGGCCTGGCGGCTCTCCTTTAGGACGGTGACCTCCCTTTCCGACGGCTCCCTGCATCCGCTTGCAGTGCTGGGTTCGTTTTTTGTGGTGTTCGGTCTTTTCGCGATTCTGGGCATCATAGGTGGCGTGCTGTTGAGGGACGGTGGACTGCCCGAAGTCATGGCCGCCTAACAAGCCGCTGGAGCCGACGAACGGCGCGGGTTTTTGGGAAAGCATTTCGAAATTTGTTGGGAGCCCCTCGCGGCTGAGCGGCAGCACGTTAGGCTACATCTTACTGACGAATAGAAAGGAGGCGATAGAAATGAGCATTGAGGCCGTGAAGATGAAGCACGAGGAACAACTGATGCGGCTGCCTAATGTCACGGGTGTTGGCATCGGAGAGAAGGCGGGGAAGGTGGTCATTAAGGTCTTTGTGACGCACAAGGTTCCAGAGTCCGCTTTACAGCCGCAAGAGGTTGTTCCAAAGACGCTGGAAGGGTGGGAAACGGACGTCGAAGAGATCGGCGTCGTGACTACACAAACCTAGTAACAACAAAACAGGATAAGGAGAAGATATCATGAAACAAGAAGATAAGATGGAATTGACAGCGACAGCCATGGCAGAGGCACAAAAAGCGTCCAGTGCCGCTGTTGGGGAGTTTCTAGACCCTGCGAAGCAAGGCGCAAATGTGGTCGGCATGGGAGTTGGTGTCAAGTGGAAGAAAGGTCAGCCCACAGGCGAGCCAGCTCTGGTGGTGCTGGTAACCCAGAAGCTGGAGAAGGACCAGGTGAGTAAAGCTGATCTGGTTCCGCCGAAATTGGCGGAGATGCAAACCGATGTCCTCGCCATAGGGTATCCTTTCGCTGGAGGAAGCGAGCCACTGGAGGCTGGCACTCAGACGCTCGCCAGACGCATCCGCCCAGCTGAAGGCGGCT
>Ga0184615_10000868_pt1 | contig 16298 bp, 7 predicted proteins | sample PLM4_65_coex_FD_133134 | JGI IMG/M metagenome (GOLD analysis project Ga0184615, IMG submission 133134) | Groundwater sediment microbial communities from an aquifer in East River, Colorado, USA - PLM4_65_coex | ecosystem: Environmental > Terrestrial > Soil > Riparian zone | place: USA: East... | reverse complement strand
CCTGCCCTCGGCCATCGACACTTGTGCGAGTCGGACCTCGGCGATCACCTCGAGGCGGTCCTTGGGATCGGCGCCTCCGACCTGACCCAGCGCGAACGCGGTGGAGGAACCCGTGGACGCCAGATAGCCGAGGGCCGCGAGCGCCTCACGCTCGACCGGCGTCACCGTGAGGGGCGTCGCGGCGCGCGCGGGCGACGCGCGCAGCCTCGCCTCGAGCGCCGCATCCAGCGAGGCGACGAGCTCCGGCCGCTCGGCGGCGAGACTGCGCCTCTCGCCGGGGTCAACCGCGAGATCGTAGAGCTCCGGCCGCGGGGCCCGGATGTACTTGTGGCTTCCCACGCGCAGACCGAGCAGGGGGCTCCAGCCGAAGTCGAGCTGTGGGGCGAGCGTCTCGAAGTACGCGCTCGCCGGCGCGCCGTCCTCGCCCGTGAACAAGGCGCTCAGATCGCGGCCCGCGGTTTCCGGGAGGGGCTTCGCGCGCGCGAGCGCGAGCACGGTCGGTGCCACGTCCACCAGGCCCACCGGTGCGGCGACCGTGCGGCCGGCCGGGATCCCGGGACCCGCGAGCAGCAGCGGGACGCGCTGCGTCGTCTCATAGACCAGGTAGGAGTGCGTCTCGTCTCCATGCTCGCCGAAGCTCTCGCCGTGGTCGCTCGTCACGACGGCCAGGAGACCCGCTTCGCCCCAGCGCTCTCGCAGCGCCCGGAGCAGCCGCCCGAGCTGTGCGTCGGCGAAGGCGATCTCGCCGTCGTACGGCCGGCTCGAGAAGGCGCTCGCGAAGCCGGCGGGCGGGTCGTAGGGCATGTGCGGGTCGTAGAAATGCACCCAGAGGAAGAAGCGAGGGCCGAGCCGATCGACCAGCGAGAGCGCCGCGTCGACTACGCGGTCGGCGCGCCGCTCGGGCCAGCCGGAGCCGCCGGCCATGCGATCCGTCTGGTGGTCGTCGTAGAAGTCGAATCCGCGGTCGAGCCCGTAGCGGCGACCGAGCACCTGCGAGCCGACGACCGCGCCGGTCGCATAACCCGCCTCTCGCAAGCGCTCGGCGAGTGTGGGGATCGCATCGGGCAGCCGGAAGACGCCGTTGTGCCGCACGCCGTGTCCGGGCGGATCCAGAGCCGTCAGCAACGAGGCGTGAGCGGGCAAGGTGAGCGGCGCCGGTGAGACGGCCGCCTCGAAGCGAACCCCGGTGACCGCGAGGGTGTCGAGAGTACGGGTGGCGGCGCGCTCGGCGCCGTAACAGCCGAGGTGGTCCGCCCGCAGCGTGTCGATGGTGACCAGAAGGATGCGCTCCGGGACGGGTGCTTCGGCGCACCGCTCGCCGCAACCGGCGCCGGCGGCCAGCGCAAGCGCCGCGAGCACCGACAGATGGGCCCGCGAGCTGCGCCGGCGCGGACCAGAGGCGACGCCCGCTCCCCTCGGCGAACAGACGGCAAACGCCGTTTGCCGCGTCGACGGGCCCGGAGTGCCGCGTATACTCCGCGATTCACTGGCTGACCGGAGGTGCCTGCGCGCGATGTCCCGATCCACGGCTTCGCTGTCCGTCCCTCTCGAGCTCCGCACCGCCCGAATCGGCGTGCCGCGGCGGGTCTGGACGTACCTCGCGGTGGGCGGCACGCTGCTCGCCTGGGGCGGGTCGATCCTCGGCTGTGGCGGGGACGTCGAAGCGCGCATGGCCGAGGTGCGCGCGCTCCAGGACGTCGGACAGTTTAGCGCATCGATCGACGAGCTCCGCGAGATCCTGGCGACCCGGCCCGACGATCCTGAGGCGAGCTACCGGCTCGGCGTCGCGCTGGTGCAGACCGGCGAGGTGAGTCGCGCCGTGTGGCCGCTTCAGAAGGCGGCCGAGTCGCCCGACTACAGCGTGCCGGCCAGTCTGCTGCTCGCCTCCGCGCACTTCGCGAACGGGAATTTCGAGGCCGTCGTCGAGGCGGCCGATCGCGTGCTCGAGGTCGACCCTGATCGTCTGGTCGCGTTGCGCATGCGCGCGAAGGGCAACCTGGGCGCGGGCAAGCTCGACGCGGCGATGGCTGACACCGAACGGTTGCTGGAGACTTCGCCCGACGACTACGCCGTGAATCTGCTGCGCGCGACGATCCTCGCCGACAGCGGCAAGCTCGATGAAGCGGAGGCCGCGAACTACCGCCTCAAGGAGATCGGCGAGGCGAGCGGGGACCCGAGCACGGCGCCCCGCGCCTGTCTGGTGCCGGCGGTGTTCGCGAAGGACACGCGCAAGGACCCCAAGAAAGCCGAGGCTCTCTTCGAGGAATGCCTCGCGAAGTACCCGGCGAATGCTTTCGTCACCGACGAGGCGATGTCGTTCTACGACGAGATCGAGAAGCCGGAACGCGCCACGGAGCTGATCCGCGAGGCGGCGAAGCAGGCCCCGGAGAACCTCTCGCTGCAGGCGAGTCTCGCGAGCAGGCTCGAGACGACCGGCGACACCGCAGGCGCCGAGCAGGTGCTGCTGGCTGCGGTCGAGAGCTTCAAGTCGGCCGGCGCCTGGGACCTGCTCGCGAACTACTACCGCCGGGTCCACCAGTCGGAGAAGGCGCTCGACGCGCTCGAGAAGGTGATCGAGCTCTCCGGTGACCAGGGCGACCGGCTGCGCTTCATCCACGCCGACCTGCTGGTCGATCTCGACCAGCTGGATCGCGCCGAGGCGGTGGCGAAGGAGCTGGAGGAGCCGACCTACGCGAAGCTGATCCGCGGCCGGATCCTGCTCGAGCGCGGTGACGCCAAGGCCGCCCTCGAATCATTCGAGCAAGGCATCCGCAACTGGCCCAACAACGCGGGCGCACGCTACCTGGCGGGGATCGCCGCCAGCCGGCTCGGCGACTACGACCGTGCGATCTCCGAGCTGCGCGAGGCCGTGCGCATCGACAACGTCGGCACCGAAGCGGCACGCGTGCTCGCGCGCCTCCACTTCCAGCGCGGCGAGTGGGCGGACGCGATCAAGTCCGCACGCGTGGCCATCAAACGGCCCGGCGGCATGACCGCCGACAACCTGATCGTGGGCGTGCGCTCGTTCATCGCGGTCAAGCAGTGGAGTGACGCGCGCACCACGGCGATGGCGCTGATCCACCTGCCCGACGGAAAGGCGGCTGGAACCGCGGAGCTGGCCGGCGTGGAACGCGCCGCGGCGGGGCCGGCCCAGGCGATCGCGGTGATCCGGAAGAGCGGGCTCGACCTCACCGATCCGGCGAACGAGGTCGTCCTGCGCGTGTTCGTCGAGAACTCGTTCGCCGCCAATAAGGGCGCCGACGCGCTCGCAGCAGTCGATGCCGCGCTCGCGAAGAATCCCGATCGCGGGAGCTCGCACGAGCTGCGTGGTTACGTGCTCGGGCGTCTCGAACGCACGGACGAGGCGAAGGCCGAATTCACGAAGGCGCTGGAGCTCGACCCGAAGAATGCGGCGGCGACCAGTGCCCTCGCGACGCTGCGCGGGCGGGCGGGCGACGCCGCCGGCGCGATCGAGCTCTACGACGCCGCTGCCAAGCTCTCCGAGGCTCCGGAGCCCTACAGCTACCTCGCGGCCCAGCTCGTGCTCGCCGCCGGGGACACGGCCGGCGCAGAGAAGCGGCTGCGCCAGGTGGTCCGCTCGGATCCGGGAAACGTGGGCGCTCGCAACGATCTGGCGTGGTTGCTCGCCGAGAAGGGCGAGGATTTCGACACCGCCCTCGCGCTGGCGCAGGCCGCCAAGCGCCTCGACCCCTCGGCCGACGTGCTCGACACCCTGGGCTGGGTGTATCTGAAGCGCGGCGAGCCGCAGAAGGCGGTGGAGTCCTTCGAGCAGGCGCTCGAGAAGAGCCCCGATTCGGCGTCGATCCGCTACCGCCTCGGGATCGCGCTCAACCAGGCGGGCGACAAGCCGCGCGCCCGCGAGATGTTCCAGGCCGCGCTCGCCACAGACGGCTTCCCCGAGGCGGAGGCCGCCCGCCGCGAGCTCGCGCAGCTCGCGGGTCAATAGGCGGAGTCGCTGTGCCCCATGCCGTCCGGCGGCAGTTCGGCCGCCTCCTGCTCACGACCGTGCTGCTGCTCCCGGCTTGCGCCTCGCGCGAGGAACGCTTCGCGGAGCACGTCGCGCGCGGCGAGCAGCTCGCAGCGGAAGGCCGTCTCGGCGACGCCGTGATCGAGTACCAGAGCGCGCTCGACCTCGAGCCTCGCAACGCGGAGCTGTATCAGCGCCTGGGCGATCTGCTGGTGCGCAAGCGTTCGTTCGCGGAAGCGGTGCCGTTCTACCGAGAGGCGTTCCAGCTCGATCCCGAGCGCATCGACGCGGCGATGAGCGAGGCGCGGCTGCTCGCCTTCGACAACCCCAAGCGCGCCCGCGAGCTGGTACAGCTCGGACTCGAGCGCGCGCCGGATCGCCCCAACGTGCAGCGCCAGCGCGCCTACGTCGCGCTGGCGCGCGGTGACATCGAAGAGGCGCTGCTCGCGGCGCAGCGCGCCGCCCTGCTCGAGCCCGAGTCGAGCGCCGCCTGGTCGGGGCTCGGAAAGGTGCATCAGGCGCGCATCCTCAAGCATCAGCGGGAGCGAACGCCCGCCGCGCCCGAGCTGTTCCAGGCCGCGCTCGACGCCTTCGCACGAGCCGACGGCATCGCGAAGGGCGACGCGCGCGCGCAGGTCGAGAGCGCGCGCGTCCTCGCGGCCTGGCCAGGACACCGCGAGCAGGCGCGCGCGACGCATCGCGCCGCGATCGAGACCGCGAAGCGACTGGCGGACGCGGAAGCCCGGATCTTCGCTGCGAAGATATTCGACGACTACGCCCGAGCGCAGCACGACAACGCCTTGCGGCGCGAGTCCCTGCGCGAGGTGGTCGAGGCGAACCCGGAGGACTACAAGGCCTGGGACGACCTCGTGATCCTGTCGGATGGCCAGCAGGTCCCTCGCGGCGAGGAGGTCTGCCGCGAGCTGATCGCGAGGCTCCCCGACGATCCACGCGCTCACCGCGTGTACGTGAGATACCTGCTGCGCAATCGACGGCCTGCCGACGCCGTCGCCCATCTGCGCCGCACGCTCGACGAGGGCGTCGCCGCGCCGCTGCTCTGGGAGCAGCTGATCGACATCCAGATCCGCGGCAACCAGCTCGCCGACGCGCACGCCAGCTTCGACCGGATGTCCGATGCCTTCCCCGGCGATCCGCGCACGCGGGCGGCCGAGGCACGGCTCGCGCTCGCCGAAGGCCGCGTCGCCGACGGCGCTGCGGTGCTTCGCAGGCTGGTGCAGACCCACGAGAGCGCGGATAGCCAGCGCATGCTCGCCGTCGCGGAGCAGCGACTCGGCGATCTGCCGGCCGCCGTCGCCGCGATCGAGCGGGCCATCGCGCTGGCCCCGGCCTCCCTCGAGCTCTACTGGGTCAAGGCGAGCATCGACTACGACGCGAAGAACTGGGACAAGCTGCTGATCGACTACCAGGTGATCGCGGGCCGGGGCCGCCGCCTCTCGACCAGCGACGAGCTGCGCCGCGCGCAAGCCCTCTACGAGGTCGGCAAACCCGACGCCGGTCGCGTCGTACTCCAGCAGGTGCTCGCGCAGCCGGATGCTCCGGTCGATGCCGCGATCGAGTTCGCGCGTCGCGAGGGCACGGCACGCTACGACGCGGCGCGGGCGGCGCTGCTGGCCGCGCAAACCCGCGCGCCGAACGATCCGCGGCTGCTCGAGGCGTTCGTCCAACTCGAGCTCGCGACGGGACACGCGGAGCTCGCGCTCGCGCGTCTCGACGCCGAGATCGGGGCCGGCCGTGCGCGCCCGCGCGAGCTGCTGCTCCGCGCCCAGGTGCTCGCGTCCACCGGAGCCCTCGAACGCGCCGAGAAGGACTTGCTGCGGGCCTTCGAGGCGGCGCCGATGCTGCCCGGTGCCGTCGAGCTGCTCTTCGAGCTCTACCGCCGCCAGGGCAAACTCGCCGAGGCACAACGCTCCTTCGAGGAGGCCGAGTCCGCGGGCGTGCTGCACTCGGGTGCGCGACTCCTGCTCGGGCGCCTCTACCTCAGCCAGGGTGAGCTCGCGAAGGCGCAGCAGGCCTTCGAAAAGGTGATTGCAGACCAGCCGGATCTCGCGAGCGCGCGCAACGACCTCGCCTTCGTCCTGGCGGAACGCGGCGAGCAGCTCGACCGCGCGCTCGAGCTGGCGCGCGGGGCTCAGCAGGAGCTCGGAGACGACCCGGCTGCGGTCGACACGCTTGGCTATGTCTACTACCGCGCCGGTCGCTTCGAGGAGGCGCTCGCGGAGCTGCAACGTGCGGTCGCGCCCGCCGAGAAGCGCCCCGGTCGGGTGGCGCCCGTCCACGCCTACCATCTCGGCCTGGTGCTGCAGGCGCTGGACCGCAAGGACGAGGCCGCGAACGCGTTCCAGCGTGCGCTCGCCAGCGGCGAAGACTTCCCGGAGGCCGAGGATGCGAGGCGGCGCCTCGAATCGGTTCTCGCGACCACCCCGGCCGGCGCGAACGCGTCCTAGCCGCGCGACGCCCACGGGCGAGCCGCGCCCGCACCGAGAGCGCGCGTGACGGCGTCGCTCCGCTTCCCGCTGCTGCTGCTGTGCTTCCTGCTCTCCGGGTTCGCGGCGCTGCTCTACGAGACCGCATGGACACGGGAGTTCGCTTTCGTCTTCGGCACGTCGGAGCTCGCCGTGGTGAGCGTGCTCGCCGCCTACATGGGCGGGCTCGCGGCAGGCGCCGGCGTCGCCGCCCGCCTCGCCCCCCGCGTGCGCCGGCCCGTGCTCGTCTACGGGCTGCTCGAGCTCGGGATCGCGGCGAGCGCGCTCGCCGTCCCCGCAGCGATCCGCGCCGCGACGACGCTCTACACGCTCGCCTTCGGCGGGCGCCCCGCCCCGCCGGAGGCCGGCCAGCTCGCCGGCGCGATCTTCTACTTGCTGTGCGCCTTCGCCATCCTGCTGGTGCCGACGGGGCTGATGGGCGCAACCCTCCCCTTGCTCGCGCGTCAGGCCGTGCGCCGCGACGACGAGATCGGCCGACGCATCGGCCTGCTCTACGCGACCAACACGGCCGGCGCGGTGGGGGGCACGTTGTGCGCGGCCTTCATCCTCCTTCCCGCACTCGGCCTGCGCAATACCGTGTACTGCGGTGCAGCCGTCAACGCGCTCGTGTTCGGACTCGCCGCGCTGCTCGCGCGCGGCAGCGGGTCGCTCGCGCCGGCGCCAGCGCCAGCCAGCCTCTCTGCCGGGGCCGGCGGGAGGAGCTGGATCCTGGCCCTGGTGGCCTTTTCGGGGATCACCTCCTTCAGCTACGAGGTGCTCTGGACGCGGTTGCTCGGCTTCGTGCTCGGCGGGAGCGTCTACGCCTTCGCGACGATGCTCGCGAGCTTCCTGGTCGGAATCGCGCTGGGGAGCGCGCTCGCGGCGCGCCTCGCCTCGAGCCAGGAGCGTGCCACCCGGGGCTTCGCCGTGGCGCAGCTCGGAATCGCCGCGCTCTCGATCGCAGCCTTCGCCGCCATCGACGCGATCCCCTCGCTCGCACGCTCGATCGGCGCTGGCGGGAGAGGCTCTCTAGCCGCCAACGCCGCGGTCTGCGCCCTGGTGTTGCTGCCGGGCGCGCTCTGGATCGGCGCCAGCTTCCCGTTCGCCGTGCGCTGCCTCGCGCGCGATGGCGCCGACGCCGCTGCCGCGACGGCGCGCGTCTATGCCTGGAACACCGTCGGCGCGATCACGGGTGCGATCGCCACCGGCTTCTGGCTGCTGCCCGGGCTCGGGTTCGCGGGCACGCTCACCGCTGCGGCCGCCACCAACCTCGCGCTCGCCGCGGCCTGCGCGGGGCTCGCGCGTCCGGCCGCGCGTCGCCTGGTCGCAGCGGCCGGCGTCGGCCTGCTCGCGCTGGTCGTCTTCCGCCCCGGGGAGCCCTGGAGACTGCTGCGGGCCTCCCCGATCACCGGGCCATCCAGCCAGGGCGAGGTGTCCTTCTTCGCTGTCGGCCGCTCGGCCAGTGTCCTGCTGATCGACGACGGGCGCAGCTTTCGGCTCGCGAGCAACGGTCTGCCCGAAGCCTCCATCTTCAGGGCCGACCTGGAGAGCCCGGGGCTCAATCTCGAGGCGCGCTGGCTCGGCCTGCTCCCGGTCCTCGCGAACCCCGCCGCGCGCTCGCTCCTGATCGTGGGGCTCGGCGGAGCCAAGGCGCTCGAGGCCGTGCCGCGGACGGTCTCCTCGATCGGCCTGATCGAGCTCGAAGCGGAGGTGGTGCACGCGAACCGCGCGGTCGGCGCGCTGCGGGGCGGGGACCCGCTGGCGGACCCGCGGATGCAGCTCATCGTGAACGATGCGCGCGGCGCGCTCCAGCTCACGAATGCCCGCTTCGACGCGATCACGTCGCAGCCCTCGCACCCGTGGACGGCGGGCGCGTCCCATCTCTACACGCGGGAGTTCTTCTCGCTGGTGCGCGACCACCTCGCGCCCGGCGGCGTCTTCGTGCAGTGGATCGGGCTCGGCTTCGTCGACGCCCCCCTGCTGCGGACGCTGGTAGCGACACTGCTCGACGTCTTCCCAGCGGTGCGCCTCTACCAACCGGCGCCCGGCGCCCTGCTCTTCCTCGCCTCCGACGCGGACCTTCCCATGGAGGCGCACGCGGCGCAGGCGCTCGCGACGGCCCCGGCCGACTTCGCCCGCTACGGCTTGCGGCTGCCGGAAGACGTGGCCGCCGCCTGCGTGCTCGGCGCCGACGATGCCAGGAGGTTTGCAGCCGGCGCGCCGCTCAACACCGACGACCACAACCTGCTCGCGGCGCGCTCGGCGGGCCTCGGGTCGCAGGCGCTCTTCGCGAAGGGCATGGGCCGCGTGCTGGCGGATTACCCGCCGCTCGCCCCGACCGACGCCTCGCTGGATCTCGTCTATCTGGTTCGGCGCGTCGCGGCGACGTCCGGGCCCGAGCGCGCGGGCCGGATCACGCGATCGATCGGCGATCCGGTCGCGCGGGAGACGGCGTTGGGATTCGTGCAGCGCGCGCGCGGGCAGTGGCAGGCCGCCGACCGCAGCTTCGAGCGTGCGCTCGCGCTCGACCCGAACGCCGCCGAGGCGCGCTTCGCCCTGCTCGAGGCGCGCCGCGCCCGCGTCCAGCAGGGCGATCCGGCGCTGAACGCGCTCGCGCAGGGGCTCCCGCCGGCGGCGGCGGCGGTCGTCGCGGGCTGGCGCGCGGAGGCGCTGGGCGACGATGCGCTGCTGCGCCGACTCGATCCGGAGCTCGCCAAGGCCACGCCGCGAGAAGCGGCGTTCAAGCCTGCGGCGCTGCTGCGGGCCGGCTGGCGGGTCCGCAGCGGAGATCCGGCGCTGGCGGCGGAGGCGTTGGCTCTCGTCGACGGTGTGATCGTGATGAACGCCGCGCCTGCCGACCTGCTGCTGCGTGCTCGAGCCGCGGCCGCCGCCGGGCGACGCGATCTGGCGATCGCGACACTCGAGGACGTCGCCGCGATGCTGCAGCGCGCGCCCACCTCGCAGCCGCTGGCGCGGGCTGGGCTCGCGATTCTCGACACGCTGGCGCCGGCCTCCGGCGAGGACCGCGCCGCCGAAGCGCGAGCTCGCCTCGAGCGGCTGCTCCCGTGAACGACTCCGAGGCGGCGGGCGACCGTCTGTTCCGCGCGAGCGCCGCCGCCGCGCTCGCCCTCCACGCGCTCCTGCTGGCGCGCAGCGACGGCCTGCAGGGCGGCGCGGACCTGCAGGCGCACCTGCGGCTGATGCAGCTGATGGCCGAGGCGCCGGCGCTGCGCAACCCCTATGCGCCCGCCTACCACCTGCTGGGGGCGCTGCTGGCACCCGCGCTCGGCTACGCGGTCTACACCAAGCTCGTCGCGTTCCTGGGCGCCGCCGGGCTGATCGCCGGCTTCCGCTTCTTTCAGCGCGCAGCCGGGCTCCCGGCTGCGGCCTCAGCGGTGTTCGTCTGGACGCCCTACGCGTTCGCGCTGACCTGGTGCCTGCCCAAGCTCGAGACGGCGGGCTACGCGCTCGCCTTCTCGGGGCTGGCGCTGCTGCTGCACCGCCGGCACACGGGGGCCGCGCTCATGCTCGCGCTCGCCTTCGGCGTCCACACGGCCGCGGCGCTATTCCTGGGACTCACCGGCGGCGTGCTCGCTCTCTGGCTGCGCGACCGCCGCGCAGTCGGGGCGCTCGCGATCGGAAGCCTGGCCGGCGCCCTCCTGATCGCCGTGCACCTGCGCGCCGGCTGCAGCCCCGCCGAGGCCCTGCTGTTCTCGCAGGGCGACTATCTGCGAACGGCGTCGCGCGCGGGAAGCCTCTCCCATTGGCCGAGCCAGCTCGCGCTCGCGGGCGTCCCCGCTCTCGCGGCCGCCGCGCTCGGCGCCCGCGAGCTGGTGCGCCGACACCCTACCGCGTCGGTGCTGGCGGCGGTCGTCTGCCTCCTCTATCTGAACGAGCTCTGGCTCGCGCCCTTCGGCGCCCGCACCACGCTCGACCTGCAGCGAGGGCTGGCCGTGTTCGCATTCCCGGTGGCCGCCGCCGCGGGCGTCGCGCTCTCGGCGCGGCCGCGCTGGCTGGTGGGCGGGATCGCCGCCTGCGCGCTCTGGGCGGCGGCCTGCGCGCTCTGGGTGGTCCCCGGCTCTTGCACGGTACGGGCCATCGACCTCGACCAGGTCCGCCAGCTCTCGGTCGACCGCTGCGCCTTCCGATGGCGCATCGCGCTTCGGCCCTAGGCGGGAGCGAAGCTCACTCCGGCGCCGGCGGGGCCGCCCCCAGCGCGGCCAGATCGGCGCGGATCTGGAGGTCCCTCGGACCGCCCTTGGCGAGCGCGCGCCGCAGCGCCGCGATCGCCTCCGCCTTCTCGCCGCGCACGAAGTGCGCGTGCCCGATCATCTGAAGCTCCTGCTGCGTCGGGTCCTCTCGCGCGCGCCCCCGCATGATCCAGCCGCCGGCGATCTCGGATATGACGGCGCGGAACTCCGGGCGATCGCGCAGCCCGGCGAAGGCGGGATCGGCGTCGATCGGCTCGAACAGCGTGTAGCCGCGCTGGGCGGCCGCCCGCAGCGCGGCGACGACGCCCTCGACGTCGCCGATCTGCGCGGCGCGCTTCGCGCGTAGGAGGTTCGCCGAGACGCCCTCCGGATAGTGCACGGCTGCGTCGGCGACCAGACTCACCTCCGAGCGCCAGATCGCCGCCCGTTCGACGCTGCGCACGGCGAAGAACACGCCCAGAGCCGCGGCCAGCAGGCCCGCGGCGACGCCGGCGGCCCTCCGCCGCTGCTCGGGAAGCCGTTCGGCCGTGTCACGCGCCACGAAGAGCGCCGCGCCGATCAGCCCGGGAAGCATGAAGTAGAGGTAACGGTCCCCCATCGGATAGAGGAACGGAAAGAAGATCTGGGAGACCGGCGCGAAGGCGAGCAGCGCCCAGGTCCAGAAGACGGCCTCCCCGCTGCGCCGCCGCAGCGTCACGGCGAGACGCCCGCCCAGAATCGCGATGGCGAGAAGGCCCGCCCAGAACCAGGCATCGAACGGGCTGCGCGCGGGCTCGGTCTCCTGGAAGGCGGACACACCCCAGGAGGTCGCTGCCATCACGAGGTAACGCATCGCGATCGCCACGGCCGTCCGCAGCCACACCACCGGTGTGTCGCTTCGCGGGGGGGCACCGCCCTGATTGCGCTCGTGGCTCGCGATCTCGACGACCGCGTACGCCGCGAAGACCGCCGCCCACAGCGCAATCCAGCGCCAGCGTACGCGGCCCGTGCGCAGCCACTCGAAGAGAGCCGCGACCGGCAGGGCGATGACCGCGTGGCCCTTGGCGAGCAGCGCGAGCGCGAAGCAAACGGTCGCGAGACCCGGCCGCCGCGCGTAGGCGAGCAGCGCGGCGAGAGCCAGCACGAGCGAAAGGCTCGACTTGAGTTGCGAAATCCAGGCGACGGCCTCCACGTTCGCGGGATGCACGAGGAAGAGAGCGCCCCCGAGCAGCGCCGCGGCCCGAGGCACCCCGGTGTCGAGGAAGAGCGCGACGAGCACGACGCTCGCGAGCGCGTGCAGCGCGACGTTCATCACGTGGTGACCCGTGGTGTCCTCGCCGAAGATGCGGAACGCCACCGAGTGCAGCAGCAGCTGAACCGGGGCGTAGTTCGACACCGAGAGGGCCGCGTCCGAGGTCGGATCGAGGATGCGCACGACGTTCTCGAGGGACAGCTCGCGCACGAACGCGTTGTCGATCACATAGTGGTGGTCGTCGGAAAGGAAGGGACCGGAGAGCGCCGGTCGGTAGAGCAGCAGCGCCACACCGAGACTGGCGGCGAACAACAGCGCCCACGCGCCCGCGGGCAGTCCGGCGCGAACGGGCCCCGCTCCGCGCGGCGCGGGCGAGCGCGCGGGCCGAGGCGGCCGGCTACGGGCTCGTCGGGCGATCGGGCGTCTCCTGCGGGGACGGGACCACCGTCTCGGTCCCGCCCCGCTCCTGGATCCGGACGGCGGCGAGCTCGTTGCGCAGCACGGCCTCGAACGGGCCGCCCGCAGCCAGCGCCTGCTCGAGCAGCGCGGCGGCGGAAGCGTACTCACCGCGCGCCACGTGCGCCTGTGCCATCACGAGCAATTCCGCGGGCGTGCCGTGACCGCGCTGCCGCGCGCGATCGAGCCATGCGCCCGCCATCTCGCGGATCAGGTCCTGGAACTCCGCCGTGTCGTGGATCGCCGCGAGCATCGGGTCCTGTTCGAATGCCATGAAGCGGTCGAGCCCGCGCGCCCACGCCTCGCGCAGCTCGGCGACCGCCGCGACCGCATCGCCCTGATTCGCTGCACGCCGCGCGTTCAGATAGTGCGCCGTCGCGCCGTCCGGGTAGTGCCGCTCGGCATCCAGCAGCAGCAACGTCTCGTCGCGCCAGAGGCGCGCCCGTTCAGCGGCACCGAAGGCGAAGACGGCAGCCAGGACGGCGGTGGCGGCGACCGCCGCACGCCGGAGCGCGATCGGCCGGAGCCCGGAGTCGAGCCAGAGGGACGCGCCACCGATCAGCCCTGGCAGCATGAAGTAGAGATAGCGATCGGCGATCGGGTTGAGGAACGGGAAGACCTGCGACACGGGCGCCCAGGCGGCGGCCGCGCCGATCCACCAGGCCGCCTCGGGTTTGCGCGTGTAAAGCATCGTCGCGGCGCGCCACGCGAGGACGGCGCCTACGGCGATCGCGGCGAGCCAGCGCGGGTCGAGCCAGGAGCGCACGGGCGCAGGCTCCTGGAAGGCCGCCACGCCGACCGAGGTCACGGCCATCACCAGGTAGCGCGCACCGATCGCGGCGATCGTGCGCAGCTGCTCGCCCGCGCTGGCGAACGCGGTGGACTCCGCCTCACCGGCGCCGGCGAAGGACGCGTACTCCGGCAGCGCGAAGCCGGCGAGCAAGAGCCCCCAGAGAGCGAGCCACGCAGTCTCGCGGCGCGCGGCGTCCGCCGTGGAGTGGCGCGCCCAGGTGAGCGCGCACGCCATCGGCCACGCGAAGGCCGCCGAGGCCTTGCTGAGGAGGCCCAGGACGAATAGCGCCGCTGCCGCCGCGGGCCGGCGCGGATGCAGAAGGAGAGCGCCGAGCGCGAAAGCGAGCGCCGCGTTGCTCTTGAGCTGCGAGACCCACGCCACCGCCTCGACGTTCGCAGGATGGAGCAGGAACACGGCACCCGCTGCCAGCGCCCCCGCCACCGGCAGCCCCGACGCACGCAGGAGCGCCACCAGCATCGTCGCGTTGGCCGCAAGCAGGAGCACGTTGACGACGTGGTAGCCGAAGGGGTCGTCAGCGAAGATCTGGCGCTCGAGCGCGGTGAGCAGCAGGTGGACGGGCGCGTAGTTCGCCGTATAGAGACGCGCGGGTCCGAACGGATCGAAGATCGCACGCAGGTTCGCCCACCCGAGCCCGCTCGTATAGGGATTGCTGACGATGTATCCGAAGTCGTCCGAGAGGAATGGCCCATGCAACGCCGCGCGGTAGATCAGGAGCGAGACAGCCGCGAACGCCGCGAACAGCAGCAGCGGGCGCGTGGCCGGTTCGGCCGTGCGCCGCGGCGCGTCCGTTTCCTGCACCGCGACTCCCTGCCCCATCGGCGGCGAGTCTACCAATCCGTCGCGGGAATCCTCGCGGCGCTCGCCCTCTCCGCGTGCGGCGCGCCGCCGCCGCGCTTCGGCGACACGGCGTCGGACGGGCTCGTGATGGTGCGCATCGTGGACGGCTCGAACGAGATCGTGCGCGTGCGCCTCGTCGATTCCGCAGCTCAGGCGCTCACCGCCACGCCCGAGGTCGAGGAGAGCTGGCCGCTCTGGTCCGCGCCCGCGGGACGCCTCGCATACCTGGCGTCTACCCGGGGCGCCAAGCACGACGTGGTGCTCTGGGATCCGGACCGGGGAGCCGCGAGCAAGCTCGCGCGCACCCCGCTGCGCGACGAGCAGTGGCACGTGTGGTCGCCCCAGCGACCGGAGATCGCCTTCGCGTTCCGCGGCGGCAAGCCACCCGCCGGGATTGCGCTCGCCGACCTGGCGAGCGGGACCCGGCGGGTGATCGCGGCGGCGGGACCGAGCGACTTCTTCCTGCGGCCGAGCTTCTCGCCGGACGGCAACTGGCTGGTCGCGCAACGCCGCGATCCGACCGGACGCGGCTCGAATCTGTGGCGGATCCAGGTGGGCAGCGCGCCGAAGCCGCTCACCCAGGACTCGAACTGGTTCGACACGAAGCCCGTCTACACGCGCGATGGGCGCGAGATCCTCTTCTTGCGACGCAGGGCAGCCGGCGGACCGCGCGATGTCCTCTCGATCGCGCCGAGCGGAGGCGCGACGCGCACGCTCGCGAGCACGCCCGAGAGCGACGAACGCTCCGTGCTGCCCTCCCCGCGGCGCGACGAGATCGCCCTCATCTCCGATCGCGACGGCCGATCCGCGCTCTATCTCGCGCCGCTCGCCGGCGGCACGCCCCGCGAGCTCAGCTCGGACCCGACCCGCGATTACTTCTCCCCGCGCTGGTCGCCGGACGGCGAGCGCCTGGCTGCGATCTCGACACGCAGGAGCGACGGAGAGCCGCACCTGGGCGAGCCGGAGGCCCTGGCCGCGGCGCGCGTGGTCGTCTTCGACCGGGAGGGGCACCTGCTCTTCGACGACACGGGCTTCATGCCCGACTGGATGCCGCCGTGGCGCTAGCCGGGCGAGCAGGCGAAAGCCAACGGACGCCGGCCTCCCTCCAGGTCTTGCTGGGCGTGCTGGTCTTCGCCCTCGCCTGCGCGGTCTACCTCCCGATCCGCGAGCACGAGTGGCTGAACTACGACGACGACATCTACGTCACACACAACGCCGAGCTCCAGCAGGGGATCGGCTGGGACGGTCTCCGGTGGGCCTTCGCGACGCAGCAAGGGGCGAACTGGTTCCCACTCACCCGCCTCTCCTGGATGCTCGACCTCGAGCTGCACGGGCCGGGCGCCGGCGGCTTCCTGCTCACGAACCTGCTGCTCCACGCGCTCGCGAGCGCCCTGCTGTTCCTCGCGCTCTCGAGGCTCACCGGCGAGCTCCCGTGCAGCGCCTTCGCCGCGGCGGTCTTCGCGGTCCATCCTCTGCATGTCGAATCGGTGGCCTGGGTCTCGGCGCGCAAGGACGTCCTCTCCGGCCTCTTCTTCATGCTCGCGCTGCTCGCGTTCGCATCCGCCGCCCACCACCGCAGCGCCTGGCGCGCGCGGGTCGCGCTGTTCGCGAGCCTGGCGCTCGGGCTGCTCGCGAAGCCCATGCTGGTGACGCTTCCCTGCGTGCTGCTGCTGCTCGACGGGTGGCCGCTCGGCAGGCTCACGGGGCCCGCCGGCGGTCTGGACCCTCGGCGCGTCCTGCGCGCCGTGCGCGAGAAGCTGCCGCTCTTCGCCCTGGCGGCGGTCTCCTGCCTGGTGACGCTGGGCGCGCAGGCCGGCGGCGGCGCGATGGCGTCGCTGGATCGCGTGTCGCTCTCCGATCGCGTGGCAAACGCGCTGGTCGCCTATCTGGTCTACCTGCGCAAGTTCGCATGGCCGAGCAACCTCGCCGTGTTCTATCCGCATCCGGGAACGCAGCTGCCGCTCTGGAAGCCGCTCCTCGCCGCGGCGCTGCTGCTCGGCGCGACGCTCCTCGCGCTGCGCGCCGGGCTGCGACGTGGCTACCTCGCCGTGGGTTGGCTGTGGTTCCTCGGCATGCTGGTGCCGACCATCGGTCTGGTGCAGGTGGGCTCGCAGGCGCTCGCCGATCGCTACATGTATCTGCCGCTCGCCGGGCTCGCGATCGCGCTCGCCTGGGGTGCGGCGGACGCGGTGGGCACGCGCGGTCGCCGGGGCGCGGCGCTCGCGGCCGCCGCGCTGCTCGTCGTCGCGCTGCTGGCGGGCGTGACGCGCGCGCAGCT
>Ga0184615_10000867_pt1 | contig 16327 bp, 15 predicted proteins | sample PLM4_65_coex_FD_133134 | JGI IMG/M metagenome (GOLD analysis project Ga0184615, IMG submission 133134) | Groundwater sediment microbial communities from an aquifer in East River, Colorado, USA - PLM4_65_coex | ecosystem: Environmental > Terrestrial > Soil > Riparian zone | place: USA: East... | reverse complement strand
GCCGCGCGCAGCGCGCGCAGCGCGGGCGTCGCCATCACGGCATCGCCCACCCAGCTCGGCAGGCGCACCAGGATGCGACGCGGCTGCATCAGAGGAAGTGGTCGAGGCGCTCGTCGCCGGGCAGGATCTCCACGTCCTCGCGCGGGTCCTCGATCATCTTCTCGAGCCACCAGTTCACGCCGTTGTAGAGGCAGGTGACCTCGCGGCACTCCTGGCTCGCGTCGAAGGTTTCGAGCAGCGTTGCCAGTTTGAGCGAGGTGCTCTTGGCACGCTCGGCGTCGGCGAAGGCGTCGCGCCCCGTGATCCGCGCGCGGTCGACGCCCCGGTGCGCCGGGCAGTTGTAGAGGCCCATCGGCGTCAGCACCTGGCGCAGCGCCTGCATGTGGCAGGTGCGCGGCTGTCGCGTGAGCTCGACCCAGTTGCCAGACTCGAGCACGCGCAGGTTGGTGCTCACGTGGACGCTGAAGCCGCTCGAGGTCAGCGCGCGGGCCTTCTCGACCTCGCCGCGGATCCGTGCCACCACGCGCGAGAGCTCCTCCTGGGCGCTGGCCGGGTCCATCACCTCGGCGCCGCCCGACGCCCGCTCGAGCACCGGCTTGAGCGCGATGAAGTCGAAGCCGAAGCGGCGCGCTCGCTCCGTCGCCGACACGATCTCGTCGATGTTCTCGAAGAGCGCGACGCCGTCGCGGGAAGCGCCCCTCCACACGATGATGTAGGAATACCCGACGCGGAGTCTGGGGTTGCGCGCCTTGATCTGCGGGACCCACGCGCAGATCTCGTCGAGCGTGAGCGAACGGGAGACCGGCCGGTGCATGGCCCGGAACCGTTCGTCGCTCCCCGCGTCGAGCGAGAGCCGCAGCCAGTCGCCCGGGGTGAGCGCATCTGCGATCTCGAGCAGCCGGTCACCCCGGCTGCCGTTCGAGACCACCGCGATCTGCAGCGAGAGCCCCTTGGCGAAGCGCACGAACCTCTCGAAGCCCGGATGCAGGGTGGGCTCGCCGCCGCCGATCAGGATCACGGAGCGCAGGCCCCGCTCGGCCATCGCCCGGATGCTTGCCTCCAGCTCCGCGTCGTCGTGGCGGTGCCGGGTGTTCAGGATGTCCCAGTCGATGCAGTGGTCGCAGCGGTAGTTGCAAGCGGTGGTGAGGTCGAGATTCAGCGAGATCGGCGCGAGGTCGGGCGGCGCCGGGTCGGGCCGACCCTCCGTGCGAGCGCGCCCGAGCTCGCGCCGCCAGCGCACGTAGGCCTCGACGTGCCCGGCCAGCGAGGGCTGCCGCAGCTTCGCGGTGAAGTCGTGGATCGGATCCGTCAGGGCGCAGCCTCCCCTCGAGCCTGCCGCGCGAAGGCCACGACGATGCGCTCGAGCAGCTCCATCCTTTCCGCGATCTCCTGGCTGCGCGACGCCGCCGGCCGCTCGCCGGGGGAGGGAAGCGCCCGGACGAAGTCGGCGACGAGCAGCGTCAGCGGATCGGGCAGCGGCACCGTGCGGCCGTCGGCGCCGAAGGATAGCCGGTATCCGTCGGCCGCGACCAGACGTTCGGCGCGGCGTCCATCGATCTCGAGCGCGGCTTCGCGCGGACGGCGATCGCTGCGCCGCAGCTCGATCTCGACCTCCAGCTCGCGGTCGCCCGAAAAGAACCCGAAGCCCAGATCGAGCCGATCGGAGCCGGGCCCACCGCCGGAGAAGAGCAGCCGCTCGATGCGGCCGGCCCTGCCCGGGCGCAGCGCCTGGATCAGCGAGAGCACGTGCGGCACGGAATCCCCGAGCATCTGCACGCCCCGCGAAGCGGGCTGGAGCCGCATCGCCAGGCGGCGCGGCGGCCCGGAGAGTGCGCCGGGATGCAGCCGCTCGAAGGCGGGGAGGGTGTATGGCCACTGGCAGTTTTCCCAGAGCAGGAGCCCGCGCGCGTCGAAGGCGCGCGTGAGCCGGCGCGTGGTGGGGCCGAGCTCCGGTCGCCCCCACACGAGGGGCTTCTCGCACAGCACGTGCAGCCCGGCCTCGAGCGCCGCTTCCAGGTGTCGCTCGTGCGTCTCGGCAGGCGAGAGGATCGCGAGCGCGTCGAGGCGCTCGGCCCGGAGCAGCGAGGACAGGTCGAGATGTCCGCGCGCCTCGATGCCGAGATCATCTGCCCAGGCGCGGGTCACCGCATCCCGGCTCGCCGCGCTCGTCACGACGAAGCCCGGGATCTCGGCGCCGGCCGCGACCAGGTCGCGCGCCACGAAGGGCCCCAGTCCCTGACGCCGCCGGCCGGCCCCCACGATGCCGATCCTGGGGCGCGCGCCTGCGATCACCGCTGCGGCGCGACGCCGAGTCCGGTGTAGCGCGCGGCGAGAGCGGGCGGGAGCTCGTCGACGAAGCAGCGCAGCTGCGGGAGATAGCCCAGGTGGTCGGCGAGGCGCAGCAGACCGAGCTCCGTCTTCATGTCGGGGATCGCGCCCCTGCGACAGGCCTCGATCGCCTCGCAGAGCTCCAACGCGACCAGGCATGCGCCTTCTTCCATGACGCTGCCGTCGCCGCTGCCCGCGGACGCAGCCGCCAGAGCCGTCTGGGCGCAGCAGAAGCGCAGCTTCTCGTCGCCGGTTCCCGGGCTCGCGAAGCTCTCGCCGCCCAGCACGCTGAACTGCTCGGCCCGCACGCTCACGCCCGCCTCTTCCCGTGCCTCGATCGCGGCGCGCCGACATAACCCGGTGTCGCCTGAGCCGTCGGACTCCTCGACGAGGCCCGCCACCAGCTCCAGCAGCGAGAGGTAGACGCGCGGGTCCGGGTGCACGAAGCGTTTGGCGTGGCGCAGGTAGACCGGTGCGCGCGGGGCGTCGCGCAGCAGCACGCGTACGCGCCGTGCGCCGTCGATCTCGTAGAGCACGGCCACCACGGCGTCGCTCCCCGGCCGCGAGAGCACGTCGCACGGATACACCGCCGAGCGGGTGCCGTCCTGGTAGTGATTGCGCAGCCGCAACCGGCGCAGGCGCAGGAATCCCTCGTCGCAGCGGCTCTCCGCGGTGAGGTCCTCGACGATCTCGATCGAGCGCAATCGTCCGCCCGCGGCTTCGCTCACGAACGCCCGGCCTCCGCGAGCACCTCGAAGTAGACGCCTTCGTAGGCTGCCACCAGATCGTCGGCCCGGAAGCCCTCGGCGATGCGCGCGGGGCCCTGCGCCGCGAGCCGCGCCCGCAGCTCCGGATCGCGAAGCAGCCTCGCCAGCGCGCTGCCGAGCGCCACCGGGTCCTCGGGAGGCACGAGCAGACCCGTGCGCTCGTGCACGACGGCCTCGCCGAGGCCCCCCACACGGGTGGCCACGATCGGACGCCCCGCCGCCATCGCCTCGAGCGCGGCCACTCCGAGCCCTTCGTGACGCGACGGCAGGATGAAGACGTCGCAGGCGGCGAGCAGGTCCGCGATGTCGCTGCGCTGGCCGAGGAAGCGCACCTGATCGTCGAGCCGGAGCTCGCGCGCCTGCCGCTCGAGCGCGGGGCGGGCGGGGCCCTGGCCGGCGATCCAGAGCGCGGGCCGCAGTCCCTCGTCCGCCAGACGCGCGAGCGCAAGGAGCAGCACGTCGATGCCCTTGCGGTGCACCAACGCCGCCACCGCCAGCAGCAAGGGGGAATCGTCCAGTCCGGCCGCGACGCGCGTCGAAGCGCGGCCGCGCTGCGGGTAGAGCAGCTCTGGATCCACCGCGCTCGGAATCAGACGGATCATGGCCGCGGGCACGCCGCCTTCGATCAGCCGCGCGCGTACCGCGCCCGAGATCGCGACGGCGCGCCGGACGACGCGCCCGTACATGAAGCGCGTGCGGGCGTCGCGCTTCACGGCTCGGTCCATGCGCCGCGTCGTGAGCGCCGGAAGCCCGAGGTACCAGGCGGCGAGGCCGCCCAGCCAGTTCGCACGGCCCGTGTGCAGGTGCACGAGATCGGGCGCGCTCGCTTGCAGCTCGCGTCGGATCTCCCACATGCTGCGCAGCGACCACTCGTTGCCCGCGCGGATCGGCCGCGCGTCGATGCCGCGTCGCGCGGCCTCGCGCAGACTGCGGCTTTCCGGGGGACAGAGCAACACGCTGTGGTGTCCACGTTTGCGCAGCCCTTCGAGCAACAGGAATACCTGGAGCTCGCCGCCGGAAAAACCGATCTCGCCCGTCACGTGGGCGATCCTGAGCGGGCGGCGCGGCATCGTCATCGCGCCTGGAGCCTCCTCATGGGTTCGGCCCTGCGAGCAGCTTCGAGACGATCTCCCAGCCCCCGATGTACATCCCCAGCATGGTCCCGAGCGTCGTCAGGATGAAGACCAGCAGCACGCGCAGCAAGCGATTTCGCCACCATCGGAGAGGATGGGTGAAATCCTCAGCCAGCCTCTCGAACTCCGCGACCACGGGCGGCTGCACCCAGGCCTGCACGAGTGCGAGCACGTGGCCGGCTCCGATCACGGGCGAGAGCGTGGTCACGGGCGCGGTGAAGAAGGCGGCCGCGATCGTGATGGGATGGGCGAAGGCGGCCGCCGCGCCGAGCGTGCAGGGGATCCCGGTGACGAGGACCCAGAAGGCCATGTCCTTCGCCGCGGCCTCCGCCCCCTGGGTCACTCCGACCGCGACGAGCGCCGCGACGATGCTGGCCGGGATGCCCCAGCCGAGCCATCGCGTGACGGCCGACACCGGCGGGATGCGGTCGAGCAGGGCGAGGTCGACGGGCCCTCGCGCGCGCAACGCGGTGAGCACGCCCGCGACGTGCCCCGCGCCCACCACGGCCACCGTTCGTCGGCCCGGCGTCTCGCGCATGCGCTGCGCGAGATAGCTGTCGCGCTCGTCGATCAGCACGCGCTTGAGCGCGGGCAGGAATTCGGCGAGCTCGGCCATCATGCGCGAGACCACGTCCTGTTGGCGCAGCTCGCGGAGGTCGTCTTCGGAGAGCTGCGGCCGCTCGAGCGCGCTCGCCAGGAAGGTGGAGATCAACACGGATTTCTTCCACAGCGAAAGCGATGCCCAGGCCCGGCGCAGGGTCACGCGCACGTCGCGGTCGCACAGCGAGACCGGGATGCCGAGGGCTTCGGCCGCCCGGCCCGCCTCGAGCTGCTCGGCCCCCGGCTTGACGCCCAACACCCCGCCGAGTTTCTTCTGGTAGGCCGCGAGCATCAGGTTCGCGACCAGCGCCGCGAGCTGCCGGTCTCGAATCAGCTGCTTCAGGTCGAGCGCGTCCCACCGCTCGGGATTCGAGAGCGCTTCGTAGCGCTGGCGATCGAGCTCCAGGCAAACCGTGTCCGGGCGCTCGCGCTCGATCACCTGACGCACGAGGTCGGCGGATACCCTGGAGATGTGCGCGGTGCCGACGACCACGAACCCGCGGCCATCCACCTCGAGGAAATGTACGTCCGGGTGCGCGTCCGGGCCGCGCGGCGGCTGCGGGCTCTGCATGCGGGTGCGAGGCTAGCAAGTTCACTTCGGCTGCGGCGCTCGCGGTTGGAGGTCTGCCTGGAGCGCGCGCAGCCGGGCGGCTACCACAGGTCGGCCGGCGGCGGCCCGGTCCTCGGCCATCGCACGCAATGCCGCGAGCACGAGCGCTCTCCCGCTCGGATCGGCGGCGACGGCGAGGCGATAGTGCGCGATCGCCTCCTCGACCCGGCCGCGCAGCACGAGCACGTCCGCGAGGCCGATCCGCGGCTTCACCCAACGCGGCTGGAGTGCGAGCGCGCCCCGGAGCTCGCGCTCGGCCTCGGGGAGCCGACCCACCCGTTGCAGCGCATACGCGAGCCGGTAGTGCGCGAGGGAGTTGCGCTCGGTCACGGCCACATTGTGGGCCTGGAGCGTGATCGAATCCCGAAAGCTGCCCACCTGCCGCGTCGCAGTGAGCGCGAGCGCGGCGAGCACCAGCGCGGCGGTTGCGGCGACCGGCGCGCGCAGCCGAGGTTGCCTGCGCACCTGTTCTGCAGCGAGAAAAGCCGGTGCGAGCGAGAGCCCGATCAGCGGCAGGTACATGTATCGGTCCGCGTGCGCCTGGATGCCCACCTGCACCAGCCCGATCACGGGGACGAGCATGCCGAGAAACCAGAGCCAGCCCACGCATAGGTACGGACGCCGCCGCAGGCCGGCCAGCGCGAGCGCGGTGAGCAGCGCGATCAGGCCCGCGGCGGCGGCCAGACGCGGGAGGCCCAGGCTGCCCAGGGGGTGTGGGTAGTAGACGGCGAGTCCGCTCGGCCAGACGCTCTGCGCGAGGTAGATCCGAACCGCGTCGAGCGCGTTCATCCAGCGCAGCGCGACGGGGATCTGGGCTCCCGCCCCGATCGCACCCGCGCTCTTCTGGACGGTGTAGACGATCCCGCTCGCCGCCGCCGAGAGCGCCAGCAGCGGGAGCTTCTCGAGCAGGAGCCTCGCGGCACGGCGGGTGATCGCGCTCGCCCCGGAGGCGCCTGCGAGCCTCCCGAGCGGCCAGAAGTCGAGCAGCCACAGCACGAAGGGCGTCGTCACGAGCGTCGGCTTCGAGAGCAGACCACAGGCGAAAACCAACGCGACCACCAGGTAGCGCGATGGCGAAGGGCGCTGCGCGTAGCGCGCCCAGAGGAGCAGGGTCAGCATGAAGAAGACGCCCGAGAGCACGTCCTTGCGCGAGGCTGCCCACGCGACCGACTCGACGTGGAGCGGGTGCAGCGCGAAGAGCGCCGCGATGAAGGCGCTCACCCAGACGGCAGCCGTGAGGCGCAGCAGCGCGAGGAACAGCAGCACGGAAGCGAGCGCGTGGAGGGCGACGTTGGTGAGCAGGAAGCCGGCCGGCGCGAGACCGTGCAGTGCATAGCCGAGCTGGAGCGAGATCCAGGTCAGCGGCACCCAGTTCGCTTCGGCGGGCTCACGGAAGGCGCGCAGCACGCTCGCCGGCGTCACGCCCTCCAGCACGAGCGGGTTTTGGGCGATCACGATCCGGTCGTCGAGATCGACGAAGTCGTGGCCGGCGACGCGCCCGTAGATTGCGAAGGTCGCCGCGATCAGACCCAGGGCGATCGCGCCCCGCAGCGAGAGCCGCCGTCGCCGGAGTCCTTCGCTGCCGGGATGGCTAGCGGGTTCGGGCGGCTTCACCGCCCCTCTCTGCGGCGTTCTTGAAGAGCGCCTCGATCGCTTCCGGGGCGGCGACCGGCACGCGCGCCAGCGCCAGATTCTCGTCGATGTGGGCGGCCTCGCGCATGCCCACGATGGCGGCCGTGATCCCGGGGCTGCTGCGGGCGAACTGCAGGCAGAGCTGTGCGTCGCTGCGCGGGCCCGGGAGGCACTTGCGAACGAAGTCCGGCAGCCGCCCGAGCGCGCGCCCCTGCGCGAGCGGCGCGCTCGCGAGTACGAGCGTTCCGGTGCCGCGCAGCGCCGAAAGCACGGCCGCGGTGCCGCCAGAGGGGCCGATCTGCGAGGGCAGCCGCAGCGCTTCGGACATCGCCAGGTTGTACGGCAGCTGGATCGCGCGCAGATGGTGATCGGCGCCGCCCACGTCCAGCGCCCACTGGAAGAGATCGAGCAGCGACAGGTGGGCGCGATCGGTGTGCGGGCGCAGGAAGCCGTCCCAGCTGCACACGCCGTATGCTGCGATCTGCCGATCGGAGACGGCCTGCTCGAGCGCCTCGAAAGCGCGACACAGCACGTGCTGGAACTCCGGCGCACCGAAGGCTTGCACCGCGAGCTCGGGCTGCTCGAGCAACCAGGCGTCGAGCGTTTCGAGCCGCAGGTTGCGCCGGCTGCGCAGGATCTGGTCGCGCAGGAACGCCGGCTCGAGACAGAGCACGCCGCCCGCCAGGCGCTCCGGCGGCACCAGGCCCGTCTCGAGATAGCTGGCGACGAGGTTGCGCCGCGCTTCGCCGGCGCTGCGGGCCAGATCCGGGTCAGGCGTGAGCAGCCCCCCCTTCGTCACCACCAGGATCTCGTCGCGCGCCGCCGCTCCCTCGCGGATCGCGCGCGCGAGGGAGATGCCGAGCGCGCGCTCGCTGGTCTGCATGCGGTCGGAGAGCGCGGTGTCGAACAGGTTCACGCCGCCCGCCAGCAGCTCCGGCAGCGCCTGGCGGTAGAGCAGGTCGTCGACGCCACCGATCTCCCCGGCGCGCGTGCCGAGCCCGAAGCTCGAGACGCTCAGGCGATCCGGGCAGCGGAAGTGGCCGGGCAGGTCCGGGAAACGCGCGGCGAAGCGTCGCGTCCCCTGCGGCGTCGCCCGGCCGGGAATCCAATCAACCTCGGCCATGGCGGCGAATCTACCGCGGCGGGCCCGGCGCACGCGAGTCGGGCGCTCCCGTCGGGATCGCGCTCCCGAGGCGCTGAAGCGGCCTCGACGCATACGGCGGGAGGAACGCCGCGTGCCGTGAGGGTTCAGCGCTCCAGGCATGCGCGAAGGCGCGATGGCAACGGGTGAGCGCCGTCTCTCAGGCGAAGTTGCCGGCGGACGATGAGGAGTCGTGATGGCGGACGAGCGACGAGGGCAAGCGGTCGAGGCGTCACCGGAAGAGGCGCGCTTCCTCCGCCGTTTCGTGCGCCGGACGGTGCTTCCCTGGATCGCGGGCGTCGGCGCGCTCGCCGGGCTTGCGCTCGGCGTCGCGTTGTCGCCGCACCCGCCGGCTGTGCTGGTTGCGGCGGAGCCGGGCGTGGCACACGCGCCCGCGGCCCTGGACGAGATCCGCGCCGAGATCGTCGACCTGCGGGACGAGCTGGTTGCCCTGCGCTCCGCGCGGTCGGTCGCATCGCAGCGGCCGGGCGACTTCGAGCCGCGCCTCTACGATCTCGAGCGCGCCGTCCAGTCGGAGGCGGCCGCGCGCGTCGACGGCCTCCGGACCAGCGAGCAGCGCATCGAGCGTCTCGAGCTGCGGCTGTCTACGCTCGAGGCCCCCGCCACCGCACCAGCTTCCCCGGTTCAATGAACTTCGCTCCGGTCTGAGTGAGCTTCGCTCGGCCGGCCTCATGAGCTTCGCTCGGCTTCGCCTCGCTGCGCGCTTCGCTTGCCTCGCTGCGCGGGGGCTTGCGCCCGCTCGCGCGCGGGCTTGCGCGGAACCCATCGGGGCTTCATCTTGAAGACCTGCGTCGAGACGCGGATCGAAAGGACCCCCATGAAGCGCATCTTCCTCTTCCTCCTGACCAACATCGCGGTTCTGCTGGTACTGAGCCTCGTGCTGCGGCTGCTCGGCGTGGATCACATCCTCGACCAGCGCGGGACGGGACTCGATCAGCGCGCCCTGCTGATCTACGCCGCGGTCTTCGGCATGGGCGGCAGCTTCATCTCGCTGCTGCTCTCGAAGTGGATGGCCAAGCGCGCGACCGGGGCGCACGTGATCAGCCAGCCCGCGAACGACGCGGAAGCCTGGCTGATGCAGACCGTGTCCCACCAGGCGCAGGCGGCGGGCATCGGCATGCCCGAGGTCGCCATCTTCGAATCCGAAGCGCCCAATGCATTCGCCACCGGCGCACGCCGCGACGCCGCGCTGGTCGCGGTCAGCACGGGGCTGCTGCGCTCGATGCGCCGGGACGAGGTCGAGGCGGTGCTCGGGCACGAGATCAGCCACGTCGCGAACGGCGACATGGTGACGCTCGCCCTGATCCAGGGTGTCGTGAACACCTTCGTGCTGTTCTTCTCGCGCGTGATCGGCTCGTTCGTGGACCGCGTCGTGTTTCGCAACGAGAACGGGCACGGCGCGGGCTTCTTCCTGGCCTCGATCGTCGCGCAGCTCGTGCTGGGCATCCTCGCCAGCATGATCGTATTCTGGTTCTCGCGGCGGCGAGAATTCCGAGCGGACTCGGGTGGGGCGCGGCTCGCCGGCACCGGCAAGATGATCTCCGCGCTCGAGCGACTGAAGGCGGCCGCCGAGCCCGGCCCCCTGCCGGATCAGCTCGCGGCGTTCGGCGTATCGGGGATCGCCCGCAGCGGGATCGCGCGCCTGTTCATGACGCACCCGCCGCTGGACGAGCGGATCGCAGCGCTCAAGCAGAGCCTGTAGCGGTCCCGGGGGCGCGCGCGGCGCCGGGCGCCGGCCCGCTCTCGATCGCGTCGAGCGCGGCGAGCAGCTGTTCGCGACGCTCGCGCACCAGCGAACGCACCGCTCCGGCGGTCGCGGCGGCGTCGCCGGCCTGGATCGCGGCATCGATCGCGCCGACGCGAGCGGCGAGTTGATGCGAGTGCCCGGCGAGCCGTCGTTGCACCTCGAGCATGCGCTCGGCCAGCGCGGGTCGGATCACGTTGCGCACCAGCTGCAGCACGAGGTTGCCGCTGGCCTGCGTGATCAGGTCCACGAGCGCGTCGAACAAGGCCGCCTGCTCCGTGTCGGAGACACCGGGCCGGGTGAGATGTCGCAGCAGCTCGCGCGCACGGCGGTGGTCCTCGGGGCTGCCGCGTTCGACGGCCAGGTGCGCGGCCCCGGCCACCAGCATCTCGTGCGCGTCGAGCACCTGCTCGAGCAGGCGCCGGTTCACGACCCCGTTCACGATCAGGAGATGGCGGACGATCTCGATGCTCGCCTCGTGCAGGTGGCGCACCGTCGCGCCGTCGCCGCGGCGGATCACCACCAGCCCCATCTGCTCGAGCTTCTTCAGCGCCTCGCGGACCGATCCGCGATTGACACCGAGTCGGCTCGCGAGGTCGCGCTCGGCGGGGAGGCGCTCGCCGGCCTTGTAGGTGCCCCCCAGGATCTCGTTGCGCAGGCGCGCAGCGATGCTCTCGGTCAGGCTCGGTGCCGTGGCCATCAGTCCTGGATCGAGGAGACGCCCGTGAGCACCAGGCGGACGAGCTCCCCTTGGCGCTTGGTATCCGTCTTCGTGAACACCTGCTTGAGCTGACTGCGCACGGTGTTGATGGTGACGCTCCGCGCCGTCGCGACCTGGTCGAGCGAGCGCCCTTGGGCGAGCAACTGCACGAGCTCGGCTTCGGCGGGGGTGAGTGCGTAGAGCTGCTCGAGCACATCGGTGGTCGAGACGTGTCCCGTTTCCGGGTCGGCGATGAAGGCGACCGAAACCGCCTCGCCCACGGTGCTTCCGGGCGGCGCGTCGAGCAGGGGCGCCACCATCAGCGCGAAGGCGCGCCGCCCCGACGGTCGCGAGACCTGCATTACGTCGCCCACCGCGCGCCGGCCGGTCAGCGTGGCGTCGCAGGCCTTCGCGAGCAGTGTCTGGAGCACCCCGTCTTCGCGCCGGTCCGCGAGCCGCGGGCGGCCGCGCTCGATCGCGAATCCGTCTCGCTGGTCGAGGATCCGCCGCGCACTGCGGTTGACGATCAACGGGGAGTGCCGTGCGTCGAATACGAGCACCCCCGTCGGCAACCGGTCGAGGACCTCGGCGAGCGCGACGCGTGCGCGTCGTACGCTGCCGAGCCGGCTGTAGATCGCGTAGCCGCGCTCGAGGTGCGGAACCAGCAGATTGCCGAGCGCGAGGTCGCCGTCGTCGAACGGGCGGCAGCCGACGCGGCGGTAGATCACGATGGCCGCGTATTTCCCGGTCGCGGAAGTCGAAATCTGATGGCAGATCGGGCCCTCGGGCGCGAGCCCCTCGGGCTGCATGTACTCGCGGTAGAAGTCGGTTCGCGCGACCTCCGAATCGGGCAGCCAGTCGCTCGCGAAGACGAAGCGGTTCTTCGCGGACCCGTCGAATGGATCACCCCAGGGCAGGCCCTTGATCAGGTAGTGGACGAAGACCGGCCCGGACGCATCGGAGAGATGGACGCGGGTCGCGTCGAAGGGAAGCTCGGAGTCCGGGTGGGGCATCGTGATCGCGACGCTCGCCCGGCCGAAGGCATCCGAGAGATCCTGCGCGAATCTCTTCCAGCCACCGGGCTCGACGGCGGAGGCGTAGATGCTCTCGATGAGCGGGAGGGCGCGCTCGTCCAGACTCATCAGCGATTCCCGTCGGAAGCGGCCCTGGCGCGCGGCGGCACGACCGCACCACACCGTTCCCGTGAGCAAGCAGTATAGGGGAGGCCGCAGCGCGGCGAACGTGGCCCGGGGAGCGGGCCCGGAAAAGGGTGGGGCCCGTTCGTGAGAACGGGCCCCGAGGAAAGACAGGATTGCGGTTTCTAGATCTTGCTTCGGTCTCGATCGATCCGGCGCTCGCCCTGGCGGGTTCAAGTTCGGTTCGGGAGGACAGCTGCCCTCCCTCTTCGTCCCACTCCTCTCGCCGGGTCGATCCGGGAGCGAGCATGGACTTCCGCCCGATTCCCGGCCTCCCCCATTTGGGTGAGTGCTGATGCCCCGCAAGGGCGCGCAGCGAGCCCGGGCAGCCGGCTCGTAATATCTCGTCGAATCACTGGATTTCCGGGTCCGCTGGCCAGCGCAGCCCCCGCCGTGGGGCGGGGCTCGAGCAGCGGCCGATTGGCCCGGGTCTCAACCCTGGGCCAGGCGCCGAAAGATTGCCTCGGGCGACTCCAGATTGACGGCGCCGGATGAGGGGTGGGCGGCTTCCAGGCCGGTCACGATCGTCTGACAGATCTGCGCGCCGTTCTCGACGCCGCGCGCCCGGATCTCGTTCGGCATCACCTTCTGGAGTGTCGCGACCATCTGTTGGGTCGTGACCGTGCGCACGTCGAGACCCGCCGCCTTGAGCGCGAGGCGGACGGTACCACGGGACTCGAGCTTCTCGAGCTTGGTGAGACGCTCCAATTCGTCGGATACGAAGTCGAAGATCGAGGCCGACATGGGACGCGGTCCTCCCCCCCGACGAACCTCATCGGAGCGGCGCCGCCGGAACTCAACCGGATTCGGCGTAGGGGAGGCCGTCCCCCGCGCCGGGACCCGCTAGGCTGGAGCGATGCCGGGTGTCCCGAGTACGAGCTGGGCCGGATGGCTCGCGGCGGCCGTCTTGGCCGCCGCTGGAGCGGCTTCGGCGCAGGGGCCCGCCCTCTTCGGCCCCGCCCCCCGCGACGCGAGCGGCCGATTCCTGAACCTCGCCGGCGAGATCCCGCGCGCCGGGCCGGGCGTCACCCTGCCGTTCGGGCTCCGCCGCATCGCGAGCTCGCTCTCCGGCGGCCGTCTGGGTGCGCCCGAGCGCGTCGCCAACGACGGAGCCTTTCTGCGCGAGAACGCCCGGCACAGCGTTCCCACGGCGACCTGGATCGGCCACTCCACGCTGCTGGTTCAGATGGGCGGGCAGAGCTTCCTCACGGACCCGATCTGGTCGCCTACGGCGAGCCCCATCTCGTGGCTCGGGCCGCGGCGCTGGGTCGAGCCAGGCCTCGAGTTGGACGCGCTCCCGCCCCTCGACTTCGTCCTGATCTCCCACTCCCACTACGATCACCTCGACCTCCCCACGCTCGTGCGCCTCGCGCAGCGCGGTCGCGAAACGCGCTTCCTGGTGCCGCTCGGGAACGCCGGGCTGCTGCGCGACGCGGGCATCGAACGGGTCGAGGAGTTCGACTGGGGACAGGACACGCGGGTGGGCGGGCTCGAGGTCACCTGTGTTCCGTCGCAACACTGGAGCCAGCGCGGTCCGTTCGATGCGCGGCGCTCGCTGTGGTGCGCGTGGGTCGTGCTCGCACCGGAGCGGCGTTTCTACTTCATGGGCGACAGCGGCTGGTACCCGGGGTTCGCCGACATCGGCCGGGTCTTCGGCCCCTTTGATCTGGCGGCGGTGCCGATCGGCGCCTATCAGCCCGTGGCGATGATGCGCCCGCACCATCTCGACCCCGAGCAAGCCGTGCAGGCGGGCCTCGCCCTGGGTGCGCACCGGCTGGTCGCCATTCACTTCGGCACCTTCGATCTCTCCGACGAGCCGCTCGACGAGCCGCCGCTGCGTTTTCGGGCTGCGGCTTCGAAGGCCGGCTACGCGGAGGCTGCCAGCTGGGTCCTGCGGATCGGAGAAACGCGCGACTTCTGACGCTCGCCGCGGCTCCGAGGCCGGCGGCGCGATATCTTGACACGCGTGTCGGCCCGACCCGCCCTCGCTCTGCTGCTGGCCGGAGCGCTCGCATCCGGCGGATGCGCCATCAATCCGGTCAGCCGTCAGCCGGAGATCTCGTTCATGTCGGCCGAGCGCGAGAATGCGCTCGGCCGACAGGCAGCCAAAGAAGTCGAGCAATCGATCGGTCTGGTTCGCGACCCGGCGCTGACGGCCTACATCGACGCGCTGGGCCAGCGCCTCGCCCTGCACTCGCCGCGCCGCGATGTTTCCCACCACTTCTACGTCGCCGACATGCCCGAGCCGAACGCCTTCGCCCTGCCCGGTGGCTACATCTACGTGTCCCGCGGTCTGCTCGCGATCTCGAACTCCGAGGCGGAGCTCGCCAACGTGATCGGCCACGAGATCGGTCACGTCGCGGGGCGTCATGCCTCGCAACGCGAGACACGTTCGGTGGGCGTCGGTCTGCTCTCCGCGCTCGGAACCATCGTCGCCGGGGTCGCCGCCGGTGGCCAGGCGGCGCAGGCCGTCTCGCAGCTCGGTCAGATCGCGGGCGCAGGGCTGATCGCGTCCTACGGTCGCGACCAGGAGCGACAGGCCGACGAGGTCGGCCAGCATCTGGCCGCGGACGCCGGCTGGGATCCCGGGGCGGTCTCCGACTTCTTCGTCACGCTGGAGCGTCAGTCGAAGCTCGAGCACGGCGAGCGGCTGCCGAGCTTTCTGGACTCGCATCCGATGACGAGCGAGCGCGCACAGACGACCGCGGCGCGCGCGCGCTCGCTCGAGGTGACGCCGGGCCCGGGGATCGCCGCGACACAGAGGGCCTTCCTGCACGAGTTCGAGGATCTGCTCGTCGGGCCCGATCCGGCGCAGGGTGTGATCCGCGGGCAGCGCTTCCTGCACCCCGGCCTCGATCTGGCGCTCGACTTCCCGAGCGGCTGGGAGGTGCAGAACACGGTCACCGCGGTCGGCGCCGGCTCGCCCCAGCGCGACGCGGCGGTGATGCTCGAGATGCAGGGTCCGCCGGGAGATCCGCGGGCCGCCGGAGCGAAGTTCGCCCAGGCGAACGGGATCGCGCTGCAAGACGGCTCGCGCGAGCGCCTGGGCGATAGGGAGGCGTTTCACGCCCTCGCCGTGGCGAGCACGCAGGAGGGTCCGCTCGTGCTCGACCTCACCTGGATCGCCCACCCGAAAGCCGTGCTGCGGCTCACGGGCATCAGCCCACAGTCGCGCTACCGGAGCCATGCCGCCGCACTGAACGGGGTCGCTCGCAGCGTCGGGACGCTGACCCCCGCCGAGCGCGAGGGGATCCGGGAACAGCGATTGCGGGTGGTCGAGGCGCGCGCGGGCGAGACATTGGGGGCGCTCTCGGCGCGCTCCCGCAACGTGTGGAGCCTGGACGAGACGTCGGTCGCGAACGGCCTTGCACGCGAGCCCCGGCTCGAAGCCGGACAGCTCGTGAAGGTCGCGGTGGAAGTCCCCTATCGCAGCCGGTCCGAGTGAGGTTCGCCCGCCTACGGCCGGCCTCGGTGAACTTCGCTCGCCTTCGGCTCGCTGCGCGCATTGCTTGCGGTAGGCTTCGCGCAGGCGTGCAGGTCGGAGGCGCGGCGGTCAGCATCGTCGCAGGCGAGCTGTGGTCATCCGTCTGAACGCGCGCTCCAGAAGACTGGGCCCGCGCAGAGGAGTTGCTTCCGTGAGAATCGAATCCAGCCATTGCGTCACGGTCTTTGCGGCTGCGGCTGCCCTCGTCGTGTTGCCGTGTCTCGGCGCACGCGCGGAGGAGGCAACGAGCGATGCCGCGAAGGTGGCGAGCGGCAAGAAGATCTCGATCGAGTACACGCTGCAGCTCGACGATGGCACGCAGGCCGACTCGAACGTCGGCGAGCCGCCGCTCGTCTACGAGCAGGGCGCGAGCCAGATCCTCCCGGCGCTCGAGCAGGCGCTCGCCGGACTCGCCGTGAACGAGACCAAGCACGTGACGATCTCGCCCAAGGATGGCTATGGCGACGTCGATCCGAAGAACGTGAAGCAGGTCGCGCTCGAGGAGATCCCCGAGGCGGCGCGCAAGGTCGATGCCGTCTTGATCGGTGTCGACGCGGAAGGTCGCCAGATCCCCGTGCGCGTCCAGAAGGTCGAAGCGGAGAAGGTGACGCTCGATCTCAATCACCCGCTGGCGGGCCGCACCCTCAGCTTCGATGTGAAGATCCTCAAGATCGAGTGAGCGACGTCCGCGTCCGCATCCGGCTGCCCCAGCCCTCCGATCTGCCGGAGCTGACGGCGCTCTACAATCATTACGTCGTCAGCACGCCCGTCACGTTCGACATCGAGCCGTTCGAGATCGAACAGCGTCGCGCTTGGTTCACTGATTACGCGCCCGCGGGTCGCCATCAGCTGTTCGTCGCGGATTCCGACGGGCGCGTGGTGGGGTACGCCACCAGCAGCGCCTTCCGCGCAAGGCCGGCCTACGACCCGTCCGTCGAGACGACGGTCTACGTGGCGCCTGGCCTCACCGG
>Ga0184615_10000865_pt1 | contig 16345 bp, 19 predicted proteins | sample PLM4_65_coex_FD_133134 | JGI IMG/M metagenome (GOLD analysis project Ga0184615, IMG submission 133134) | Groundwater sediment microbial communities from an aquifer in East River, Colorado, USA - PLM4_65_coex | ecosystem: Environmental > Terrestrial > Soil > Riparian zone | place: USA: East... | reverse complement strand
CCGGCGGGCCCGAGGAAATGCGCGAGATACACGTTGCCCGGCGTCGCTTCGACGCCCTGCTTGACCAGGAACGCGGCGTTGTCGCGGGCATAGGCCGCGGTCATCTGCCGGCCGAGCGTCCGGTCGGCGCGCAGCGCCAGTAGCTCCTCGTCGCCGCGGCCCGCGGCCAGGTCGGGGCGCTCCTTGCGGAGCATCGCAAGCCAGGTCTGGTCGATGAACTGGCCGGCGCCGGTCGCCGATGATTTCGGATTTCGCGCCGTGCCCTCGTTATGCAGGATGCGATCGACTGTCGCCTCGGGAGAACCCGGGCCGCGGCGCAGCGCGTTGAGCGCGCCCACCATGCGGTCGGGATCGCCGCTGTTGATCGAGGCCAGCACGTCGGCGGTGGCGAACTGCTCGGCGGCGCGGCGCTTGAGCTGCACCGCTTCCGACTGGGTGTAGATGCCGGCGGCGACCGCGCCGTCGATGCTCTTGTTGATCGCCCGGATGGCGTCTTCTTTGGTTTCCTCGTCGCCGGCTGAGACGCCCTTGTCGATCAGGTCGTGGCGCTGCTCGTCGCCGCGCGCCTTCTCGCCGTCCTGCCACAAGTCGCGCTGGCGCGACTGGAAGAAAGCGGTCTCGCGCGCCTCGGCCGGCTTGATCTCGTTATCGAACCGCTCCCGCATGTTCGGGTCGGCGATGGTCGCCGACCATTTGCTCTTGGCCGCCGCGACCTCGTTGCCGTAGCGCGTCGGCATATCGTGGCCGGCATCGTCGGGCCCGTGGGTTATGTCCTCCTTGGCCTTGTTGCGGATGCCGATCAGCTCGGCCGTCATGCCGGCGCTGGCCTGGGCATATTCCCAGCGGCTCTTGTCGATCTGATATTCGCCGATGCCCTCGCCGAGCTTGGCAATGCCCTTGCCGAGCGCCTCGCCGCCGGCGGTCAAGGCCGCTGCGCCGCGCGACAGCGAGCTGACGTCGGTGGTCGCGACCGGCCGCGCGGCATCCGCCGTGGGCGTTGCTCCGAGATCGGCGACGCCGGGGAGCTTTGCCATCAGACCTTGGCGCCGGTCGGATATTTTAATTTGCCGTAGGTCGAGAACATCGAGCCGGCGGTGCCGGCCAGCGTGCCGAGCGCCGCGAGCTTCGAAGCCTTTCTTTTCTGCTGGCCTTCGATCTCGGCGAGATCGCCCGAGAAGCGCACGTTTTCCGCCTGGTTGCGCAACCCGGTGGCCTCGCTCTCGCCGTTGAACAGATCCATCAGCGCGTGATAGCTGCCGCGCTGCGCGAGCTCGCCTTCGTTCTCCGCCGGCGAGCCGAAACCCGGATCGACGCCCGAGGCGCCGGCGCGCGCCCGCGACGTCGAGATCGCCAGGCGTGTTTTCATGCCGGTATCGAGCGCCTTGCGCTGGCCCGAGGCGAACGCCTGGGTCGCGTTCTGCTCGATCTGCGCCGCGGTCGAATAGGCGCCGGCCTTCTGCGCCGCGCCGGCCTCCTCGGCGGATTTGCCGCCGGCCAGCGTCGACGAGGCGCTCAGCGCGCCGCCGGCGGCGGTCGCCACCATCGATCCAATCATCAGTGTGCCCGGATCGAACGCGCAGACGCCGCGGCCTGGAACGATGCTGTACCTGTCGCAGATCGTCCGCATCGGTTGCATTACTCCCCGGTCCAGACAAACACGCGATGCCGGCCGATCTCGATCGCCGCAAAACCCAGCCGCTGCAGCCAGCGCTCGGCGGCGGGATTGTCCGGCTCGGCCGACGCCAGCACGCGCTTGAGCCCGAGCGCCTTGAACCGCTCGATCGCCAGCAGCCCGGCGCGGTGAATCGCCACCGGATAGTTGTGCGCCTCGGCCGCCATCACCACGCTGGCCCAGATCTCGCCGTTCGGCATGTGCACCAGGCCGCCGATGCCGATAACGCGGCCGTCGACGATCGCGGTGAAGCAGCGGCAGCGGAATTGCGGAGGTGCGCCCTGCAGCGCCAGGAAATCGGCGGCCACCGTCGGCCGCAGCTCGACGCGCGCCATTATTTCTCGTTGGTCACGATTGCCACCACCACCGCGCCGACCCGGCACGGCAGCGGCGCCTGCGCGAGAAGACAAAGCCGCGCGTCGGTGTCCCACTCGCCGGGGACCGAGACCATCGGCTCGTCGTAATGGCTCCAGATGGTGTCGTCGGGCACGTCGGCGTTGGCCTCACACAGCGGCATATCGTCGAGCTGGTCGAAACGCTGGCCTTGCTTGAGGCCCTGCGCGTGGGTGTCGTACAGCACCAGGCCGAGATGGTTGATCTTCTTCTTTTGCGTCAGCGGCGATCCGAGCTGCGCGGCGTAGGCGAGCTTGGCCGACATGAACGGCGCGACGAAGCCGAACATCGCCACGATGTTGGCTGACTCCCAGCCGTTCGGCAGCGTGATCGCGCCGCCCGACACCGTCAGCGTGCCGACCCGCACCATGCGGTCGCTCGGCTGCTGGTCGGCGAACACCTCGGCCGGCAAGCCCTCGTAGGCGGAAAGCCCGGTAAAGGTCGAGGTCAGCGCGCCGTCGTAGCTCTCGATCGCGCCGCCGAGGCCCGCGACGATCGTGGTAGCGGTGGCGGCATCCGGCAGCGTTGCTACTCCCGAAGCGTCGGTCGTCACCGTGCCGAGATCTTCGCCGTCGGCCCAGATCCGGACGGCGGTGTTCGGCAGGTGCGCGGCGGTGATGGTCGCCGACGCCACACCCTGATAGACAATGTGGCAATCAAGCAGCTGGTTGAGCACGCCGCCCTTGCAGTTGGCGCGCGGCGCCAGGCGCTCGATGAAGCGCTTGGTCACGCCGTCGATCGTGCGCCGCACCACGAAGTCGACCAGATTGTCGGGACCCGACGGCGCCGGCAGCACGCAAACGTCCTCGATGATGCCGAGCGTGCCGATGCGCCACCACGCCTCGACCTCGTCGGGCAGGTCGTACAATAGCGCCGCAACCTGGCCTTCGGTCCGCGTGAAATAAGCCATGGTGTCGGGCTGCCGCGCCACCGCCAGGCTGGTGATGCCCGGCAGGCCGATGTCGTGATTGAGCCGCGTCAGATCCCGCGCGGCATAGTCGAAATCCGACGGGCTCCAGTCCAGCGCGTAGACCCGCGCGCCGGATTCCTGGACCATGATGCCGCCCTTGTCGATCTTGAGCGCCGGCAGCCGCGCCGTGCCTTGGGTCGAGCAGTCCTTCGATGCGAAGTTAGTGGGCGTCAGCGGCTCGTCCTGCGCCGAAGATCGGATCGAGGCGACCGACATTTCGCGGCCGACCAGGAGCCGCGACAGCGCCAGCGCCCAGTTGACGCTGCCGACCGGGCCGTCGCCGAACCGCTGCACGATCGCGCCGGCATCGCCGAGCGACTCAGCCGTGTCGAGATCGATCTGGCCGTAGCCGGTATAATTGTCGGTCTGCGAGCCCCAGATGCCGTCGCGGCCAAACCACCACAGCCGGCTCTCGGCGAATACGACGCAGGTCGGCCAGCCGGCGGCGTCGGACCAGGAGCCCTCGAGCCATGAGTCGGTGGCGGCGATCGAGGGGAACGGATGCAGCACTTCGATCTGCACCAGAATGGGCGAGATCCAGCCGGTGACCCGGCAGATGCCGTAGCCGCCGCCGGCGGTATAGTCCGACGACACAATGGCGGAGCCGGAGGTGTATTCGGCGGCCTTGAAGCCGACCCGCTCCCAGGCAATCACATTGTCGAGCGGCGGCGTGCCGGCCGAGCCGCCGGTGGCCGAGGCCAGCGGGCCGGCCGCGGTGACGTCGTCGACGTCGTTGTAACCGGAATTGGGACCGTCGAACGAGCGCTGCAGCCTCACCGTGCCGCTAAACGTGCCGGCGACGGTCCAGGTGTAATCCCGCGCCACGGTGCCGACGCCGGTGACCCGCACCGGATCGCTGAACGCATTTTGCGCGCCGAGCACCGCGCGGTTGGCCTGGCCCTTGCAGAACAGCCGGAACAGGGTGCCGACGTGCTGTTGCGTGAAGAACGGCCGATCGGAGGCAAGATTGCCGTTGCCCTCGTACACCGTTGGCGTCAGGTTCGCGAGCAGGCTCGGCGCGGTCTGAAACGGGCCGTTGTCGCTGCGGTATTTCACCACCGACCAGGCGTTGGTGCCGCGGCGCTCGAGCTTGTACTGCTGGCGGCCGTAAGACGCGACGAAGATGATGTCGCCGGAATCCGAGATCCGCAGGCTGGAAAGATCGGCCTCGGCCCACGGCGCGCCGAGCTCGAGCGTGCCGGCGGCGTCGATTGCGATTGACGTGAGCGTCTTGGCGCGCGCGTCGGTCGACTCGATCTGCAAAAAGACATTGGCCGAGCTCGGCGAGAACGCCAGCGCGTGCTCGCCGGTGTCGATCGTGGTCTGCGCCATCACGTCGGACAGGCCGTCGGTCGAGCCGACCCGCACCATCACCGGGCCGTTGCTCACGACCAGGCGCAGGCCGTGCTCCTTGCCGAAGTCGGCCAGCGTGACGGGGATGGTCTGCTTGGCGCGGGCGATGCCGCCACGCGCGGTCGCGGTCAGCGTCATCACACCCGTGGCGATGGTCGTGGTGCAGCCCGACGTGGTGTCGCTGGTGACCCAGGCGCCGGTGCCGATCAGCGTCGAGTCGGCGATCATGGTCGACACCGCCGGCCGCGTCACCAGCGCGTCGCCGACCCGCACCCGCATCTTGCCGTCGGTCAGCTCGATCTGCGCGGTGTCGTTCTTGGCGAACACGAACGGCAGCAGCTTGGCCCGGGCGTCGCCGCGGGTTTCGCCTTTCTTCTCTAGGCCGGCGCGCAGCGCCATCGAGCCGAGCGTCTTGGGTTCCCAATTGAGCTGGCACTCGGCGGCGAGCCGCAGCCGGTCCTGGTCGACCCGCGCCAGCGCGAGCTTCGAGCATTCTCCCCGGTTAAAGGCCAGTAAGGGAGCGTTGACGCGGGCCATGATTAGCCGATCAGGCTCCCGCCCTGCGGATCGTCGCCGCGGCCTCCACCCTGGCGCGACGTCACCCACCTGCCCCGCGGCGCGAAGCCGATCGGATCGTTCATCGCGCAGGTGGCGCCGGCGACGCGGCCGGCCTTCTCCTCCTGGCGGATCAGACCGTTGGGGCCTTCCAGCAGGTTGTCGGATCCGGTGACGCGCTTGCAGGCCAGCCGCGCGAGGCGCAACGCGACATAGCTCGAGAACGACTCCAGCCAGCGGGCCAGATCCATTCCATAGGTCGCGTGGTTGGAATTGTACTGCACGTAGAGAGGCGTGACGTCGGCGTACCAGAAGCCCGCCTCCTCGCGGACATTTAGCAGCGGCGGCGTCAGTTGCGGCGAGGCCGAGCACAGCCGGGTGCGGATCCAATCGGTCGGAATGGTGAAGGCGTTCTTGAAGCCGAACTCCGGCGTGATGCTTTCGTCCGGCTCGATCCGCACGGTGCGGTAGCTGAAGTTCCAGAACCGCCGCTCCAGGCAATAGGCCACGGCCTTTAGCCAGAAGTCGTCGAGCACGCGGCGGCGCTCGCAGGCCTCGGCCAGGCTGCGGATGCGCCGCTCCTCGAGGTGGCCGAGCGCCTCGTTGTAGAGCTCGAGCTTGTCGGCCATCTTAGTTGCCGACCGGCCGGATGATGCCGCGGCCAGCGCCGGTGTTGTGGCCGAGGATCTGTGACAGCACCGTGAACTTGAGCATGTCGGCGCCCATGTTCACCGACGGCAGCAGTTCGGTCTCGCCGGCGAACACCACATTCGGCTGGCCGTCGTCGCCGACGGCGATGATCGCCACCAGCTGCACGTTTCCGCGCTTGGCCTCGGCCAGCTGCTTGGCGAGCGCCGAGCAGACCTGGTCGTTGACCTTGATCGTGTCGAACTGTGGCATTGTCATCGTGGTTCCCTCCGCGAGTCGGCGCATCGCGTCGTCGAGCGAGCCGCCGCAGGCGGCGATGTCCGCGACGTTATGCGTGAAGTTAGCTCCGCAGCGCCCGCTGATGGTCCATGATCCAGCGCTGGGCGTCGGCATGGTTCGGGAAGTTGCCCTTGACCTTGGCGCCGGTCGACTTGCGCTTGACCACGATGCCGTCGATCGGGTCGCTGGCTATCTCGAAATCGGAGGCGACGCCGGCGACGGCCTCGAATTCCGGCCGCGGCATGTAGCCCTTCGCCGTGACGTTGGCCCAGTTCTGGCCGGCGTCCCACACGATCAGCTCGGCGTAATAGGCGCCGTCGCGCGGATAGACGATGACGGTGTCGCCGCCCTTCATGCGCTGCGCCACGTTGCACCAGTATTCCTTGCGCAGCAGGTTCTCGATCGGTGTGCCGGCCTTCGGCACCACCTCCCAGGTGTTGAACTTGATGCCGGACTCGCGGGCCCAGATCTCCTGGTTGAGCAGCGCCTCGACCGGCTTGGCTTCGGCCAGCACCTGCTTGACCGCGTCCATAGCCCGCGCAGACGGGCGTTCGCCCTGATGGGCCGCAATGCTCGGCTTGTCCGCCGATGTTGCCGGCGCGGGCTTAACCGGTTCGGTCTTGGCCGGTTCGGTGTTTGGCGGCAGCTTTTTGGCGGCCGTGGTGTTTGCTCTGCTCATATTGTCCTCTCGGGTTGTGAAACAATGTTGCGTTGCCGCAGCCAGTTGCCGATCGAGCCGCGCCAGGTGTGCCGGCCGGTGTGGCCGAACTCGATCTCGGGATCGAGCCACACCTTGCCGCCCAGCGCGCGCCAGCGCCGGCAGAACACGAAATCCTCGGTGAAGTAGAGATGTTGCTCGCGGTCGAGCATAAAATCGAACAGCGCGTAGGCCTTGCCGCCGGGCACCAGCTCGTCGTGATACCAAAGCTCGGGATAGAACGCGATCATGCGCTCGATCGCCGCGCGCGTGACGCGGAAGAAGCCGCCCGGGCCGCCCTCGATCTCGAGCAGGCCGGTGGCGGGATCGGCCTGCAGGCCGCGGCCATCTGGATCCGGCAGCCACCGGATCGAATAGCACACCGGATCTCGGCGCGACGGATAGCAGCCGAGCACCAGATCGACCGGATGGGCTGCGAGCTTGACCAGCGCGCGCGGCTGCCACGACACGTCGGCGTCGGCGAAGATCAAATCGGTGGCGTCGCTCGCCAGGAATTCGGCGACCAGGCTGTTGCGGCCGCGCGCCACCGCGCTGTCGCCGACCCGGGCGACGTCGTACACCATCCAGCCCAGCGCGTTGGCGTCGGCGATCGCCGACGTGATGGCGTTCTTGGTTTCGATCTCGACCTGCCCGGTATAGGACAGCAGCGCGAGATAGAGTTTCTTCACGCCACCAGCTCCGCCACCGCCGCCTCGAGCGGCTGGAACCGCGCGGTCGCCATGTAGGCCTCGGCCGCGGCCCGCGCCGTGATGTATTCGGCGCTGGGCCTCTGGTCGCGATGCGCCGCGAGCGCCGCCTCGACGTCAGGCAGCGCGCGGCGGCCTTCGATGTCGCGGGCCCGCCAGCCCATCAGCACGCGGACCAGATGGCCCGGCGGCAGCTCGATGCCGAGCTCACGGCGGATCCGCGACGCGAGGTGCAGCCGGTCGTAGCGGGTGGCGACGTAGAGATCCCACCAGAAATCCAGCTCGCGCATGCGTTGCGTCAAACCCTTCTTGGCCGCCAACACCAGCGTCGGAATCACCGGCGCAGGCCTCCCGGCGATGAAGGACACCAGCTCGTCGACGCAAGTGTCATAGAACCAGAACGGAAAGCGCTCGTCGTACAGCGGGCCGGTGAGCTCGAGCCATTCGCGCGTGACGATCGGCAGCGTGCACTGGCCGGGATTGGCGAGATCGTTCCAGGCGATGACGCCGAGCCGGCGGTCGGGAAAGCCATGCTCGAGCACCATCGCGATCGTCTCGTCCCAGTCCGGCGTGCCGATGAAGCAATCGTCGGGGAACGGGCAGTAGACGTCCGCGCCAGGCGCGGCCGCCACCAGGCGGTTCCACACCGCGCCGACGCCGGGCGGCCGGTTGCCGATGGATAGCGGCAGTGCCGGCATGTTGCGGCGGAAGAAGTAATTAGACTGGACGTCGTCGCCATCGATACCGACACTGAATTCGATGGTGTGCCGCCCGGATGCGAGCGCCTTGGCGCATTCGATGACCGCCAGCGCGCGGCGCGGATTGCCCCGCGTCGCCACCATGAAGGCTATTTTCATTGAAACACCTCCAGGCGCCGAACGCCGCGGCCGAGCAAATCAGCAGAATGAGAACAATGACGCCGCCACCGACCAGGCGGCGGCGTCATCGCTGTAGTCAGAACAAGCCACGCCTCAGATCGAGCCTTTGACGATCCCGAGCGAGACCAGATCGGTGCGGATCCGGTTGAGCAGCGTGACGATGCCCTCGGCCTGCGCCGAGGTCGTGTAGCCGAACGGCGTGGTCGTGGTCGACGCCGTGGTGGTCACCGCCGACTGCGCGGTGGCCGCGGGCTGGACGATCGGCGTTGCGCCGAAGAACCCAACCTTGCCGGCAGCGGTGCCGCCGACCTGCACGTTGTCGGTGAGCGTCGCCGCCCCGGCCGACATCGAGCCGACTTGCACCAACGTCCGCACCGGCGGAGTGTCGGTGAAGTCCGGAGCCTCGCCCACGTCGGCGGTTGCCGCTCCAGACGACGGATAGACCGCCGTATTGAACGTGCCGCTCGAGAGCCAGACCAGATCGCCGACTTTCATGCCGAGATTGCCGGCGTCGGTGACATAGCCGGCGCCGAGCATGGTCGCGATCGAGTCGGAGTTGATCAGCGACCACAGTGCCGCGCCCTGGCCGCCGATGGCCTGGGACAGCAGGGAGACTTTAGCCGTAGAGTAAGCCATCAGGTGCTCCCCTTAGCTCGCCACATAGGCCGAGCCATCGTGTTTCATCACGACGACGCCGCTGTTCTGCAACAGCTTGGAGCCCATGTAGCTGGTGGTGCGCGCCCAGGAGTAATCCTGCTCCTCGTGATAGCCGGCGAGGGCTTGCAATTCGCCGGAATTCACCGCGTGGCCGATCGCATTGCGGTGATAGAGGAAGCAGTATTCGAGGGCCGTGCCCTTGCCCGAGATGTTCGGGTGCACGATCCAGTTGATGCCGGCCCAGCGCTTGAACTTCTTGACCGGCTGGTTGAACGGCTTGCTCTCGACGTAGTCCGCCCTGGTGTACTCGGGGATCTGCATCAGATACGCATCGAAGGCGAAGCTGATGACGCCGAACATGTTGTCCTCTTCGTCGACGTCCACGGAGTTGTTGCCGAGGATGGTCTTGGACTTGACGACGAGGTTGAGAGAGCCGGTGACGGCGCCCCCCGTGGTCAGCGTGGCATTCTGCAATTCGGTCAGAATGTCGCTGTCGATCTTGCGGTTCATCACCTTGCGCGTCGTCATCTGCATGATGCGGCGGCCGTCGCCTTGGGAGGCGAAGATGTTGAACGACGTCTTGCGCACCAGGTCGTGCCACTCGACGAGCGTGGCCGTGAACTGGTTGTTGTTGTCGCTACGTGCAGGGATCAGCCCGTTGACGCCGCGGGTGTTGGGGGTGGCTCCGCCGGAATCGGCGACCAGGAACGTCGCCTGATTGCCTTTGAACGTCGCCTCGGTCAGAACCGAGTGACGGAGCTGTGAGACCCCCTGCTCGAAGCCCATGATCGCTTCCTTGCGATACTGGACCTGGAAGGCCGTGTCGGACACGATGGTGCTCCATGATTAAGCATTCGCGTGCCTCCTGTTCGGGTGTCCGAACGCGCTGCGCCGTTGCGGGTGTCGGTGCTTGCGCACCGGCCGCTGACGTGCCGTTCGGGCCTAGTGGAATGGCGGGTGTAGACGCGCCGTTGCGCCGGGCCGCTGTTGCGGGTGTCCGGGCTCTGGCGTGAATTTAGTGCGGGGACCTCGCCTCCCCGCATAGGCGCGCGCGCTGCGCGGCTTACCGGCGGCCGGACGAACCGGCGCGGCGGCGAATTTGTCGGCGCGACACTCCGGCTTTAAGCCGCCTTGCCCCGCGCCTTCATCTTTTCCTGCGCGTCGATCAACTCGCGCATACGCACCTCGAGGCCGGGCTTGCCGTCGCTGCCGTAATATTGACGGTGCGCGTCTGCGTCGCCGCCCTGCGCCTTGCGCAAGGTGGTCTCGATCGACTCGAGCTCGGCCGAGATGGTTTTGGCGCTGTCGGCGCCGGCCGGCACGATCGACGCCGCCGGGTTGAGCTCGCGCGCGGTCTGCGCCGCCCAGCGGATGAAGGCCGCGGTGTTGCCGAGCAGCTTGCCGTCGCCGGTGCGCGCGGTCAGCATGGAGTTCTTGAATTCCTCCGGCATGGTCGCCAGCAGCGAGCCCATGGCGTTGGTGTTGACCTTATAATCGCCGGCGCCCCATTCGCCGATCAGCTCGCCCTGCGAGTCGATGATTGACTGCTTGTCGTCGACATCCTGCTTGGCCTTCAGCTGGTCCTGCATCTTGTAATACCAGTTGACCGAGCGGTTCATCTCGTCTTGCGAAGCGCCTTCCTCGAACATCGTCTTGGCGAAGTCCGCGACCAGCGGTTTGTCGGCCTCGCCGATCACCATGCCGTCGGGCAGCGCCAGCTTCTCGACCATGATCTCCGCCGTCTCCGGCAGGCCGTTGGTCTTGCGCCATTCCGCTTTCTGCTCTGGCGTGGCGTTTTCCGGCAGCGGCTTCGGCGCGGCCTTGAACTCGCCCGAGTCGATCTTGCCGCGCAGCTCGCGCGCGCCTTTGTAGAACGCATTGGGGTCGGTGTAGCGCTGCAGGTCGGTCAGCGCCTTCTTGTCGTCGCCGGCGAGCAGCTCGCGCCAGTTGTCGGGAAACTTCGGTGTGCCCGCGGCCGCGGCGGCCGCAGCAGCTGTAGCCGCAGCACCAGCATCGGCGCCGCCGGCTAGCGTGTCTGCGCCTGGCGCAGCTCCAGCTCCAGCAGCGCCGCTACCCGCCGCACCTGCGCCGGCGGCGGCGGCTCCTGATTTATCCGCTGCGCCAGTTCCCGCAGCTCCGGCTCCTGCAGCTCCAGCGGCAACTCCCGCCGCTGCCGCGCCTGCACCGCCGTCACCGGCACCTGCTCCTGCTCCCGCACCGCCACCTCCTGCACCCTTGTCGGCATCATAGAATGGCCGGAACGAAACACCACCAAGCATGCGATCGCGTAACAGCATCACTCACTCCTCTTTGAATTTTCAGAAGGCATCGCCGGCTCCGCTCCGCGCGGATTGACCGGCACAACGATCTCGCAGGCCTCTTGGACCATCAGGCCGACCCAGCGGCGGCCTTCCGCGAAGTCGGTGGCTCTCCGGCCGTCCTCGCCGCCGACAAAACTCAGCCGGCCCTTGCCGGAAATCACGTTGACGATGACGTCGTAGGCAGTCTGCTGCTGGCCGTCGTTGGCGGTGCCGGAGCGCAGCGCCTTGAGCGCCGCGACCTCGCCGGGCTCGAGCCTGGGCGAGTCCCACGGCGATCGCGGCGGCGGCCGCTTCGGCTTGGTGCTCATGCCACCCCGCCGGCGCGCAGCGATTGCGCGGCGTTGCCAGCGCCCTCGGCGGCGCCGGCGACCCGCGCCGCCAACTCAGTGGCTTGCGCCAGCTGCGCGGCTTGCGCCTCTTGCGCCTGGCGCTCGTCGTCCGCGGCCTTCAGTTTCTTGACCTGGTCGGTGGAGCGCAGCCATTTCGCCGGCGCGCCGCCGCCGCCGATCGCGTCGCGCGCCGCGGTGTGCATGTCGGGCAGCATGGCGATCGACGGGTCGATCTCGGCGCCTTGCGCGATGGTGCCGACCATCGCCTGGAACGCCGACGTCAGCGCCCGCTCGGCCGCCACCGTGATCGGGGTGTCGAACTGCCAGTCGATGTCGCGGCCGCGCAGCGACTGCGGCATGTCCTCGACCGGGCCGAACGCGCCCAGGTGCAGCAGATCCTGGAACGTGCCGTCGACCAGGTCCTTGCCCTCGTCGTTGACCGGCTCGAACAGCGGCAGCGAATTGCGGATGAATTCGTCCCAGAGCTTCGAGGCCTCGTAGGCCGTCATCTCCTTGGTGATCTCGGGGAATCTTATCTTTGAAAGATAGAACGCATCGTCGAGCGAGGCCTCGAGCCGGTCCATCTGCTCGGCGCCGTAGCGGATGCCGTCGAAATTCAGCTCGAGCGGCCGCAACACCTCACCGGTGCGCTCGTCGTAATCCGGATCGACCGAGGTGTTGCCGCCGGCGTAGATGTTGATGCCGCCGTTGATCGCCTCGCCCACCGTGATCAGCGGCGGGTTGGTGGCCTTCTCGGAGGCCTCCAGCATCGACAGCATCATCTGCTGCAGCATGCGGGCGTCGGGCAGGCCGTACACCACCGCCGGCGAATAGCCGTACTGGTTGCCGAACAGCGAGCCGCCGAACTCCCAGCGCCGGATGTTCACCGGCCAGGTGCGCAGCGGCATTTCCTCCATGACGTGCTGGTTTTCGACGTCGACGTAGATCGACACGAACGGCATGCCGCGGGTCGCCGACGCCGGCAGATCGTATTGGTCGGCCGGCAGCAGGATGCGCCGGCACTTGATCTCGCGGAACATCTCCTCGTTCTTGAGCTCGGCGACCTTGGGCGAGATGCCGAGCGAGCCATGGCGCAGCTTGCCGCTGGCGTTCGCGCCAAACTTCTGCTGCAGCTGGCGCGCCTGCGGCTTCCAGTCGAAATGCACCTCGTCGATCTTGCCCTTGACGTTCTCGTCCCAGGCGACGTCGCGCAGGTGCCAGGAGCGATACAGCAGGTGCGAATAGTCGCAGACCTCGCGGGTGACGATGTCGTTGCCGAATGCAACGAAGTCCTTGTCGGCCACCTTGGTCGCGCGCACGAAACCGGCGCGGCTGTCGTACATGGCGAGGCGCTGGGTCTTCGAGGCCCAGTCCAGCCACATCTTGGCGTCGCGTTCCTCGTTGACCGTTTCGCTGTCGGTCTTGGCGTGAAACCACTGGTCGCGGCGCAGCATCGACGAGAAGGCGTCGCTGAGATCGCGGTGGCAGCGCGCCGGCCTGCCGGTCATCAGATACGAGCCGAACTCCTCGGAGAAGTAGCGCGCCCGGGTGAAGTCGGCGCGCATGACGTGGAAGTTCTCGGCGATGGTCTGCCACAGCGACAGGATCGGCGCGCGCTTGGAAAACAGCGCGTCGCCGACGCGCACCAGGTCCTGCACCCGTTGGCGCATCAGACGTCGGCGATCGTGATGTTGAGATCAATGCCGCGGCAGCCCATTGATTCGTCGGCCCACACGATCTTGGTGATGTCGCCGTTCACGCCGCGCAGGTCGACCAGATCGAGGCCGTTGGTGGGCATGATGCGATCGCCGCCGCGCTTGCGGGCGAAGTGTTGCTTGTCGATGAAAAACTCAGGGTCCGGCGTGCGCGGCGGCGCCGGCGTCCGGCCTTTGGCTTTGGCCTTGGCCTTTGGCTTGGGCCGCGATGGCGTTGCACCGCGCGATGCAACGGCGCGAGTCGCATTCGTCATGCCGCCGCCGGCGGGTCCGCCGTAGGACAGCACAAATGCGGTGGCCATCATGTGCAGCCAGGCGTCGCGCTCGAGCTGCGGCCAGGGCGTGCCGATCGGCGGCAGCTGCTCGATCAGCGCGTCGATGACCGGCGCGCGCCGGGCCTGGCCCTGCTGATGGTCCACAAATTGGAGCCTTGTCGGTGGTGGCACCGCAGTCTTGATGGCAAATGTCATGCGTTGGCTCCGAGTTTGGTCGCGCCGTAGCTGCCGGCCAGGGTGTCGCTGCCCTTGCGCGAGGCCGCGGTGCTCAGCGTGGTGGAGCCGCGGCCGGCGGCGCTGGGCTGCATGGCGCGGCGGCGCGCCTCGAGCGCGGCCGGCGACATCGGGTCGGGCATGGTCGGCGGCGGCGCCGGCGTTGGCGCCACCGGCGTCGGTGTGGATCTGCTGCGGCCGAACAGGTCGCCCATGGTCATCTCCTCGTCGTTGAGGTTTCGTGCAGGTCGCAGCGCATTGCCTCGGCCTCGCATTGCAGCCGCTTGCGCTCGGCCGGATCGGCGGCATCGGCCGCGGCGCCCTCGAACTCGGCGATCTCTTCCAGCTTGCGGCGGCGAGGATCGAGCGCGGCACGCTCGGCCAGGATCTCGCTATACGGGCGCGGTTTGTCGCTCGCCGGAATGAAAGGCCGATCGCGCATCATGTTGCATCAACTTGCATCACCGCCTCCGCACGCTGGCGAGATGCCGGCCGCCGGTATTGGCCGACGCCGGCGGTGCGCGCCCGGAGCGGCCGGAGCGGATCGAGCGCTCGACCGCGCGGTTGCCTTCCGACAGGCACATGATGACGGCGTCGGCCTTGTCGGGCGACCGGCCGAGCAACTCTTTCTGCTCGTCCTTGTCGAGGATCTGAATGCCGTCGGTGGTCAGCTTCCACTGATACGACGCCAGCTCGGCCTTAAGCTCGGGATCCGGCGGCAGCGCGACCACCGAGCCGCCTTCTTGCGTCGGGTCGAGCTCCTCGCGGAATTTCCAGGTCGCCTCGGCGCGTTTGTTCTTGAACTTCAGCTTGCCGTCGCGGGTGCGCGCGCTCGACGCCACCACGCCGTTGAAGGCGACGACGTCGATGTCGTTGTCCTTCATCGCGATCACGGCGTCGCCGCCCCAGCCGCCGCCGAGATCCACGATCACCGGACAGCGGTCGCGGCGGTGGCGCACGACGTCGCCGGCGGTGTTGCGGCCGGTCTTGTCGGCCTCGCGCTTGGCATCGAGCGGGGCGTACCAGCCGCCGTAGCGCCAGCAGATCACCCGCCGGTCGCCGCCGGACGGCGCCACGTCCACCGCCATCGCGGTCATAGCCGTGCGCGCCGGGATCTTCTCGGTCCAGCGCTGCATCGCCGCCTCGATCCAGGCGGTCGGGATCACCTGATAGTCGCCGTCCTTGAGGCCTACGGTGAAGTCGCCGTCGCGGTAGACCCGGCGCAGCTCCTCGGGCAGCGAGTCGAGCTGGCTGCCGTAATCGGTTCGCGCCAGATCCGGGTTATCGGACAGTTTCGACCGGATGAAGGTGCGCGATCGCGCCTTGACCGGGCGGCCGCGAACCATGTGCGGGCCCGGGCCCTCGACCTCGACCTCGTTGCCGTCGGCGTCGGATATGTACCAGCGCAGCTCGCCGTCCTTGGCCGGGTTGGGATGCTTGGGATCGAGCCACGCCGCCCAGCGCCGCAGGATCCATTGACCCTCGATCGTGGTCGGCCCGTTGGTCGCGCCGACGACGCGGCAGCGCTGCTCCGGATCGGTCGACCGGCACCAGGTGTTGATGAAGACGTACTGGCTCTCGAGGAAGTCGGCGAGCTCGTCGTAGCCGATGAAGTCGCGGGCGCGGCCCTTGTAGCGCTGCTTGTCCTTTTCCTGCTCGCAGCCGCGAAGATCGATCTGGCGGCCGCGGCCCTTGAACGTCGGCGGGTGCGACTTGTAGCCGTCGTTGCCGCCCAGGATCTCGACCAGGCGGTCGCCGAGCTCGGCGGCGTCCTGGTTGATCCGGCGCAGGATGCGCGAGCGCTGATGCTCGTTGAGCGCGAGACCCAGCAACAGATCCGACTTGCCGCCGCCGGCCTCGCCGCCGTACAGCAGCTCGTCGGCCTCGCAAAAATACGCCGCGGTCTGCGGCCCGACGTTGGGCACCCACAGATCCGCCGCGGTCGCCCGCAGCGCGTCGCGCTCGAGCGCCGCCCGCGTCTTTTCAGGCAAGGCCTGGACGCGGGCGAGCAGCTCGTCGAGGGTGCTCAAGTTCGGCGCGGCGCGGCTTACGCGGCCGCGGGTCCGCCCTCGCCTTCGGTTGTGGCCTTCGCCGTCCCGTCAGCCGGCGCGTCAGCGACAGGATCGGCCGCCGGCTGCTGCACCGGATCGGTCGCAACAGATCCATCGACCTGCGCCGCGCCGGCGACAGGCGTCGGCTCTTTCGCAATCCTCGCGAGCTCGAGCGCGGTGGCAACCTCACTTTTGATCAGATCGTTCAACCTGTCGGTGAACGTCTGCTGCGATTGTTCGACCTGGTCCGCGACCTGGTTGCGGAGCTGTTCGGCCGAGGCGGTCACCAGATCCGCCAGGATCGGACCCGGGTCGGTCTGAGAATGGCCCGCGGCGTGGTCGAGGCGATCGGCGATCGCGTGGAGCGCCTCGACCAGAGGCGGTTCGAATTCCCCGGCGTAACCGGTGGCGCAGGCCTCGACGATGATCGCGTCGATCACTGCGCGCGTTGACTGTTGTCTCATGTGTACTCCTCTACGGTTGTTCAGCTGGGCGTTAGATCGTCAGCGCGGCCGACACGATGATGTGGCCGTTCGGCAGGCGCAGAGCGAGGAAGCAGACCTCGCTGGCGGTGTCGGTCCAGGTCAGGTCGATGTCGCCGTCGGTCTCCGAGATCAGCGTGAAGCGCTTCT
>Ga0184615_10000863_pt1 | contig 16365 bp, 42 predicted proteins | sample PLM4_65_coex_FD_133134 | JGI IMG/M metagenome (GOLD analysis project Ga0184615, IMG submission 133134) | Groundwater sediment microbial communities from an aquifer in East River, Colorado, USA - PLM4_65_coex | ecosystem: Environmental > Terrestrial > Soil > Riparian zone | place: USA: East... | reverse complement strand
TATCGGATCGTAGTCTTCCATCACCGCTTCAGGGTGTCCCTGGTCAGGGCCGTGGTAGTGGGGGTTCCGCTGCCATGTATCGTAGTCGGTCAGTATATCCATTGGCTATCCGCCCAGCGGGGCAAGTGGCCGACATCTGGTCCCCGAACATTGCCTCATCGTATTGCTCTTGCGAGTAGAACATGCCTGGCATTGTCTCATCCTCCAGAGAGTGGGTTGTCTTGACAATACTAAGACAACCGTCTACCGCTTCACCTCATACTTATCGCATGCGGCGGCGACCGCTTCGTCGATGCTTGCTCCTGCCTTCGCTGCTGCCTTGCCTGCATCGCTTATCTTGGACAAGTCCATGATATCAAACTGTTTCATCTGGCCGTGCTTGTTGCAAGCGGCAGACACTTCACGTTCGATCCGAATCTCTTCCTTACTTCGGCGGGCCATGATTTTTTCTCCGTGTTATGAGGTTGTCTCGACAATACTAAGACAACCGTCCGAACGACCCGAACTCCTTAAGAGTTCTTCGCAAACTTCAGAGAAACTACATCGTTGTAGTTGGCAACGTCCGTCGCAAATCCGTAAAACTGGAGGCAGGCTTCAGCGAACCGAACGGCATCGACGCTGGCGAGGCCAGTCTTGTTTTCAATCTTCGCAACCGGAATGAGGCCAGCGTTGACGTTGCCAGCGAGTCCAAACACGTGGGAGAGGGTGGCATCCATGCGGGTATCGCATGCTTTGCGGGCCTTGGCAACACGCTTGACTTCGTAGTCACGCTTGGCAAGAGCACGCAATCCATTCTTACGGTCAAGAGCAATCATAGTTTCAATCCTTTATGCGAGAAGGTGAGTTGTTGAATTTAAGACAACCGTCTTTAGCCAACAATCTGCCAGTAAAGCGGCAGCGTATAACCATATCGGCCCTCGGCGAAGTAGCTATTGCCATCGCAACGATACGAACCGATATACAAGCAAGCGTAGGTTGCCATCTTAATTCTCCAGTTTCGGTTCAGGACGAATTTAAGACAACCGTCTAAACCAAAGCCGCCGCTTCCGCATCCCTACTCTCCCTCTGGAGAATATGATATCGGTCGGCCAGCAATCGCATCTTGTCACGCATGCGGGCAATCTTCTCATGCGTTTTATAATGCTGGCAAGTTGTCGTGTAGGCGTCCAATCGCTTGCGGCATTCTTCCGCTATTTCGCTGGCCTTGTAGCAATACTTGGCATCGTACCAAAGCCCCTCGGTATGCTCCAGCACAATAAGGATCGTTTCGCTTGCGGTCATCAATTCATGAACATCGCTGGCGGAGTTGAGCAAGGCCAGCAAATTATTCTTTGTATCAACGGCGGTCATGGCATCTCTCCGTGATTTGTTGTCGTGACAATATTAAGACTACCGTCGTTCTCTGTCCGCCCATTCTTTCAACTTCGCCTGATACCAATTCCGTACCTCTTCCGTGGCTTTTTCCAGGCAAGGTCCGTGACTCACCTTTGGATTGCCCGTCCAGTTGCCGGTCATCTCTTTGCCGCAGACAGAGCAGTTGGTTGTATTCATATATTTAAGACAACCGTCCTACTTCCGCTCAAGCATTGCTTTGGCCGTTTGTTCCGCATCCACCTTGTCATCGGTATGGTAATCGGCATCAGGCAGCCGCTTACCATTGGCGTCGTAAGCCCTCACTACGAATTCGCCATATTCATTCTTCCGCTTGCTTACCGTGGCTTTTGCGACGTTGTTCATGAATTTAAGACAACCGTCGCAATTCCAAATCGGTGAGCATCGTAGCTATAGGCGGCGGTGACACTACCGTCGTAATTCGTTCCGACGATTACAACCGCCTTATTCATGAACCGCTTTCCAGTAAGCGATTCAATCATATCGCTGCCTTTGTCCGTATAAAACTCTACGAACGAGACAACCGTCTTAATTTTTTTAGTGAGTTCTCTTGATTCGTAGCTGGTTGGTCGCCCTTCGCCTTTTGCGTAGGCTTGAATACAGCTCCAGTTGCAGCCATGCATATCCCCGATTTCAACACCGATCATCTTGTCTCTCCGTGATTTGTTTCATTGATACTAAGACAACCGTCTAAAAAACGAAAGAGGCGAGATACACTCACGGCCGGTTTGGAAGCGGCCCATATTACCTAAGCCGGGCGGGTTCGCTTATTCATGGTTTGCCCATGCCGCCATAGCCCAGCATGCTCTTTCAGTATTAAGACAACCGTCTACAGGGAGAGAGTCAACGTGACCTTGCCATCGTTTCGCTTTTTGCTCTTGACCTTGCAGCGAAACATCTTGCGGATTCCGGCGGCACGGCTCTTGGCTTCATTTGCGGGGACAATGATTGTCATCTTGCGTTTCCTTGATTTGAGTTGCGTGACGAAATTAAGACAACCGTCAAGCGAATGCCTTACTTAGCATATCCGATTTGGTTTGAATCGAATATGCGATATTGTTATCCTTGAGCCATTGCTCACCCTCTGGCGTATATCTTACGCAATTGACGTAGGAACGAGGCCAGCGAGGAAAGCAAGGTCCAGGCGGGAAGGGCCAGTTCCATTCTGGATTCGCTTTATTCATTCTGGAGGAGAGATGAATTGCTTTTTGCCATTCAGCAATTGTAATGATTTTTTCCATGATTCTCTCTCCTTGGAATTAAGACAACCGTCCTATCCAAATCTCTTCGTGAATCTGACGCTCCGCCAGTAGGCATACCACTTTTGCCTCGGCTTACCCTTTGTCCCGTTCCGCCTCGCCCGTTTGCTTCCATCTGGCATTGTCTTAACTCCGTTAGGTGGTTGTAACGAAATTAAGACAACCGTCTATTGAATGGTAGTAGTAAGTGCGTCGAGGTCTTCGTGGGGAAAGCACCCCTCCATACAGCCTTCAAAGTCCAGTTCGCCCATATAGTAAGTCACCGCCGAATCGACATTGTTGTCGTAATTATTAGGCAAATAGAATGCCCGAAAATAATATCCATCGAAATTCGTTTTGTTCATCATCGCCACATAGCGGCGGGAGGGAGAATGCACAGTTTTATTTTTCGGATTACCCAGTTGGCCCAGCATAGTATCATTCCTTTGGATTTTGGTTTCGCTGGTTTTAAGACAACCGTCTATTGATTGATATATTCCTCGCTGGTTGCCTCTCCCTCATACTTCAGGCCGTTTTCTTCGCCGAATTTGATGCAAATTTTCTTCCACTCATTGAGAGATTCTCTGCGGATGAGCGGATCATAAATGTATGCCGTGATGAATGTTCTGGCTCCATGACTCCATCGCAAATGAAACGATTTCCACATTCGATTGTCTCCAAAGGGTGTTGCACAATTAAGACAACCGTCTAATTTTGAGCATAATCGTAGATTGTCTCAAATTCGTTGCCGTCCTTGCGAATGGTTACAACTGGTTTGATTTTCGACCAGCAAGCATCCTTACGCTTTTTGATTTGGATGCTTGTCATTGTGCGGCAGCCGTTTAGCAATCGTTCGGCAGCCTTGATTGCGTTTTGCAATCCCTCGTATGGTCCGCCGTGTCCGCCACAATCATAAAACAATTCGTATCGCATTGTTGCCTCCAGTTGATATTAAGACAACCGTCCTACACTCGTTTATGGTAGAGCGAAAGAGAATTATATTGTTCCTTTGGCGACAATGCGGAAAGGGTTGCTGCTAGTTCGTCGCTGTAGGGTTTGACGATAGCGAAACAAACATATTCCTCATCTTCCCCTTCGTACTTGACAACCGGCAAGGGAGTCCTTGACTTACCCTCTAAATCGTCAAATCGTATGATATGACCAATTAAAAAAGGTTCGTCATGGTTATCTCTGACAATTACTCTATCGCCGACTTTCATAAGACTACCGTCGATTCCATGCTCTTGCAAATTGTTCAAAGGTAATGCCTCTGGGACGTTCAGCTGCTTTTGCCGCTTGCTGGACCCAAAGAGCTACACTCTTCGCAATCTTTTTTGATTGCTTGTTTGTTGCGAGTTGTTTCATTGTATTTAAGACAACCGTCTATGCGGGCGGAAGTCCGAATATGTTTTCCTCGCCGATAAACTTGGCGCAAACGAATTGAATACGCCAAGCACCGCTATGAGGGAATCCCTTTGTAACCGTCTTGATTGCCTCTTCTCCATCCACGGCGAGAATTTGGCAACGCTTCCCATTTTCAGCAGCCACGACGAACAATTGCATGAACATCTTAATTCTCCGAGGGTGTTGATATTAAGACAACCGTCCCTTACCAATTCTTTGTCGCCCGCTTATCTTCGTTGCGACGATTTTTCTTATCACGCTTGCGATTCTTATGCGAACCGCATCCGCTTACATGCGCTTGATGCCCGATTGCGGCATTCAGGAGAGTTTCCCGCCCGCTAATCGTTCCGATATGGCTTTCGTTTTTCATGGTAGTATCTCTTATTTATCGGAAGTGATTCAGATAAAATTAAGACAACCGTCTGTTATTGCTTGTTTCTCAATTCCGGCAATACCATATAAACCGGAAGACAAGGGCGGCTAAGTAGAAAGTGCCAGCGTTGCTATAGCAGCGACAATATACTCGCCGCCAAATTTTCTCATTAGATAGGCGGATAAGCATGCTAGTGGGGAGTCTATTACCATAACCGGATTGCGTCATGCCGCTACGAGGCGTTTCTTCAATTGTGATTTTGACTCTTGGAGCATCGTCAACACTAACAAGACGACCGTCGTGGACGAAGTTGTTAATTAAATTGTTGAGATTAGGTATCATCTCGACAATATCAACAACCATGCCGCCAGTTTCATTTTCCCATGAACAAAGATTGCCCTCAATGACCAGCGTCTTGCTATTGGGACAATTGGTATTGTAATCATGTTTTGCCATGATATTAAGACTACCGTCTAATCGTTATCGGGTGCTGGTAAATGCTCTTGGAATCTCACGTAATTATCTTTTACCCATCCATCGGGTGCTACCCATTTACCCGAATCTGATTCCCTTACTTCGTGGGAAAATGGCGAAATATATGTTAGTAAATAGATAGCTACTCCATGCTCAAAGGGGATGCCCGCTTTCGCCCATTGGTCACGATACCCATAACATTTATCGCCGTGAGCAGCAATCATGCCACGATAATCCATATCCTTCCCGATGAGACTATTCAGGAAAGTATTAAGGTTATCAGTAAGCCAATCGTAGTGAGAGCGTGGTCTTGGCATGGTATTAAGACAACCGTCGTTGACAATTGAAATTTCGATTTTAACGCATCGCAATTCAACTTGGGCTAAGTTATCGACCTAACCCAATAAAGTCGCTCTAATGCAATCCTATTGCGTCCTATCCACCGATTAGAGCATCGAGGGGGGACGAGGGGCCGAATGTTCCTTGACCATATAAAGCATTGCCCCAAGCATTCAGCCCATATTGCTTGCTACGTGGAACCGTGGCAACAATTTTATCGACAAGGGCATCCATTGCCTTACGCAATTCCTTCCGCTTGTTGTCTTCCGCTTCCCATTCAAGGGAACGAATTTCATATAAAATGGATTCACCCGGCAAATCAAAATCCGCCATCATGGGGAGGCATTTATGCTGGCCCATTGGAGATACTTGAAACGCTACCATACGCCAAACATAGGCAGCGCAGCCAGTGAGATAGGAGGAGAAGCGGTATCGTCCCCCTCGTCTTCCCTCCTTAATCGTGTATTCGATTTTCGGTTTCGCAGCCCGCAAGCGTCCCTTATTTTTGCCTTGCGTTGCCACAATCAAGCTGGCAATCTCTTTCTCTTCGGCGGTGAAACCATCCAAATTCAGAAGCGGCATTTCCATCTTGATTCTCCAGAAGGGATTAGTATGGAATTAAGACAACCGTCTCTTACCCGATTGCATCCGCTTTGATAATCTCTTCAGGTCCACCCGGATACTCAATCAGATGCATGTCACCGTTTTTGTCAAACCAAATGAACGGAATCATAATTGTTTTCCTTTGCTCTTGATTGTCAGAACAAAATTAAGACAACCGTCCTACTCTTCACGATAGCCATCGAAATATTCATCGGTGGCTGTAGTCTTATCGTTACAATGCTCCCTTGCCTCTTCAAGAGTCAAGCCAGTTTTGATAACTTCATTCTCTTTGTTTTGAGAAGGATGATAGCAGCGGACAATTTTGTATGTTTGGCCGTCCAACAAAAAAAGATGTTCGTTTTCAGGGTGGGTTTGAAGAGGATATGGCTTGTACATCGCTTGTGTCCTAAAAAGGTTTTGTTGTCAGAACGAAATTAAGACAACCGTCCAAAGTACGGGCGTGGGATTGTTGTTGGTTAATTACGCCAACTTCTAAGGGTATCAGCCCTCATCCCTGCCTTCCGGTCTCTACACCCGGTATGTCCTATAAACATTGTTGGCTTTCCTGTTAATAGTTTGTTTAGTAAGGTAAAACTAAGACAACCGTCTAAACATGAATCGTCATGAATCGCCAACAAGCCCCAGCGGTTTCCGCCGACGCTACAACGCTTTCCAGCAAGTTATAGCGTTGAGACAGCAATAGAGCGAAGCAAAACACGAAAACAAACCATTCAGCCATCCGCCAGCGTAGGAACTTTCTCATCTGATTGTCCTTATTCTGTTATTTGTTGGAACAGAATTAAGACAACCGTCTAATCTTCGTATTGAAACGTACAGCCAGCAAAGTGCGGAAGCGACTTGGCATCCCTTACATGCCGCTGGGCCTGCCTTAGCGACCATTGCGTCCGTCCCTTATGAGACAAGTACGCTTGAAAACTGCCATCTGGATTCAGGATGCGGATCGACATTGAAGCATGAATTCCAAATGCCTATCAGTAGCACAGAACCGCTCGAATTTGGCAGCGTCAAATACAGGAACGTCCATTTTGATTCTCCGGTTGTATCAGAACAAAATTAAGACAACCGTCCGTTACTACCACTGATTCCTTTCAATGGTAGTTTTAATTTACCTTGACCGCTTAGGCGGCGAGGGACGCTTGCAATTCCTTCACCTTCATCGCCGCTTCGTCGATTCGTTCGATATAGCTACCGATATAAGGCAGGGCGAGGAGATTCGCAACCAGCGTAACCGCTTCTGCGACTTTCTCCATCCCGCCAGCAGCCTTGACCTTCAGATTGAAGTCAAGCAGATCGTTCGTCGTCAATTCCTTGACAACCGTCTCTTCGGGCTTCAGCTTCGCTTTCATCTGCGACTTGCATTGCGAAACGTGAAGGGCAGTACAAACGCAGCCGACAAGCGTTTCCTCGACAATCTTGGCGATTTCCTCGTTAGTCTTACCAGCGTTCTCAGCAACAGCAAGAGCCTCACGAATCGCCTTGCTCCGATTAGGAGCATCTTTCTTACGACCAGGACCAGACTTTTTTCCCATAACCAAACATTCTCCAAAAAAAGGTAGTGAAACTTTCAGAACGAAATTAAGACAACCGTCTAAAATTCTTGAATGCCGGTGTATTCCATTTTGATAATAGCAGCAATGGCAGGGCCGTCTTTGTCAAAATCAGGGCCAAGATATTTAAGAGTCATTGAACGCTCATGTGAGATTTCAAATTTGCCACGGACATAATAAACAAAGCCAGCAGAGGATGCAGTTTCCCCGCCCTTGACTAAGTTTTTATGATTGCCCATGCTATCGACGAATCTATACTCGCCATTTACACAGACATATTTAACGATGCCGTACTCTTTGGCAAATAGATTCATAAAACATAAGACAACCGTCTTATGTTTTAATACTGGTGCAATGCGGACAACGTGCTAAGACCGGGTCTTTGGGGAATCCGCAAGCCTTGCAAGTATAATTACTTGTACTCCCGCCCCCACTCCAATCAGGAGTAAAGTCTACCCAATCAATATTAGAGAATACTTTGCAGCAAAAGTATCCTATTCCGCCAAGCATTGCTAAAGGGAGCAGCACAATCGCAGCCACGATAGCTACCAGCGGCAGCACAATGGGATATTGATCGACGAATGTCGGGCGGATGCTATAGGCAAGGCGAGATTTAGTCCCATCGCAAATTAGGTCTTCACCTACGATTTTTCCCGTATCATAGAGCATAACGATTTCGTTATAGCTATGCGGACCTATCCAATCTTGAGAGCCTTTCGGCTGGTAGTGCCATTCCGTGTTCATAAATTTTAGACAACCGTCATTCGGGGAGTCTGTTCTTAAATTCGGTTTTGCTCATTCCGAGTTGTCTGGCCTCTTTCGGGCCAATACGCTCTACGGTATCCTCTTCCGCTTGTCCTTCGGCCATTGCCCACGAATTGAAGCCCGCCCGCTCCAACCCTTCAGGACCAAAGCGGTCCATCATTTCCCGCCACGTTATCTTGACTTTGTTTTTCATTGAATTTTAGACAACCGTCTAAAAATCCCCAATGACATCCAGCACCTTTGCTTTTTTGCGTATGTCACGAAAGACTGATTTAATCCAAGGCATTGGATCATCAATAGAGGGAGGATCATTGTCAAAATAAGACAACCTACTCCCCGATAGACTATTAACGCAAGTCGAAAATGCACGAATGCTTCCATCCGAATGCACAAATTTAATCTTCCCTGATTTTTCTCTTGGAGCGGCAAGAGAATGAATAGCCGTATTATCTTTCATCTTAATTCTCCGGTTGTGATAAAATTAAGACAACCGTCTATGCGGCAATCGAGTATTCTACCCCCGCTGACATTGCTTTAATTACGGTTGCAATGCGGGGGTCATTCACTTCAGGGAAGTCGGCATCGACGAGGCACCATTGACCTTGAACCCTTGCCTCGCATTGATAAGCGGCATTTTCAATCACGATACGCCGCTTGCCAGTGAGCAGAATTGTAACCTTATGCATCTCAAATTCTCCAGTGAGTTTGATTCGTCTTACAATGTTAAGACAACCGTCAATTATATTGGTTGAATCATATTGTAGGGGAAATACGCCTCTACAAGTTGATCTTTGAGGGGGTCATATACCTCAAACAACGACAATTCTACTGGATTGCCCGCCTTATCCTCGTAAGCGCAATCGTCGCCCGCAACAAATTCTTGCGATACAAACTTGCTAGTATTAGTATCGAACACTTGCACAACGAAACCGTGAGTAATTTTCTTAATAATCATTGTCTTTGGCCCTTGAGTTGCGTTTATCAGAACGAAATTAAGACAACCGTCATCCCAAATAATATTCGGGATTCGCAATTCGGTAATCGGTAAAGTCTTGATAGGTCGCAGCCCGATACCGCCCGGCCATCAACACCGGGTCAAAATGAATTAAGTAGGGGTTATATGACCCCCAAGGTGAACCACGCAAAATTGACGTATGCAAAATTTGTAAATTGTTATTGGGATATACAATCCCTAGCGTATGCTCATCCAGCACAATAACCGGATATTCACATTTGTCGTTTAGTTTCATGATATTAAGACTACCGTCACTTTGCCTTGAATTGATCGAATTCGTTTACCTCAACTAATCCGAGTTTTTCCAATCGTTTGATTGAGGTAACAGTCTTTCTATTTTTTGCGAAACCGTGCCAGCCATTGCATCGGCGGATGAATTCCAAAGCATCCCGCATGTTTTTGCCGATTCGCATTTTGTTTTTCCTTTGCACAGAATTAAGACAACCGTCTACCCTTCGCCAAGGTTGTGACCTTTACTAAGGTCTAATGGACTTCCGTCGTATTCGGTAACGATATGCTCTTTCAGCAGTAGGCTTTCAGGCCCGCTAACTACGATTACAATACCGTTATCCGAAATAAAGTGAGATAGGAGATATGTTTCCTCTCCATCCACTTTAATTATTCGGTCGTGGAATTTTCGCATGATATTAGGACAACCGTCTTTCTCTAAGCGGACAAAGAGAATTCAGGCATATCTTTCAATTCAGCGGCATACTTCAGGCCAATTCGTTCCGCATCGCTTACATGCTGAATATGCGGGTTATCGTGGTGTCCGTAATGAACGAGTGCCTTTGCTCCCCGGATAGTCTTGAACGGGCCAGTGAGTGCAAAGAATTTGCTACCATAACGCCGATGCGTAGGGAATTCGGTAGTCCGCACAATCTCTTTGCGAAGCCCAGTTTCGGTCCTCGCAGTACCCACATAAATCAATTGTTTCGTTGCCATTTTGTTTTTCCTTTGTGTTGATATTAAGACAACCGTCCTTTAATCAATGCGACTCCAAAAGTCTAGGCCAGTGATTCCCGCATTGTTTAGGAATCGCAAGGCAGCAAGGGCCATATCTTCATTCAAACTCATCTCTTGCCGCATGCCATGCTTGCCACGAATATGAAAATATTCGCACTTTTTAGTTCGCTTGTACCACTTGAAAAATGCAGTACGCTTGTCAACAAATCGGACAGAAGCGAAGCCGCATACGTCAAGCATCTGCCCCACAATCTTACCCGGCGACTTATCGTCAAGGGGGTTCGCATGCTGTATCACGGCCCATACCGGCTTAGTATGAGTCTTTACCCATTCATCGCCCGCCTCTTCCGCCGCTTTCATTGCCCCTTGATACACCGCCTCGAAGATTGCATCTTGAATTTTCTGATTCATGCTCGTTCCCCATTAGTGAGATTAGGTCAGAACGAAATTAAGACAACCGTCATTTGTATGATAACCCTGCTCCCCAATCTTTGCGGTCTTGGCATTCATTGTACCCCTTTGTATATTCCGCAATCTCATCGGGGTCAGTTAGTTTTACCCGCTGCCCTACGTAAGTGCCACGGGGATACTTATGCGGGTCAAGACTTCGCCCGTAATAAGCATCTGCTGAGCCACGATCATAAGGTCCGCCATGCACAAGTGTTTTTTCCATGATATTAAGACAACCGTCTAAAAGGGTAAGTCACCAAAATCATGAATCGTTACGATACAATGCCGCAGCCCTTCAAGACTAATAAAAGTACGGCTAGCAGCCCCAAAATAAACTACCCCAGACCCATCATTATAAAGTTCAAACCTTAGAATATGTTTGTCATCGGGGAAGTTTAACGCAATTGCTTGCATTTTGGCATACACATCATTCAAATCAACTGGCATTGTCTTATTCCTTTGTTAGAGCCACTTGCACAGAATTAAGACAACCGTCTAATGCCGCATATCAAGTATATCAGGGCCGCAATTTTCCGCAAGGTCCAAATCGCCATCATCGTTGATGCCAACTACATTTTTGATTGTCGGCAATGCTTCGGCAAATAAAGTATGGACATTATCCCACTCTACACCCGGTACTTGATCGACCAGCCACGCTTTCATACTATCAACTCTAACGGGTTGACATGCTCGCACATGACCGACAATGTATTCGCCCAGCGGTTTCAGCATTTGTTATCCAACTATTTAAATGGTATTTGAGAGAAAACTTCTCAACGTCAAGACAACCGTCTATGAAAACTTATCGAATGAACCATCCTCGCACAAATATGAAAAATTGTGCGAACCATCTTCAAGCCTGCTATATTCAAGCCTAAGACAACCGTCCTTACCAATCTTCCCCAACCATACTCCAAAATTCGCCACTCAACATTTCATCTTTCCATTGAAGGAATTTTGGATGTTCTGTAATGGATTTAATTCCATTTTTGGAGCAAACAAAAACATTTTCGGGGAGAAACCAATCTACTGCATGAGCGTTATTAGTCCAGATATGTTCTCTTCCTTCCCTTTGCTTAATTGAAAGGATTGTAGCAAAGTCTCTCGGATGAGCATGAACAAGAAATTCAGCTACAGCAGCAGGCGAAAATCCAATTTCACCGACAAAGCATTTCATTGTTGTATTCATAAAATTAAGACAACCGTCTACAAGTGATAGATTTTCTTATCGTCCCCTATGTACAAATCGAAGTTGCCGAATTTCTTAGCGGCATTATACAATCGGTCCTCTACGCCTTTAGGCCAATCCCCATCTTTGAACGTTATGCCATGCCCGCAACGAGTTAGAAAGAAATGACCGCCCGCCATTTCACCACCAGTATATTGAGGATGCACAAAAGTAGCAATATCTTCGGCATTCTCTAATTGAAACTTTGCACAATCCGCCTTGATTCGTTCAATAGTTTCGGGACTAATGTCATCGACACTATAATTTTCATCAAGTGGTTCGCCACCCTGTTCAGTAGCGTTATCATTAGTCGCCCACAAAGCGGTTTCAATGTAGGCGATAGTGAATTCGTCAAGTTTTAATTGGTCGAGTTTCATATATTTAAGACAACCGTCTTACCAATCATTTTCGCCAAAGGGGTGAAGTGCGGACATAGCAGCATCGGCAATTTTCTTCGCTTCCTTATATGTTTCCCGCTTGACTTCAATCTCATCGGCCGTGTAATCGGTGCGATAATCCTCACGCTCCATCATGCTTTCCAAAACTCCATTATGCATATTGCCGACATACACCCCCACCTCATGCTGTTGGTGTTGTCCGTCAGTTGCATTATCCCATACCGTAGTCCGCACATTCCAATACAAAGAATGATTAGAACCACCACGATACACAGATAGGGAAGGTGTATTCGGAAGTTCAGGCAAGAGTTTCCTGATTTTTTCAAGGAACGTGCCATCAACTTTTTCAAGCTTTTGTCCGACAAGTGGCTTGAAGATTTCGGTCATACGCTCATACAGATGCTTTGCGTATAGGTGAGCTTGATTGACAGCCTTAACTTTATTTTCCAGTTTGCTCCGACTCATCTTTTCTCCAACTATTTAAATGGTATTTAAGGGCCGACTTCTCAAGTCAAGACAACCGTCTATGTTCCTTGCAACACTCTACGCTGCAATATGATTTGCCCGTAGTATGCTCTTTCTTACATGCGGGATTGCAGCAAATTTGTTTCCGCTTCGGTTCCTTTTCGTGAATAGGCGGGCCAAAACCTACCCGCATTCCAGCAAGTGCCCCTATCAATGCCATTGCGTTAGCTTTACCAATCATTACAAACATCTCAACTATTTAAATGGTAAGTGGCGGGAATCTTCTCAAAATTAAGACAACCGTCTTACTTTTTACAATTACAATGTTTGGCAACGTATTCAGCAATCTCGATTTTCTTTTGCGGCCATTCTTGGCAGACTTCCAGCAACGCCTTTACCCCTTCGCCTTGACCAGCCCTAGAGCGTCCAATAATTTCAACTAATCGAAGCTCAAGCCATTCCTTAACCCGCACCTCAATCTCTTCGGTCACGGTATTAAGAAAAGACTCCGGTAGACTTTCCGCAAGAATTTCATCAAGAGTAGGTTCTTTTCCCATATAATTAAGACAACCGTCAAGGTGTATGAAATCTCGGAACTATACCAGTTTCACGACGAATAGAAGTTGCATACTCCCAAATATTTGAAGTAGGACAGCCTTGCCAATGGTCAACACCATCAATTTTGGAACTAAACACTTTATACAGCCTTACTTCTACAAGATGTCCATTGCCAGTAAACCTAAGACAATGATAATCTTGCGCAGAATCATACCAAATTTCGGGCGACTCAATTGCAACAACTTCGGAACGTGGGGGACAAGGGCCACTAACAATACGCTCCAGCAACTCACGCAAAATATCAAACCGCCACTGGGTGAAGTGCTGGCCTTCACGATTACCGTATTTAATTTCCATGATATTAAGACAACCGTCCACCTTTCAACTCAAACTCTCCATCAAGGGGATTGCGTTGTAGGTGTTTGGATTGACAATCAGGACATACCGGCGAGAATATCTCATCGTCGGAATTCAATTCGTAATAGCTAGGAATCCATCCTGCTTCGCTGGCCTTATACGTACTAGGTTGTTGTTCGGAACAAAAATCACACCGCACAGGCATTTCCCATGAACCATTATCAACAAAGGGGATTAGTTCTCGCAATTCCTCATAACCATCAAGGCCATGCTCCAAATAAATATCATTAGAAATGATATTTTCAGACCAGTTAGAGAAATGCCCTTCCATGCTACCGATAACAGAAATCAGTTGCATCAGGGGGGTAGGCTGCTTCCAAGTGTCTCGTTTTTTCATACAACTACCAAAATGAAAATGTTAATATTCTTCGGGAAAACATCTATGTTCTCCAGGGGGAGAACAGAATTTAGACAACCGTCTTTTTTCGTACCAGATAGGGGTTGTTTACTTGACGAATAACTTCAACTCGATCACCTTTTTTTAGGTCAAGGTGAGTTCCCCATATAGGGTTTCCTCACGATGATTGCGACGAACAATCGCCTTGATCTTGCCACCGTCATTGCTGGTAACTACTGCAATCATTAGACAACCGTCCTACCAGTTACTTGCGAAGGAATCAAAACCACCGAAATTATCGTTATCGAAAGCAAAACCCGGAGCCATATCATCGCCACGGCGTTTGGGAGTTCGATCCCGACTATCATAATCAATATCGGGAATATCTTCTTTGTCAAACCCATCTTCATCAATTTCGTTCATTTCGTTTCTCCAGTGAAGTACCAGAACAAAATTAAGACAACCGTCTATTTGGGAAATCGTCTTTTTTGATTTGCGGCCCTTTGGTCTGCTTGTCGCTTTTGTTCATGTTCCGACCCAGCCCTGAAAGCAGCGTATAGGGCATTTTTCATATTCCAAACGCTAACCTCATGAAAATCAAGACTATCTGACTTCCGAGTTTCCAAAGTCTCAACACCAAAATATTGCTTAGCTATCACAAGCAGTTTTGTGTTAATTTTAATCATGATTTTAAGACAACCGTCAAAATGAAAATGTTAATATTCTTCGGGAAAACATCTATATGCGCCAGGGGGGGAACAGGAATTTAGACAACCGTCAATGACCCATAATTAAATCGCCTAATGTTCGGTGCTGGCGTCCTGTCAATTCTTCAAGTTTTGTCTGAAAGTCAGTTGCCGCATCAATCAATTCTCGTCGATAAGTTCCCCAATATGCGTTACCAGCATCATCTACTCGCCACGTTACATAAGGTTGATAACCATGCCACTTGCACAGCATAACCCATCCACGTTCGGTGTATTCCCTTTGGAGAATTTGTGCTCCATTGGGGAGATAATCGCTTGTATGAATGTCGAAAGAGTCAGTATTCATGATTTTAAGACAACCGTCAAAATGAAAATGTTAATATTCTTCGGGAAAACATCTATATGTAAAGGGGTCAAACCTTAATTTTAATTTTGTTGTGGGGGCGTTCACAATCACAAATAAAGAGTTCGTTTTGTTTCTCATTCCATTGTAGTAGCACTTCAACACCATTACAACGAATGAATATATCATTAGAACTATTTAAATTAATATCGAATTGTGAGTCTTCGATATGTTCCCATTTTGTTGCTATAAGTTTCATAATATGTTGGGGTTAAATGTTAATTAATTGGGATATAATCGTGAGTTAATTTAATTAAAATGATATTAAAATTAAGCTCAGGTTTAAGCCAATTAAATTCAAATTAATTCAAATTGTGTTCAAAGGGGTATATTCTATTCTGATTGAAAGGGGGATAACCTTACTTCTGAAAATAGAATCAGTCTTTCAATCTCAAAAGGGGCCATTGAAGGATATAGGTGCGAACAGCAAGGGCAAACCTGATGATTTTCCATTGCGTGTGCTACCGCTTCATTTGCAGTTTCGCAGCGAACAGAAGTAACATACTCGCCGTCGTATTTGTTGTGTAGGTCGAATGTTTTTTTCATAAAATTAAGACTACCGTCGTTTGCTCTTGTACCTATGTCCATCGTCCCTTTTGACCAAAGTATTATCGTCATCGTCTTTGGGAGCAATGCTGGCGACAGTACCACTACGATTCTCTAACGCAGTTTCTTTAGTGTATGGCTCATGAGAAATACTTTCCCAATAACCATAGGCAGCCGTGAAGTCAGTTGTGATAAGCACACAAACACCTTGCACACTCACAAAGAATACATCTGGGGTTTTATCATCCCCTACCATTTCAGTTGCAAGACGCTCAAATTCAGGGATTCGTTTTTGCTTTGCCATAATTTTAAGACTACCGTCCTATTAGAATTCTTTCAACTTCTCCAAAACATATTCAAGTTGCACTATCGCCCCGCTTGGAAGTTGGAACGTGATATTCTCTGGGAGAAGATAATAGATTTCGCTTGTAGGTGTATCTTGTACGATTACACCCACAGGAGTCAGACACAATGAAAAGATAGTTTTTTCCATGATTTTAAGACAACCGTCTATTGTTTGAGATTGCCATCTGGTGAAGTGTGCTGCTTGAACCAAACATTAAAACGCAAGTGATTCGGCAAATACTTTTGTGGCAAGTCCGCCGAGATACCAGCAGCAATTACCGCTTGCGTATATGCCCGAATGACACCCGGCTTATATTCTAGTTTCTTTTTTGGTTTCGTCATAGTATTAAGACAACCGTCCTTACTTGAAATAT
>Ga0184615_10000862_pt1 | contig 16374 bp, 15 predicted proteins | sample PLM4_65_coex_FD_133134 | JGI IMG/M metagenome (GOLD analysis project Ga0184615, IMG submission 133134) | Groundwater sediment microbial communities from an aquifer in East River, Colorado, USA - PLM4_65_coex | ecosystem: Environmental > Terrestrial > Soil > Riparian zone | place: USA: East... | reverse complement strand
GCCGCCGTAGCGGGCAAGGACGAGGTGCTCGAAGCCGTGCAAGGCTGGTCGCAAGCGTGGTCGCGCAAGGACGTGGACGGCTACCTTGCGTTCTACGCGAAGGATTTCCACACACCGAAAGGCGAATCACGCGCCGACTGGGAGAAGGGCCGGCGCGCGCGCATCCTTGCGCCGAAGAGCATTTCAGTGACCGTGGATGCAGCGCGCGTCGCCCGCGATGGCGAGGCGCGCGCCAAGGTCACCTTCCGGCAAGCGTACAAATCCGACGCCCTCAGCTCGCGCAACACCAAGACGCTGGTGATGGTGAAATCGGAGGACGGGCGCTGGCGCATCCAGCAGGAACAGGTGGCGAACTGATGCGCGCCGCAGCGGCCGCGCTGCTCCTGCCGTTGCTTACCTGCGGCGCGCTGGCGGCGTCCCCGGAGCCCGCGCTGTCCGGTGTGGTCGAGGCGATCGAATCGAACCGGCTGGACCTCGCCTTGCAGCGCGTGGAGCGGCTGATCGCCGAGCATCCCAACTTCCGCCTGGCGCACCTGATCCGCGGCGACTTGCTGATGGCCCGCACCCGCCCGCTCGAAACCTTCGGCAACGTGGTGAAGACCGTGCCGCAGGAAAAGGTGGACGACCTGCGCGCGGAGGCGCTGGTGCGCCTGAACGCGCTGCGCGATCGCCCGGGCTCGGGGCGCCTGCCGCGCGCCGTACTGCAGCTGCATGCCGGCCAGAAGCACGCGCTGGTGGTCGATTCGCGCCGCTCGCGGCTTTACGTGTTCGAGAACGTCGGTGGCCGCCCGCAGTTCGTCGCCGACTACTATGTGACACTCGGCAAGCGCGGCGTGGACAAGACCCGCGAGGGCGACCAGAAGACGCCGCTCGGCGTGTATCACGTCACCGCCAGCCTGCCGCGGCAGAAATTGTCCGACTTCTACGGCGCCGGCGCCTACCCGATCAACTATCCCAACGAGTGGGACAAGCAACGCGGCCGCGACGGCTACGGCATCTGGGTGCACGGCACGCCGCCGGACACCTACAGCCGCCCACCGCGCGCGAGCGACGGCTGCATCGTGCTCGCCAACCCGGACCTGCTCTCGGTCGGGCGCTTCATGCAGGTGGGCACGACGCCGGTGATCATCGCGAACGAGATCGAGTGGGCCGATGCCGCCGCCCTGGAAGCGGAGCGCGTGGCGCTTGCCGGCGCCGTGGAACGCTGGCGCACCGACTGGGAGAGCCGCGACACGGAGCGCTATCTCGCGCACTACGCGCCGGGCTTTCGCGCCGGGGCGCAGGACCTGGCCGCCTGGGCAGCGCACAAACGCGGCGTCAATGCCGCCAAGCAGTGGATCCGGGTGAGCCTGTCGCGCGTTGCGATGTTCCGCTATCCGAGCGAGTCCGATTTCGTGGTGGTCACGTTCGAGCAGGAATACCACTCCAGCAACCTTTCCAACACCATGTTCAAGCGCCAGTACTGGCAGAAGCAGGACGGCCGCTGGCGCATTCTCTACGAAGGCACCGCGTGAGACTCAAATTGCTGAACCTCTGGAAGCCCCTGGTCATGCTCTCGGCCGCCGCTGCCTCTCCGGGAGCGCTGGCCGCCGATCCGCAGGTGGACCTGAAGACCAACGTCGGCACGATTCGCCTCGAGCTCTACCCCGCCAAGGCGCCGAAGACCGTCGAGAACTTCCTGCAGTACGTGAAGGACGGGCACTACAACGGCACGGTGTTTCACCGCGTGATCCCCGGCTTCATGATCCAGGGCGGCGGCTTCGATCGCAGCTACAAGCAGAAGCCGACGCGCGATCCGATTCCGAACGAGGCGAAGAACGGGCTGACCAACGATCTCGGCACTATTGCGATGGCGCGCACCAACGCGCCGCACTCTGCTTCGGCGCAGTTCTTCATCAATGCGAAAGGCAACGACTTCCTGAATGCCGCATCCGCGCAGGACGGCTGGGGATACGTGGTGTTCGGCAAGGTGGTGTCCGGGCTCGACGTGGTGATGAACATCGCCAAGACCCCGACAGGCCCGGGCGGCCCGTTCCCGACCGACGTGCCGCGCCAGCCGGTCGTCATCGAGTCGGCGACGCTCGTCGGCAAGTAAGGCCCGGCCGCGTGCCGGCCACGCTGTTCATCTCGGACCTGCACCTCTCGGGCGAACGCCCGGCGATCAACCAGCGCTTCTTCGCCTTCCTGCGCGAGCAGGCGCCGCGCGCCAGCGTGCTCTATGTACTCGGCGACCTGTTCGAGTACTGGATCGGCGACGAGGAGCTGGATGCCGCGGACGCCGATCCGCTGGGACGCAAGGTGGCGGAGGCGTTCGGGACGCTGACGCGCACGGGAATCGGCGTGCGCCTGATGCACGGCAACCGCGACTTCCTGCTCGGCAAGCGGTTCTGCGAAGTGAGTGGCGCCCGACTGCTGGAGGACCCCTCGGTGGAGAAGGTCGGCGGGGCGAGGACGCTGTTGATGCACGGCGACACGCTGTGTACCGACGACCTCGACTACCAGGTCTGGCGCAGGATCGCACGCTCACGCGACTGGCAGCGCGAATTCCTGGCAAAGGCACTGCCCGAGCGGCGTAAGGCGCTGCAGGCGCTGCGCGAGAAGAGCAAGGAAGTGGTCGGCGCCAAGCCGGCCGAGATCATGGACGTGAACGAGGGCGCGGTGCGCGAGGCGCTGCGCGGGCACAGCCTGACGCGCCTGGTGCACGGCCACACCCACCGGCCGGCGCGCCATGAGCTGGAAGTGGACGGCCGGCGCTGCGAGCGCTGGGTGCTGCCGGACTGGTACGAGCGCGGCGGCTACCTCGCCATCGACGACGCCGGGCCGCGCCTGGTCAGCTTCTAGGCGAGACCTCGCTCCAGGTCCGCCTTCAGGTCAGCGACAGCTTCCAGCCCGACCGCGACCCGCAACAGCCCCTCCGTGATGCCCGCCGCCGCGCGCGCCGCAGCAGAAATGCGGCCGTGCGTGGTAGTCGCCGGATGCGTGATGGTGGTCTTCACGTCGCCGAGGTTGCCGGTGATCGAGATCAGCCGCGTCGAGTCGATCACCTTCCATGCCGCTTCGCGCTCGCCCTTCACCTCGAAGGCAACCACGGCGCCGGCAGTGCGCTGCTGCCGCCGGGCGAGGGCATGCTGCGGATGGGACTCGAGGCCCGGATAGAACACCCGTGCCACCTTCGGGTGCCGCTCGAGCCACCGCGCCAGTTCGAGAGCGCGCTCGGATTGCGCCAGCATGCGCAGTTCCAGCGTCTCCATCCCCTTCAGTATCACCCAGGCGTTGAACGGCGAAAGCGACGGGCCTGCCGTGCGCAGGAAGCCGAATACGCCGTCCATCACCAGCGCCTTCGAGCCGAGCACCGCGCCGCCCATCACCCGGCCCTGTCCGTCCAGGTACTTGGTGGCGGAATGGATTACCAGGTCCGCGCCGAGCGCAAGCGGCCGCTGCAGCGCTGGGGTGCAGAAACAGTTGTCCACAGCGAGTAGTGCGCCGGCCTTTTTCGCCACCGCGGCGATCGCGCCGATGTCCGAGATCTCGGTGAGCGGATTGGACGGCGTCTCGAGGAACAGCAGCTTGGTGTTCGGGCGCAGCGCCTTTTCCCACTCGCGCACGTTGGTCGGCGAGACGAACGTCGTCTCCAGTCCAAAGCGCGCGAGGACCCCGGAGAACAGTTGCACCGTGGAGCCAAACACCGCGCTGGAGCACACCACGTGATCGCCCGCCTTGAGCAGGGCCATCGCGGTGGCGAGGATGGCCGACATGCCCGTCGCGGTGGCGACGCAGGCCTCGGCGCCCTCGAGCGCCGCAAGCCGGTCCTGGAACATCGATACCGTGGGATTGGTGAAGCGGGAGTAGACGAAGCCCTCTTCCCCGCCCGTGAAACGCGCGGCGGCCTGCGCCGCACTGTCGAACACGAAGCTCGACGTGAGGAACAGGGCCTCGGAATGCTCTTGGAATTCGGTGCGTCTCTGCCCGGCACGCACACTCAGGGTCGCAAGCTCGAACGTGTCTGTCATGGTCCTCGTCCTTGCCTGCGGGCGCCGGAAAAACAAAAACCCGGCCAAGCGGACCGGGTTTCGTCGGCACGCTTTAGCTGTATTTTTAACGCGCCCGCAAGCTGTGGCTCAAATCGGCGCGAACGGCACTATACCAAATTCATGGCGCGGTGACCAGATTAAGGTCGAGCTGGGCGATGTCGCCGTCCTCGCCCGAGTCGCGCGCCGCGTCGCGCCGCACCTCGATGGTGTGCAGGTAGTCGCTGGTGATGTCGCCGGTGATGTAATTGCCGTCGAAGCAGGAAGTCTCGAAATTCTTCAGCTTCGGGTTCACCTGGCGCACAGCGTCCTTGAGCGCCTCGAGCTCCTGGTAGATCAGCGCGTCGGCGCCGATCTCGCGCCCCACCTCGTCCTCGCTGCGGTGGGCGGCGATCAGCTCGGCGCGTGTCGGCATGTCGATGCCGTAGACGTTCGGGAAGCGCACGGGCGGCGCCGCCGAGGCGAAATACACCTTGCGCGCGCCGGCTTCGCGCGCCATCTGCACGATCTCGCGGCTGGTGGTGCCGCGCACGATGGAGTCGTCCACCAGCAGCACGTTCTTGCCTTTGAATTCCATGCCGATGGTGTTCAACTTCTGGCGCACCGAACGCCGGCGCACCGCCTGCCCGGGCATGATGAAGGTGCGGCCGATGTAGCGGTTCTTGACGAATCCCTCGCGGTACGGCAGGCCCAACCCCTGAGCCATCTGCATCGCCGAGGGCCGGCTGGAATCCGGAATCGGAATCACCACGTCGATGTCCAGATGACGGTAGTCGCTGCGTATCTTCTGCGCAAGCTTTTCTCCCATCACCAGGCGCGACTCGTACACCGAAGCGCCGTCGATCAGGGAATCCGGTCGTGCCAGGTAGACGAACTCGAAGATGCAGGGATTGAGCGAAGTGTGCTCGGCGCACTGCTGGCTGTGGAAATTGCCCGCGTCGTCGATGAACACTGCCTCGCCCGGCGCGATGTCGCGCAGCAACGTGAAGCCGAGCGCGTCGACCGCCACCGATTCCGAGGCCACCATGTACTCGGTACCGCGCTCGGTCTCGTTGTACCCAATCACCGCGGGGCGGATGCCGAAGGGATCGCGGAAGGCGAGCACCCCGTGGCCGGCGATCATGGCGATCACCGCATAGGCGCCGCGCACGCGCCGGTGCACATTGGCCACCGCGCGGAAAATGGTCTGCGGGTCCAGGCGCAGCTTGACCGAGGCCTTCTCCAGCTCGTGCGCCAGCACGTTGAGCAGTACCTCCGAGTCGGAGTTGGTGTTGATGTGGCGCAGGTCCTGACGGAACATCTCCTCCTTCAGCTGGTCGGAGTTGGTCAGGTTGCCGTTGTGCCCGAGCACGATGCCGAAGGGCGAGTTGACGTAGAACGGCTGCGCCTCGGCCGAATTGGACGCCGAGCCGGCGGTCGGGTAGCGGCAATGGGCGATGCCCATGCCGCCGGGCAGCGAGCGCATGTCGCGGGTGCGGAACACGTCCCGCACCTGCCCATTGCCCTTGTGCATGTGGAAGCTCTTGCGCTCGGCGGTGACGATGCCCGCCGCGTCCTGGCCGCGGTGCTGCAGGAGCAGCAGCCCGTCGTACAGCAGCTGGTTGACGGGCGCGCGCGCTACGATGCCGAGGATCCCGCACATGGGAGCCGCCTCGCGAAGTCGTTAAGGGTCAATGATAGCGCAAGCGCCCGGCAAACGACTGCGGCAGCCACGGCCGCAGCGCGAGGGCGCCCTGCGCCAGCGAGTCGCCGGACACCGAGTTGCGCCAGGCCGGCTGCCGCGGCAGCGCCGTCAGGCCGGCGAGCAGCGCGAAGGCGAGCAGGATCACCAGCGCGCGCACCAGGCCGAACACGCCGCCGAGCGTGCGGTCGAGCGGTCCCAGTCCCGCGACCTTCATCATCTTGGACAACAGGTGGCCGACCACGGTGCAGACCACGAGCGTCGCGATGAACACCACCACGAAGCTGACCAGCACGCGGACTTCAGGCGTCGTCACCATCGAATTGGGCATGGCCTCGCCGAGCGGCCCGGCGAGCAGGTTGGCCGCGAGGAACGCCAGCACCCACGCGGCCACCGAGACCACCTCGTGAACCAGGCCGCGCCACACGCCCCAGAGGATCGAGGCAGCGAGGATCGTCAGTACTGCGTAGTCAAGCCATGTCATGTCATGACCTCGATGCGATATTACCCGGTGCAAAGCCGAGCGCCTTGAGCTGCTTGTGCGCCTTTTCCGCGGCTTCGCGGCTTGCGAACGGCCCGGCGCGCACGCGCGTCACCGTCCCCTTGGCCGTGGCCACCGGTTCGGTGAAATAGGCGAGCTTGGCCGACTTCAGCTTGGCGATGACGCCGGCAGGATCCGCGTAGGCGCCGACGGGCACGATGTACTGGACGTTCGCGAGCGCTGCCTCGGCCCGCGCGCGCTCGGCTGCAACCGGAGCAGGTGCCGCTTTCGCCGCCGGCGCCTTCTCCGCGGGCTTCGCTTCGGGCTTGGGCGCGTCGGGCTTGGCGGGAACAGCGTCGGGTGCGGGCGCCGGCTTGACCGCCTCCACGGGCGGCGGCGGCGGCTTCGACACCGGCTTCGGCTTCGGCTTGAAAGACGACTCGTCCTGGCTCGGGATGCGCACGCTCACCGGCGGCGTCTGCCGCGGCTGCGGGTCGAAGATCCAGGGCAGCACGATCACCGCGAGCAGCACGAGCGCGATCGCGCCGACCAGCCGCCGCCGGCCACGGCGCTTCAGCGCACTGACGTCGTGGGATTCAGCCATTGGTGGAGACGGGGCCGCCGCGAGCTGCGAGCGCCTGCATTACGTCGGCGACGGTGAGGAAGGATCCGAATGCCACAATTTTATCATTCTCGCCCGCCTCGCTCCGTGCCGCCGCGAGCGCCGCCGCCGGCGTTTCGTGTTCCCGGCGCGGCGCGTCCACCCCGGCCGACTGGAGGATGCGCGCCAGCTCGGCGGCGCTCGTGCCGCGCGGACCGCCGAGGCTCGCCAGGTGCCAGCGCGTGATGCGCGGCGCGAGCGCGCGCACGACGGCGGCGATGTCCTTGTCGCGCAGCATGCCGAATACCGCGATCGTCTGCGCGGCATAGCCGGCAGCACCGAGGTTCTCGGCAAGGACCTGCGCCGCCTCGGGGTTGTGCGCCACGTCGAGGATCACCTGCGGCCTGCCGGGCAGGACCTGGAAGCGACCGTGCAGGGATACCTCGGCCAGGCCGCGGCGCACGTCCTGCATCGCGACCGGCAGCCTGTCGCGCAGCGCATCGAGCGCCGTCAGGGCGGCGGCGGCGTTGCGCAGCTGGCGCGCGCCGCGCAGCGCAGGATGCGCCAGCGAGGGCCTGCTGCCGGCCGGACCCCAGTAGTCCCACTGTCCCGCGTGCACGCGATAGCCGAAATCGCGATCGAGCAACAGCATGCGCGCGCCGACGCGTTCAGCTTCGCGCAGCACCGAGGCAGGTGGGTCCGGGTCGGCCACCACCGCCGCACGCCCGGCGCGGAAGATCCCGGCCTTCTCGCGGCCGATGGCTTCGCGTGTGTCCCCGAGCAGTTCCCTGTGGTCCAGCGCGACGCTCGTGATGACCGCGCAGTCTGGGTCGAGCGCGTTCACGGCGTCCAGCCGCCCGCCGAGGCCGACCTCGAGCACCAGCACGTCCAGCCGCGCCTGCGCAAACAGCCAGAACGCACCCAGCGTGCCGAACTCGAAGTACGTGAGGGGCACCCCGTCGCGCGCCTGCTCCACGGCGGCGAACGATTCGCACAAGCGCACCCCGGTAGCCTCGGCACCGTCGATGCGCACGCGCTCGTTGTAGCGCAGCAGGTGCGGGGAGGTGTACAGGCCCGCGCGGCGGCCCGAGGCGCGCAGGATGCTCTCGAGGTAGGCGCACACCGAACCCTTGCCGTTAGTGCCCCCAACCGTGATCACCGGGCAGGAGAGCGCCAGCCGCATGCGGCCCATGACCGCGCGCACGCGATCCAGGCCGAGCGCGATGGCATCCGGGTGCTGCCGCCCGATGAATTCGAGCCAGTCTGCGAGAGTGCGCTCGCGCACCGCGCTCACGACGGCTGGTCGACCGCGATCCCCCGTAGCAGCGAGAGCAGCGCCGCCAGCTTGTCCCGCATCTGGCGCCGGTCGACGATCATGTCGACCGCGCCTTTCTCGAGCAGGAACTCGGCGCGCTGGAAACCCTCCGGCAACTTCTGCCGCACCGTCTGCTCGATGACGCGCGGACCTGCGAAACCGACCAGCGCCTTGGGCTCGGCGATCACCACGTCGCCGATCATGGCGTAGCTTGCGGACACGCCGCCCGTGGTGGGGTCGGTGAGCACGGTCACGAACGGCAGGCCGCGGTCCGCGAGGTCGGTCAGCGCCGCGGTGGTCTTGGCCATCTGCATAAGCGACAGCAACCCCTCCTGCATGCGCGCGCCGCCGCTTGCGGTGACGACGATGAACGGCAGCTTCTGCTCGATCGCCACGCGCACCCCGCGCACGAAGCGCTCGCCGAGCACCGAACCCATGGTGCCGGCCATGAAATCGAACTCGTGCACCGCCACCACCACGCCGATCGACTTGATCGCGCCCTGCATCACGATCAGCGCCTCGGACTCGGCCGACTGTGCCTCGGCCTCGATCAGGCGCTCGGTGTACTTCTTGGAATCCTTGAATTTCAGGCTGTCCACCGGCAGTACTTCCGCGCCGATCTCGAAACGCCCATCGGCATCGAGGAGCGCGTCCAGGCGCGCGCGCGCGCCAATCCTCTGGTGAAAGCCGCACTTCGGGCAGACGCTGAGGTTCTTCTCGAGGTCGGTGCTGTAGAGCACCGCATCGCAGGCCGGGCACTTGGTCCACAGGCCTTCCGGCACGGCGCGCCTGGGCCCCGAGCTGCGCTGGATCTTCGGCGGCAGGAGCTTTTGCAGCCAGCTCATGCGTCGAGCGCCTCCCGGATCGGGCGCAGCAGCGCCTTCACCCGCGCCACCGCCTGGCCAGCGCCGGCATCCTCGATCTCCTGGATGATGCGGCTGCCGATCACCACCGCGTCCGCGGTCTGCGCCACGCGGCGTGCCGATTCCGCGTCGCGGATGCCGAAGCCGACGCCGATCGGCAGCTGCGTCGCGGCACGGATCTTCGGGATGTGCGCGGCCACGTCAGCCAGGTCGATATGCCCCGCGCCCGTCACGCCGCGCAGCGAGACGTAGTACAGGTAACCGCTGCCGACGCGCGCCACTTCCTGGATGCGGCGCTCGGTCGACGTCGGCGCGAGCAGGAAGATCGGGTCAATGCCCGCCTGCCGCATCAGCGCGGCGAACTGCTCGCATTCCTCGGGCGGGTAGTCGACGACGATCACGCCATCCACGCCCGCGACCTTGGCCTCGCGCACGAACTTCTCCACGCCCATCGCCTCGATGGGATTGGCGTAGCCCATCAGCACCAGCGGCGTCTGCGAGTTCTGGTGACGGAAATCGCGCACCATTCCCAGCACATCGCTCAAGCTCACGCCATGCTTGAGCGCGCGCTCCGAGGAGCGCTGGATGACCGGTCCGTCAGCCATCGGATCCGAAAACGGCACGCCCAGCTCGAGGATGTCGCATCCCGCCTCGACCAGCCCGCGCATTAAAGGCAACGTCAGCGCCGGCGACGGATCGCCGGCCGTGATGTAGGGAATCAGGGCTTTGCGCTTCGCCTTGCGCAGCACCTCGAAGCGGGCCTGGATGCGCGACACGGCTAGAGCTTGAGCCCTGCGCGCTCGGCTACCGTATGCATGTCCTTGTCGCCGCGGCCGGATAGGTTGACGAGGAGGATTCGATCCTGCGCCATTGCCGGCGCAATCTGCGCAGCATAGGCCACCGCGTGGGCCGATTCCAGCGCCGGGATGATGCCTTCGAAGTGGCATAGGTCGCTGAAAGCGCGCAGCGCGTCGGCGTCGGTCACCGCGACGTACTCGGCGCGCCCCGCGTCCTTCAGCCAGGCGTGCTCCGGCCCCACGCCGGGATAGTCGAGGCCGGCCGACACGGAATGCGTCTCGATGATCTGGCCGTCGGCATCCTGCAGCAGGTAGGTGCGGTTGCCGTGCAGCACGCCGGGCCTGCCCGCGCAAAGGGAGGCCGCATGCCTGCCGGTAGCGAGCCCCTCGCCCGCTGCTTCGACACCGATCAGGCGCACGCCGTCGACGTCGATATAGGGATAGAAGATTCCCATGGCGTTCGAGCCGCCCCCGACGCAGGCGATCACGGCGTCTGGCTGGCGCCCGGCGAGCTCGGGCATCTGCACCTTGCATTCCTCGCCGATGACCGACTGGAAATCGCGCACCATCATCGGATACGGGTGCGGCCCGGCGACCGTGCCAATGATGTAGAACGTATTGTCGATGTTGGTGACCCAGTCGCGCATCGCCTCGTTTAGCGCGTCCTTGAGCGTCTTGGATCCCGATTCCACTGGCACTACTGTCGCCCCGAGCAGCTTCATGCGGTAGACGTTTTGCGCCTGGCGCTTGATGTCCTCCGAGCCCATGTACACCACGCACTGCATGCCGTAGCGCGCAGCGACCGTAGCCGTCGCCACGCCGTGCATGCCGGCACCGGTCTCGGCGATGACGCGCGGCTTGCCCATGCGGCGCGCAAGCAGCGCCTGCCCGATGGTGTTGTTGATCTTGTGCGCGCCGGTGTGGTTGAGGTCCTCGCGCTTGAGGTAGATCTGCGCCCCGCCGAGCAATTGCGACCAGCGCTTGGCGTGGTACACCGGGCTCGGGCGTCCGACGTAGTGTTTCAGGTCGTAGCGAAATTCGGCGTCGAAGGCCGGATCACGGCGCGCCTCCCGGTAAGCGGCGAGCAGCTGCTCGAGCGCGTGCGTCAGCGTCTCGGCGACGAACACGCCGCCGTAGGGGCCGAAGTGCCCGCGCGCGTCGGGCAAGTCATGCATCCGCATTTCTGACCTCCGCGATGAACGCCGCGATCTTCGCCGCGTCCTTGATGCCTTTCGCCGATTCCACGCCGCTCGACACGTCCACCGCCCAGGGCTTGACGCGGCGCACCGCTGTGGCGACGTTCTCCCGCGTCAGGCCACCCGACAGCACCAGCGGCCGCTCCAGTCGCGTCGGCACCAGCGACCAGTCGAAGCTCGCGCCGATGCCGCCGTACTCCTCGACATGGGCGTCCAGCAACCAGCCGCTCGCCGCGGAGAACGGTCGCAGGTATTTTAGCAAATCGACCCCCGGCGCCACGCGGCATGCCTTGACGTACGGCAAGCCGAACTGCGCGCAGAATGCGGGCGTCTCCTCGCCGTGAAACTGCAGGAGCCCCGGCTGCGCCCGGCCGATCACCTGCGCCACCTGCGCTGCGTCCGGATTCACGAACAGGGCCACAGTCTGCACGAATGGCGGCAGCGCATCGCGGATCTCCCGCGCGCGCTCCACGTTCAGGAACCGCGGACTCGGCGGGTAGAACACCAGGCCGATGGCGTCCGCGCCGGACCGCGCCGCCGCGACGCCATCCTGCGCTCGCGTGATGCCGCAGATCTTGATGCGCGTCCTCACGGCAGCACCGGGATTCTCAGCTCGGGTCGTTCCTGCCGCGGCAGTTCCCAGCGCGCTTCGTACTCCACGCGCTCAAGGTACAGGCCGGCGGCGCCGAAGGTCGGCGCCGCGCGCGCGCGATCGCGCGACTCGAGCAACTCACCAACCCAGCCCGGCGGATGCTTGCCCTTGCCGACGTACACCAGCGTGCCGACGATGTTGCGCACCATATGATGCAGGAACGCATTGGCGCGCAGCACGAAGTCGATGCGCTCGCCGCGCGCCTCCACTTCCAGCGCAAGCAAGGTACGCACCGGCGTCCTTGCCTGGCACTCGGCGGAGCGGAACGCGGTGAAATCATGCTCGCCCAGCAGATAGCGCGCGGCCGCGCGCATCGCCGGCACGTCGAGCGGCTGGTGGAACCAGCCTGCGTAGCGCGCGGCAAGGGCTGGCCGCACCGCGCGGTTGATCAGCACATAGCGGTAGGTGCGCACGCGGGCGCAATAGCGCGCGTGGAACTCCGCCGGCACCTCCCGTGCCCATTGCACGGCGACCGAGTCCGGCAGCAGCGCGTTCACGCCGCGCACCCAGGCGCTTTCCGGCCGCTGCACGCCGACGTCGAAGTGCACGACCTGCTCGAGCGCGTGCACGCCCCGGTCGGTACGGCCGGCGCAGGTCACCTCGATGCGCTCGCCGGCGATCGTGGTGAGCGCCGCCTGCAGCGCATCCTGCACGGTCCCACCGCCCGGCTGCGTCTGCCAGCCGAGGAAGCGACTGCCGTCGTACTCCAGTGCGAGCGCGATTCTCATGCTCTTGAAATGATAGAGCCACGGTGCACGGCGCATTGCGCGCCGCGGCCGTGGCTCCGGGGTGCGATGCGGCCTCTAACCCAGCTTGGCGAGCATCTGCTTCGCCTGCCCCTGCTGCGCTGCGTCGCCTTCCCGCACCACTTCATTCAGCAGTTCCCGCGCGCCGTCCTTGTCGCCCATTTCCTCGTAGGCCTTGGCGAGGTCCAGCTTGGTCGCCACCTCCTGCCACTTCGGGTCCGCGCTGGCCCCGGCCGCAGGTGTCTCGCCCGGCGTGCCGAGATCCAGGCTGATCTCAGACAAGTCCACCGATACCGACGGCGACGTGGTGTCCACATCCGACGCGGTGCTTCCCAGGTTCAGATCGAAATCGAGTCCGCCACTCGAAGACGCAGCGCTCGGCGCAGGCGTGGGCGCCTGCGCGACCGCGGGCGCCGAAGCGCGCAGCTCGAAGTTCAACCCGGTGGTCGTGTCGGCTGGCTTGTCGCCCGCGCCACCCAAGTCGAAATCGAGGCCGCCGGAGGCCGACTTGGTCTCGTTGGCATCGATGATCAGCGTGCCGCCGGGCGAAAAATCGCCTTTCTCCTGGCTGGGCACGGACGCGCCGCCAAGATCAAGATCGAGCGTGGGCGCCGGCCCCGCCGCCTCGCCAGCGCCCTGGCCACCGCCAATGTCGAAGTCCACGTTGGGCGCCGCTGCCGGTGCGGGTGTCGGCGCCGCGGCCCAGGCGGGAGCAGCAGCGATGTCGCCACCAGTCCCGCCGTACAGCCCGTTGCCCGCATCAATCGAACGTCCCAGCGCCGCCGCCTTGTCCCAGTCCGCTCCCGCGCCGCCGGTAAGGCCCTTCAGCTTGAGCGCGATCTGCTCGAAGGATTTCGCATCGCGCCGGTTGGCGTAGATCTCGAGGAGCTTGGCGTGCACCGGAATGCGCCTGGCATCCTTTTGCAGCGCCTCCTTCAGGATCTCCTCGGCCTGCGCATCGCGGCCATAGGCCATGTAAACGTCGGCTTCAGCGATCGGATCGACGTCGTCCGTATCCATTCCGCCCACAGCGCCCTGGCTTACGGACGTCTGCGAGACGCTGGCAGGCGCCGCTGCGGCAACCGCCCCAGCGGCGGCGGCCACCGGCGCGCTCGACGCGGCGCCGAGAACGCTGTCCTGGAACTTATTTACGGATTTTTTTTTACGCTGCCAAGCCAAGGCGCCGTATCCGGCCAGCAGAAGGACCACGCCGCCTAGACCACCCAGAGCAACCGGGTTGTCGAGGAATTCATCGACCAGGCTCGGCTCGGGCGGCGGCGCGGCAGCGGGCTTCGGTTTCACCGGGGCCGGCTTGGCTGCAGGCTTCACGACCTCCACGGCAGGCGGTGGAGCAGCGGGCTTCGCTGGTTCAGCGGCCGGGGAAACCGGGACTTGCGCGGCGGGTTTAGCCTCCGGCGCCTTTGCCGCTTGCGGCGCCGGTGCGGGCTTTGGGGGTTCGGGGGCCTTGGCAGCCGGGGCTGGGGCCACGGCAGCGGGCTTGGCTGCCTTCTTCTCCAGGTCCGCGAGCTGCTGGTTCTTGAGGTCCATCAGCTTCTGCAGGTCCGCGACGTTCTTCTCCAGGTCAGTCACCCTGGATTGCGCTTCCTTCAGCGCGCGCTCACGCGCCACGAGATCGTCCTCGCGCGCAGCCTTGGCGGCTGGCGCACCCGGCTTCTTCGGATCGGCCTTGGACAGCTTGAGCTGGTCTTTCGGCTCCGCGGGCTTGGGTTCCGCCGGTTTCGGCGTGATCGCGCCGGCAGCGGCGCGCTGCGCCGGCGCGGCCTGCGTCGGCGACGCCGCCACCGTGGCGGCCAGCCTGCTGCGGTAATCAGCGAAGTCGGCCATCTGCGCGGAAATCAGCCGGTTCGCGTCCGCCGGCTCCACCGCCGCGATGGTGTCGCGATCGGGAATGTTCAGGATGCGTCCGGCGCGCACGAGGTTGACGTTGTTGCGGATGAAAGCGTCCTCATTCGCGCGCTGCAGGGCGATCAACATCTGGTTGAACGACACGCCCTCCGCGCGATACTTGCGCGCGATCGCGCCGAGCGTGTCGCCCTTCTTCACCTCGTAGGTCTCCACCTTGACTTCCGCTGGGGGCGGCGTGGCGGCAATGGCCCGCTCCTCTATGCGTTCTGCGGGCTTGGCCGCCTCCGCGACCGGCACTGCGGGGGCAGGCTCCGCTGCGGCCGCGGACGCTGCCGCAGGCGTTTCAGCAACTGGCGCTGCCGCAGGCGTTGCAGCGGAAGGTGTCGCAGCGGAAGGCGCTGCCGCAGTCGTCGCCGGCGCTGCTGCCATCGGCGCCGCACCGGCCGGGACCACAGGCGCTGGCGCCACCGCCATCGGCTTGGGCACGTTGTAGTCGGGGGGGTCGAGCAATACGGTGTACTCGCGCACCAGCAGGCCTGTGGCCCAGCGCAATTCCACCAGCATGTCGAGGAAAGGCTCGTTCACCGACTGGCGCGTGGTGACGCGCAACACGGTTCTCGCATCGCGCTTCTCGATCACGAATCGCATGCCGACCAGCGCGGGGTTGAACTCGATTCCGGCCTGCGCGAACGCGTTGCCCGAGGCAAGGCGCGCCTCGAGCGAGGACTCCTCGCCCGGCAGCAGGGAAACCACTTCGATCTCGGCTCGCAGCGGCTGTCCGAGGAACGACTGCACAGTCAGCCGCCCGAGACCCGCTGCCTGCGCAAACAGCGGCAGCGCGAGCGCCGCCGCCGAAACGAGTCGAAGGAACGCGACCGCTCTAATCACCCCGTACCACCCTGAGTCGTTTTTATCGGACTGAGTACCATAACATCATGGCGTTAGGCCTGCAAGCTGAGACTTTTTCTCGCTTTCCTGCGCCTCTCGCCTGAGGCGGCAAGGAGTTTTCATTGCCGTACGCCAGCGTCCAAAAGGATGCGCAGCATGCGGCGCAGCGGCTCCGCCGCCCCCCAGAGCAGCTGGTCCCCGACCGTGAAAGCAGCCAGATAGTCTCCGCCCATCGGCAGCTTACGTAGGCGACCGACCGGCACCGACAGTTTGCCAGTGACTGCTGCGGGCGTGAGTTCGGCCAGCGTTTCTTCCCTGCGGTTCGGCACGACGCGCACCCAATCATTGCCCTCCGCAATGATGCCCTCGACTTCGTCCAAGGGCACGTCTTTGCGCAGCTTGATGGTCAGTGCCTGGCTGTGACAACGCATCGCGCCGACGCGCACGCAAATGCCGTCCACGGGGATCGGCCGCTCGCTGCGCCCCAGAATCTTGTTGGTTTCGGCCTGCCCTTTCCACTCTTCCCGGCTCTGGCCGTTGCCGAGATCCTTGTCCACCCAGGGCAAAAGGCTGGCGGCCAACGGATAGCCGAAATGCTCCTTGGACAGCACACCGTTGCGCAGCGCCTCCGTGACGCGGCGGTCGATGTCGAGCGCGGTCGCGGAGGGATCGGCGAGCGCGGGCTTCGCGGCGTCGCCAACCTGCGCCATCTGCTGCGCGAGTTCGCGCATATTGGCGGCGCCTGCGCCCGAAGCGGCCTGGTAGGTCATGCTCGTCATCCACTCGACGAGGTCGTTGCGGAGCAGCCCCGCCAGGCCCATCATCATCAGGCTGACCGTGCAGTTGCCCCCGATATAGTCGCGTACGCCGGAGGCCAGCGCCTTCTCGATCACGGGCATGTTGACCGGGTCGAGGATGATCACTGCGTCGTCCTTCATGCGCAGCGCGCTCGCGGCGTCGATCCAGTAGCCCTTCCAGCCGGCGGCGCGCAGCTTCGGATAGACCTCGTTCGTGTAGTCGCCGCCCTGGCAGGCGATAAGCACCGGCAGCGCCTTGAGCGCAGAGATGTCGTGGGCGTCCTGCACCGGGCCGGCATCCTTGCCGATCGCGGGGCCTTTGCCGCCGGCCTGCGACGTCGAGAAGAACACCGGCTCGATGTGGTCGAAGTCCCGCTCCTCGCGCATGCGCTGCACCAGGACCGACCCCACCATGCCCCGCCAACCGACGATACCTACTCTCAACATTGCAGCTTCCCTATAG
>Ga0184615_10000861_pt1 | contig 16391 bp, 17 predicted proteins | sample PLM4_65_coex_FD_133134 | JGI IMG/M metagenome (GOLD analysis project Ga0184615, IMG submission 133134) | Groundwater sediment microbial communities from an aquifer in East River, Colorado, USA - PLM4_65_coex | ecosystem: Environmental > Terrestrial > Soil > Riparian zone | place: USA: East... | reverse complement strand
CCAGCTCGAGCAGGCGCGGCCGTGGCGCGATCGGCGGCCGGCGCTCGCGGGGCGCTAGGCCCGGCTCGTGAAGCGCACGCCCTGCTCTCTCGCGGCGCTCGGCCAGGTGAATGCGCTCGGCAAGACGAACGCCGAGATCGCGCCGCGCTTGTTCGCCGGGGATACCTCCGGGCTCGTGCTGCGCGACGACCTGGTGCCCGGGCGCAGCCTGCTCTTCGGCGCCGTGCGCGATCCGTTGCCCGAGATCCCGGCGCGGCTCGCGCGCTTCGCCTGCCGGAACAACCGACTCGCGCTCGCGGCGCTCGAGCAGATCGGGGCTGAGGTCGACGCAGCGCTCTCGCGCTTCGGGCGCGCGCGCATCGGCATCGTCGTGGGCACGAGCACCTCCGGTGTGGGCGACGCGGAAGAGGCGATCGCCGTGCGCGAACGGACGGGCGCGCTCGCGCGCGAGTTCGACTACGCGCAGCTCGAGTTCGGCGGGCTCGCGGGCTTCCTCGCCGAGGCGACGGGCGCGCGCGGTCCGGCCTACACGCTGTCGACCGCCTGCTCCTCCGGAGCGCGCGCGCTCGCGTCGGCGCGCAGCCTGGTCGCACTGGGTTACTGCGACGCGGTGATCTCGGGCGCGGCCGATTCGCTCTGCGGGCTGACGGCGAACGGCTTCGCGTCGCTGGGCGCCCTCTCCGAGCGCGTCACCAATCCGTGTAGCCGCAATCGCGACGGCCTCACGCTCGGCGAAGGCGCCGCGCTCTTCCTCGTGACGAGCGACCCGGGCGGGGTGCAGCTCCTCGGGGTGGGCGAATCGAGCGAGGCGCACCACATCTCGGCGCCGGACCCCGAGGGGAACGGCGCGGAGGCGGCCATGCGCGGCGCGCTCACCGACGCCGGCCTCTCCCCCGGGGACATCGCCTACCTCAACCTGCACGGCACGGGCACGCCGCAAAACGACCCGATGGAGTGCGCGGCGGTGGCGCGAGTATTCGGCACCGGGCTCCCGTGCAGCTCGACCAAGGCGCTGATCGGGCACGCGCTCGGGGCGGCGGGCGCGCTCGAAGCGGCGTTCTGCTGGCTCGCGCTCGCAGGGCGCTCCCGCGGCGAGCTCCCGCTCCCGCCGCACGTCTTCGATGGCGAGCGCGATCCCGCGCTGGCCCCGATCCGCCTCACGATCAAGGGCGAGACGGCGCGTGTCGGCGCGCACCCGCGCGTGATGACGAACTCGTTCGGATTTGGCGGCAACAACTGCACGCTCGTGCTGGGCACGGACGGAGACGCATGAAAGTGTCGCTCACGCGCTGGGCCGCCTGGGCGCCCGGGATCGACACGCCCGACGCGTGGCGCGCTTGGGCGCACTCGCCCGTGACGCTCGCCAAAGAGGGCGTTCCGGAGGCGAAGTTCCTGCCCGCGATGCTGCGCCGCCGCTGCACGCCGCTCACCCGCACGATGCTCGCCGCCGCGTACGCCTGCGTCGACGCCGACGAACTGCCGCGGCTGCGCACCGTCTTCGCCTCGCGCCACGGCTCGATCAACGAATCGATCGGCCTGCTCGAAGCCGTCGTGCGGCGCGAGAAGCTCTCGCCCGCGACGTTCAGCCACACGGTCCACAACGCGCAGGCGGGCCTGTTCTCGATTGCCGCGGGCAATCGCGCGGCGTCGAGCTCGCTCGCGGCGCAAGAGGACACCTGGGCGTGCGCGTGGCTCGAGGCGCTCACCTTCCTCGAACGCGAGCCGAGCGCGCCCGTGCTCGTCGTGATCGGCGACGTCCCGCTCGCCGAGACTTTCGCGGCGCTCGTCGACGAGCCGGCCGTACCCTACGCGTTCGCGTGTCGCCTGGCCAGCGCGGGCGGCGCAGCCGGGATCGAGCTCACGCTCGCGGAAGCGGACGCGCCCCTGCCCCGCCCGCCCTGGCCGCACGCGCTCGAGTTCCTGCGCTGGTGGCTCTCCGACGAGCCCGCGCTCGTGCAGGGCTCGCGCGCCACGCGATACGAGTTCCGGCGCACCTAACGCCAGGGCGGCCGCCCGAGCGCGAGCCGCTTCGCGCGGACGTACTCGTTGCAGCGCCGCCCCATGGCGGTGTTCGCCGCCGGGAACCAGCGCGCGAGCACACGGTCGAGCGGGCCGTCACGGTAGATCCGGAAGTAGAGCTTGCGCGCCACGAAGTCGATCGCGCCCAGCGCCAGCATCACGGCCCAGACGATCCAGCTCGAGAAGGCGCGCCAGAGCTGGATCGGCGCGAACAGCGCGAGCGCGGCGATCGCGAGGGCATTCGCGAGGAAGAGCCAGGACCAGAGCGCGGTCGACTTGCGGCAGTACGGGCGTATGAACTCCGGTGCGTAGGGCTGGATCGCAAACGCGACGCGCTCGAAGACCGAGCCGCCGTTGCTGGCGCTGCGCCGGAAGACGCGGAAGAGCGCGACCTGCACCCAGGCGGGGACGAGCAGGAGAAAGAGGCGCTCGCCGGAGAGCGCCGCCGCGCCGACGAGCCCGAGCAGCGCGGCGGAGTCGACGCGGTCGGGCGCGAGATCACTTGGCACGGCGGATCGCGCCGCGGTGAGCGACCCGGCAGAGACCAGCAAGAGCGCCGTTGCGAGCGCGCGCACGCCGAGCGCCTCGACGAGCCAATCCGAGACGAGCGGCCAGACGATCGCGAGCACCACTGCCGCGGCACCCGCGACGAGCTGCCCGGCGCTCGGTCGAAGCAGCTCAGGCAAGCGAGTCGGCGGAGAGCAGCGCGTGCAAAGGCAGTACCTCGTCGGGATCGCGACCCGCGTCGGGACCGAGCATCGCCAGCCCGCGTTGCCGGACGGAGTTGAAGATCTGTTCGGTCTTCTCGAGCACCTCGCGGCGCGGGCGCGCGAGGCCCACGCGCGTGAGGAAGTCGAGGTGGTCGAGCCCGGGCGTGAACACGCCCTGGTTCATGCGATAGAACTCACCGCGCGCGCGCAGTGACTCGGACACCTTCCGGAACAGCCCGTTGAAGTTCGCGAGCGCTTGCAGGATCAGCGGCGCCATGCGCAGCTGGCGGCGCAGCCAGCGCGGATCGAGATGCTCGTCGCGCAGGTACGGCGAGACCCACAGGTTGTAGTAGCAGGCGATGTCGAAGTCCCACTTCAGCCGCCCGAGCTCGTAGCTGCCGAACGTCTCGTAGAGATTCCGGTACAGGCACAGCGTCGCCTCCTGGCGGAACTTCATGAAGCCGTCGTAGAGCTCGCAGCGCTCCGCGAGCTCGGGCCCCGTCTCGCCCGCGAAGTCGCGCCGGATCAGCTCCGTCAGGAAATCGTTCTCGTGCGCGATGAAGTCGCTGCCGGGGCTGTAGAGCGGATCGGCCGCGGTCGCCGCCTCGCCCGTCAGGCCCCAGCGGTCGGGCGAGAAGAAGCGCTTGGTCGAGTAGGCGATCTGCGCGTAGCTGCCGATGTCGAGCGCCTTGGCGTCGCGCAGCAGGTGCGCGACCGCCGCGTGAGAGTCGAGGAACTCGCGAAATCCCTCGGGCGTGCGCAGTCGCCGCTCGTCCCAACCCGTATGACCGGTGACGCCCACGCTGGTGATCCCGTCGTGCAGCGGGATGAACCAGATCCAGTAGCCGGGATAGAAGAAGTGGATCGTCGACAGGAAGCGCGTGGAGTGACGCACGCGCGCGCGCCAGGGCTCGGGGCCGAGGTCGTCGACATCGGTCACGTTCTCGAAGCGCCCCCAGACCGAGCCGATGCGGTGGGTCTCCTCGCGGACGCGCAGGCCGAGCATGCGCGCGAGCAGATCCGCGCGCCCGGCGGCGTCGATCAGCCAGCGCGTGGTGTAGGTTTGCGTGCCCGTCGGGCCCGCGACCTCGAATACGTGCGGCGCGCCGCCACTGCCGATCTCGAGCGGGCGCGCGCGCACGCCCTGCTGGACGTCGATGCCGGCCTTGCGGTTCATCACCCAGAGGTCTGCCTCGAGCCGCGCGCGGTCGAGCTGGAACGACGGGTGGAACGGCAGGCTGATCGGGCCGATCTCGCTCATCTCCCAGAGCGGCAGCGAGCGCGTCTCGTTGTCGAAAAAGTAGCGCAGCCCGTTCTTCGCGAGGTGGCGGTCGTAGAGATAGCGCGAGAGACCCTGCTGCTTGATCAGGTAGTGGCTGCCGATCTCGACCACCGACTCGCCGACCTTCCAGCTCGCCTCGATCGCCTTCTCGAAGACCGCCAGACGCAGCCCGGGAACCGTGCGCGCGAGCTGACGCGCGAGCAGATTGCCCGCGAGTCCGCCGCCGAGGATCGCGACATCGAGATCCGCGCTCAAAGCATGCCTCCGTTCACCGAGATCACCTGGCCCGTGATGTAGCCGGCGCCCTCCGAGAACAGATACACCACGAGCGACGCGACCTCATCCGGCCGGCCGAGCCGCTGCATCGGCACGAGCTTCGCGAGCTCCGCGACCGGTGCGCCTTGCAGCATCTCCGTATCGACCAGACCTGGCGCCACGCAGTTCACCGTGATCTCGCGCTTCGCCAGCTCCTGCGCGAGCGACTTCGTCGCGCCGATCAGACCTGCCTTCGAGGCGGCGTAATTGACCTGGCCGCGATTGCCGGCGAGTGCCGCGACGGACGAGAGCGCGACGATGCGGCCCCCCGCGTGCAGGCGCACGAGCGGCATCACCAGCGGCCGCAGCACGTTGTAGAAGCCGTCGAGGTTGGTGCGCAGCACGCGGTCCCAGCTCTCGCCGGTCATCGCAGGGAACGCGGCGTCGGCGTGAATGCCGGCCGCGAGCACCACCCCCCAGAACGCGCCGCGCGCGCGCACGTCGCTCTCGAGCGCGGCCGCCGCTGCGGCGCGATCGGCGACGTCGAAGCGCAAGAGGTCGCCCTGGCGCCCGAGCGCCCGCAGCTCCTTGGCGAGCGTCTCCGCCTCGGCGTCGCTCGCGCGGTAGTTCAAGGCCAGGTCGAAGCCGGCCTGCGCGAGCCCGAGCGCGATCGCGCGGCCGATGCCGCGGCTCGCGCCGGTGACGAGGACCCGCTTCGTGCTCACGCGCGTTCACCCGTCACGCGCGCGAGCCCGGCCGAGACATAGACGGACAGCGCCCCGGTCGCGAGCACCTCCGCACCCGCACGCAGCGCGCAGTCGAAGGACGCGAGCGGCCCGGCGCTGCCCGCGTAGCGCGCCTCGACCTCGAGCGGCTCGCCGAGCGCGAAATCGGAGACCGCGAGGTCGACGCGCCGCGCGCCGACGAGCATGCCCGGCGCGGGCGCACGTCCGGCGGCGCGCGCGAGCAGCCCGCCGTGCGCGGCGATGCACTGCGCCATCCACTCCAGCGCCACCCAACCGGGCACGCGCCCTTCCGCGTCGCGGAAGAGCTCGCTCGAAGCTGGATCGAGCGCACAGACCGTGCGCTCGGGCGAGTGCGCGAGCACACGCGCGAGCAGCCGCATCGGTCCCGCCTGCGGCAGGAGCTCCGCCAGGTCCGGCAGCAGCACCGCGCTCAACGCTGCCCCCCTTCGAGCGCGGCCAGGCCGTCGCCGAAGAAATCGTAGAAGTTGAACCACTGGTCCGGCGCGGTGACACAGTGCGACTCGAGCCGCCGAGCCCAGTCCACGAGCGCCTCGCGCGCGACCTTCTCGCGCTCCGCGCGTGGCACACTTCCACCGGCGAAGATCGGCTCGGTCACCGCGAAGTAGCGCGCATCGCTCGTCGTCGTGCACAGCGACAGGAACATCGGCGCGCCGAGCACGACGCCGAGCAGGAAAGGCGAGAGCGGAAACGCCGCGCGCCGGCCGACGAAGAGCGTCTCGACCGGGCGCTCGCGCCCGCCCGGGTGCACGCGATCCGCCAGGATGCCGACGAACTCGCCGCGGTCGAGGCAGGCCTTGATCTCGAAGGCGCTGCGCACCGAGCCGGGATCGATCCGAATCACGCGCACGTTGTTCTCGCCGCCCAGCGACTCGAAGAACGTGTTCAAGCGCTCGGAGTGCTCGGTGAACATGAGCACGTTCACCCGCAGCCCGTACTGCCGCGAGATCAGCCGCAGCATGTCGAAGCTGCCCAGGTGCGCGCCGATCAGGATCGCGCCGCGCCCCTCGCGCGCGAGCGCGAGCAGCGCCTCGCCGCCGCGGTGATCGATCGCGAAGGCATCCGCCTCGCCCATCCACATCACCATCCGGTCGAAGACGCTCATCGAGAGATTGTGCATGTGGCGCAGCGTCGCGAGCCGGCCGGGCGGCTGCCGCAGCGTCGTGCGTCCGACGGGTGTCTTCCAGACGCTGGCGAGCCAATCGCGCGAGGCGCGCCGCGCATCCCCGTCGGAGGCGTAGAAGTACGCGGCGATCAGCCACAGCACCCAGCTCATCGTGCGACGCCCGGCCGTGCGATACAGGAAGCGACCGAAGCGCATGCCATGGAGCGTTCCGCGCTCGAGCCGGCGTGCCCAGACGGAGGCTTCAGTCATCGCGCGGCTCGCGCGGCGAGCAGGCGCGGCGCACGCGCGAGCATGCCCAGCCAGAGCCGCACGTAGGTCGACGCCATCGCCGGGTAGTCGCGGACGACGTCGAAATGCGAGAGCCCGCCCGCGGGATACGAGACGGCGACCGGCACGTTCACCACGCGCGCGCCCGCCCAGACACAGCGCACCGCGAACTCGGGATCGAATTCCATGCGCGGCCCGAGCGGCCCTGCGTCGAGAACGCGCAGCGCAAGCGCGAGCGGCACACCGCGCATGCCGCAGAGCGGATCGTGGATCTCGAGCGAGAGCGTCGCCGTCCAGACCGCGGCGCGCGAGAGCTGGCGCGCCCAGATGCGCGCGCGTGGCGCGCTGGCGTCGAAGACGGGCTTGCCGAGCACGAGCGCGTCGGGGTCTTTCTGCATCGCCTCGAGAAAATCCGGCACCGCGGCCGGATCGTGCTGGCCATCGGCATCCAGGTGAAGCGCGTGCGTGAAGCCGTCGGCGGCCGCGAGCCGAAACCCGGCCGCCAGCGCGACACCCTTGCCGCCGTTTCGCGGCAGGCGGTGCACGCGCACGAACGGCAGCTCGCGCTCGGCGCGCGCCAACGCGGCCTGGGTTTCGGGCGCGCTGCCGTCGTCGATGACCAGACACGGAAGTGCGTAGGGAGCGAGCGACTCCAGCACACCGCGCAGCGGCGCCCCGTGGTCGAAGCACGGGATCAGCAGGCAGACCTTCAAGGCTTCGGCTCCCACGGCGCGAGCTGCGCACGCCCGGACATGAAGGTCCGCGCAGCGTCGGAGAGCTCGAAGCGCAGGCGATCGCCGCCCTCGGAGAGCTCGAGCGCAAGACGGAAGCGCTGCTCCGGCAGCAGCATCTCTCGGAAACGCAGGCCCTCGAGCGCGCGCACACGCGGCGCGCTCCCCAGCAGGTCCGCGGCCGCGAGCATCACCCAGTGCAGCTGGACGACGCCGGCCACGACGGGCTGGCCGGGAAAGTGACCCTCGAGAAACGCCAGATCCGCCGGCACGCGCAGCTCGCGCTCGAGCGAGCGCGCGGCGCGCCGCTCCGAAAGCACGACCGGCGCGAGCACCGGCGCGCGCTCGCTGGCTTGCTCGAGCAGCGCGACCAGCGCCGCATGCGGCGTCTTGCCCTGCGCGTCGCGCGGCAGCTCGGCGACGTAGCGCCAGACGCGCGGAAGCAGCACGCGGTCCCAGTACGCCGCCAGGTGCTCGCCAAGCGCCGCGCCGAGCGCGCGGCGCCCGTGCGCGTCGAGCTCGAGCTGACCGGCGTCGGAAAGCGCCACGACCGCGCCCACGCGCAGCTCGGCCGCGAGCTCGAGCGGCACGAGCGCAGCGTCGGCGACGAACGGATGCCCGCGCAGAACGCTCTCCATCTCGGGCAGCGCGAGCCGCTTCTCGCCGACCTTCACGATCCGGTCCGCGCGACCGAGCAGCCGGAAGAGCCCTGCGCCGCGAAGCTCGGCGCGATCGCCCATGCGCGTCTGCTGCACGTCGCCCTCCCCCGACGCAAGGCCCACGCTCGCGTACGGAGAGCGTACCACCAGCTGGCCCTCGGACCCCGGCTCGCGCGCGAGCGCGAGCTCGACGCCGGGGAACGCGCGAAAGAGCGCGTCGTCGCCCGCGAGCGATTGCTCGCGCCAGGCCACGCCGCCCGTTTCGGTCGAGCCGAAGATCTCGATCGGAGCGAGTCCGAGACCGGCCGCGATCGCGCGCGCCACGGTCTCGTCGAGCGGCCCGCCCGAGGAGAAGACCGCGCGCGCCGCGTCCCGCAGGGACGGAAGCTGCGCGTCCGCGCGCATGCGGCGCAGGTGCACCGGGGTCGTCGCGAGTGCGAAGCTGCCGGTCTCGCGCATGCGCGGGAAGAACTCCTCCGTGTGCAGGTAGGTCTCGGCGCAGAATGGCCGGCCGGCGGCGAGCGGCCAGAGCACGCGGACGAGCAGACCGTACAGGTGCTGGTGCGAGACCGTTGCGAAGACGCGCGCAGCCGCGCCCAGGCGCGCGCCGAAGAGCGACTCGAGCGCGGCCACCTCGCGATCCAGGTGGCGCAGCGCCTTGGGCACCGCTTTGCCGGGCCCGGTCGTGCCCGAGGTCGAGAGCTCCGCGACCAGGAGCTCCGGATCCAACGACGCGAAGCGCGCTCGCGCGCGCGGCGCGAGGCCGAGCGGAGCGATCCGCGGCAGGCGCGCGAGCCCGGTGCCTTCGATGCTCGCGTCGACGAGCGCACCGTCGACGTGAGCGGCGAGCGCCGCGAGCGTGCCGGGCAGGCGATTGGGCGCGAGCAGCGCCGTCGCGCCCGCATGGGCGAGCGCGAAGAACGCCACCGCGAACGCGTAGCTGTCCTCGGTGTAGAGCAGGAAGCGCGTGCCGCCGAGCCCGCGCAGCGCCGCCACGAGCGCGCCGACCCGGCCAGAGAAGTCGGCGAAGTCGCGCACGACGTCGCGCGTGAAGGCGACCGCTTCGCCCGGGTCGCGCCCGACACTGAGGAGCTCCGCGAGCGGCAGAAAGCGCGGCGCGGCGTCGGTCTGCGGCACCGCTCGGATCCTCAGCCGGCTTTTTCGACCGCGCCCACGCGCGCCGAGATCACGGCGACGATCTGATCCATCGAGCGCATGCGCTCGATCTCGTCGTCGGTGAGCGCGAGTCCGAGGTCTTCTTCGACCCAGCCCGCGAGCGCGACGGCGTCGAGGCTGTCGAAATCGAGATCCGCTTCGAGGTCGGTCTGCATCGAGACGTCCGCGGGCGCGACGGAGAATTCGCGCGCAAGGATCCCGACGACCTTCGAGAAGATCTCCTGCTCTGAAAGTGACATGGCCGCCCTCCCTTTGCGTCTACCCGGCTTGCGTCTACCCGGCTTGCTGCGCCGTGACGAAGTCCGCGAGGCTCTTCACCGAAGCGAAAATGCGGCGGTTCTCGTCGGGGTCGTCCTCGATCTTGACGCCGTAGCGCTCCTCGAGCGCCATCGCGAGCTCGAGTGCGTCGATCGAGTCGAGGCCGAGTCCCTCGACGAAGAGCGGTGCATCGGTCTCGATCTCCTCGGGCGCGATGTCCTCGAGCACGAGCGCCTCGACGATCAGCTTCTTCAGCTCCGCCTCGAGTCCTTCACTTCTCTGCATCTACGCCCCCTCTCTCGAACCACGCGCGCAGCGCAGTCGTCACTTTCCGCGCTGCCATCACCGGCGATTCGCCCCCGTCGAGATGCTCCTTCACGACGAACGGCTCGCCGACGTGGAGCGTATAGACCGAGTGACGCGGCGCAACGTCATACCATTTCTGGCCCTTCAGAAGCATGGGCGGCTCCACGGTGATGCGGACCGGCAGCAGGTCCAGGCCGGTCTCCAGCGCGATATGCGCGGCCCCGCGCTGGAAGCGGCCGAGACCCCCCTTCGGGGAGCGCGTGCCCTCGGGAAAGACGACGAGCGTGCGCCCCTCCGCGAGGCGCTGCGCGGCAGCGCGCACGACGTCGGCCCCGGCGTCGTTGGGGATGTAGTCGGCCGCGCGCGCCGCGTCGCGCAGCCAGAATTGCTCGACATAGGCGCTTGCCATGATGCAGTCGGCCTGCGGCAAGCGCGTGATCAAGATCTCGATGTCGATCAGCGAGGGGTGGTTCGCCACGACGATCTTGCGCCCTGGCGCGTCGAGTCGTTCCGCGCCGATCCAGCGCACCTCGATCAGCCCGACCCACTCCATGAACGCGATGTGACCACGATAGGCGCGATGGATCGCGCGCTGCGCTCGCCGCCACGGCTCCAGCGAGCCGCGGTCCCACCGCCCGCGCAGAGGCAGCCACACCGCACCGAGCCAGACGCTCATCAGGCCGAAGGACGCGAAGCCGAAGCCGCTCCGCAGCGCTCGCCACGCTCTCGAGATTCGCGCGGGCATCCTGTCGATCCGCTCCTCGTTCTGGCGCAGGACGCGCCGAGTCTAACACCGTGATTCTCTGGGTGTAAACGGGCGCCGTTGCAGAGAAAGCCGCTACTTGCCCGGATCGTAGGTGAAGATCCACTCCTGGCGCGAGAGGTCGCTCCCGAAGCACCCGCGGATCCACGCGTTGCCGATCATGTCGTCGTTCAAGCTCGCCGGCTCGCCACGCGGGCGTGCTTTCAGTGTCCTTTGGGGCCCGCGCCCGAGCCTAGCGCGAGACGCGCGCTTTGTTTAGACCTGCGCGCATGAGGGTGCCGCTTCTCTCGCTCGTCGCCGCGGTCGTGCTCGGCGCCGACTCGTCGCTGCCGGCGGGAACGCTCACGCTCGACGAGCTGCTGCGCCACATGGCGACGACGCGCGGGGTCGTGGCGGAGTTTCGCGAGGTGAAGGTGCTCGCGCTTCTCGACAGCCCGCTCGAGACGCGCGGCACGCTCTACTTCGTGCCGCCCACCAAGCTCGCACGCGTGACCACCGTCCCCGCCGCGACGCGGCTCGTGCTCGAGGGCGACCGCATGCGCTTCGAGGACGAGGCGGGCGCGAGCGACATCGACCTGTCCGAGAACCCGGTCGCGCGGCAGTTCGCCGACAATCTGATCGTGCTCTGGCGCGGCGACCGCGCGGCGCTCGAGGCGCTCTACCGGCTCGACTTCCACGCCGATGGCGCGCGCTGGCAGCTCGGCCTCACGCCGAAGGCCGCGCCGCTCGACCGCTTCATCCGCTCGATCCGCATCGCCGGCGACGGCCCGGCGATCCGCGAGATGGAGCTCGTCGAGAGCGACGGAGATCGCACGCAGACGGTTTTCGAGAAGAGCGAGGTCGACCACGCCTTCGGCCCCGAAGAGGAGCGCGCGATCTTCGGACCGAAGGCGGCGCCTTGAACCGGCGCGCGCGGCTCGTCGCGTGGGCCGCGCTGGGGATCGCGCTCTTCGTCTACAGCGCGCGCCACATCACGTTCACGACCGACATCACGAACTTTCTGCCCGAGGGCCGCGGCGCGGAGCTGGCGCGCATCTCGCGCGAGCTCGTGCACAGCGATCTGGCGCGCACGATGGTGCTCACCATCCATGCGGACGAGCCGGCGCGCGCGATCGCGGCCGCGCAGGAGCTGGCGCAGGCGTTGCGCGCGCACCCCGAGGTCGCCTGGCTGCGCACCGGCGCGGACGCGGAGCTGCAGGAGCAAGTGTATCGGCTCTACTTTCCGCGCCGGCTCTACTTCGTCTCCGATGACCCGGAGCGCGCGCTCGAGCCGCGGCTCTCCGATGCGGGCCTCCTGGCGCAGGCCCAGGCGCTGCGCCGCAGCCTGGCGCTGCCGGTCTCGCCCCTGCTCGAGCAGATCGTGCCGGCGGATCCGCTCGGCGCGTTTCGCGGGCTGCTCGAGCGAATGCGCGCGGGCGAGCCGCCGCTCGCGACCGTCGACGGCGTGTTCACGACGCGCGACGGGCGCTGGGCGGTGATCCTGCTCGCGACAAAGAGCTCCGCCTTCGACACCGTCGCGCAGCGGCCACTGCTCGAGGCGATCCAGACGCGCTTCGCGGCCGTGCGCGCGCGGCTCGGGCCGGATCTCGTGCTCGAGCAGAGCGGCGCGAACCGCTTCGCGCTCGACGCCGAGACGAAGGTGCGCGCCGACGCGTCGATGATCGGGACGTTCTCGACGATCGGCGTGGCGCTGCTCTCGTGGCTGTTCTTCCGCTCGCTTCTGGCCTTGGGTCTGGCGATGGTGCCCGCGCTCGCGGGTCTCTTGCTCGCGATGGCGGCGGGGCTCGCGATCTTCGGCCGGCTCGACGGCATGACGATCGGCTTCGGCGCGTCGCTGATCGGCGTCACGATCGACTACCCCACGCACTATCTGATCCTGCGCAGTCTCGCGACGGCTGGTGAATCACCGTGGCAGCTGGCGCGGCGGCTCTCGGGCTCGCTCTCGATGGCGGCGCTCACCACGATGGCGAGCTTCGCGGGGCTGGCAATCACGTCCTTCCGGGGCTTCCGCGAGCTCGGCGTGTTCTCGCTGATCGGCGTCGCGGGCGCGCTCGTCGCGACGATCTTCCTGCTGCCCGACCTGGTCCCGCAAAGCCGCCCCGTTCCGCCGATCTCGTCGCTCCTCGCCCGAAGAATGGGCGCCTGGATTCCCCGTCTGCGCCGACACCGCTCGGCGCTCGCGCTCGTGCCGATCGCGGTCTTCGCGCTCGGCGCGCTCGCGTTGCCGCAGCTCGTCTGGAACGACGACCTGTCCAAGCTCGGGCAACCCGACCCGAAGCTCGCGGCCGAGGAGGCGCGCGTGCGCGAGCGTGTCTCGACGTTCGACAGTGGCCGCTTCGTGATCGCCCTCGCGGGCAGCGCGGAGGAGGCCGTCGCGCGCAACGACGCGGTGTACGCGCGGCTCGCAGCCCTGGTCGCGCGCGGCGAGCTCGGCGGCGTGCGCTCGCTGCACGATCTGCTCTGGTCGCAGGATCTGCAGCGCCGGAATCTCGCGGCGCTTCAGGCCAGCCCCGAGCTCGCGGCGCGCGTCGATGCGCAGTTCGGCGCCGCGGGCTTTCGCGCGGGCACGTTCGCGCCGTTTGCACAGACGCTCGCGGCGCCGCCCGAACCGCTGAGCCTCGCCGAGCTGCGCGCCTCGCCGCTCGGACCGCTCGCAGCAACCCTCGTGCTCGACCTCGAGGACCGCACGGCCGTGATCACCTACCTGCGCGGGCTCTCCGATCCGGAGAGCCTGCGCGCGGCGCTCGCGGACCTGCCCGACGTGCACGTCTTCGCACAGCGCGACTTCATGAACGAGATCGCCGCCCAGTTCCGGGTCCGGACGCTCACGCAGATCCTGATCGGGAGCGCCTGCGTGCTGGGGATCCTGGTCGCGCGCTACCGCGACTGGCGGCGCGCCTGCGCGGCATTCCTGCCCGCGCTGTTGACGGCGATCATCGTGCTCTCGGCCTTCGCGCTCTCCGGCACCGAGACGGGCTTGCTCCACGCCGTCAGTCTGCTCATCGTGATGGGCATGGGCGTGGACTACGGGATCTTCGTCGTGGACAGTGCGGACGATCCGCACGAGATCGGCGCCGCGCTCGTCTCCTGCCTGCTCTGCTGCCTGACCACGATCCTCGGCTTCGGCGCGCTCGCGCTCTCGAGTCACCCGGCGCTGCGCGCGATCGGGCTCACGACGGGAATCGGCATCGCTCTCTCGCTCGTGCTCGCGCCCGTGACACTGCTCGCGCTGCGCGTGGACGCGAAGGCGACGCCGCGTGCGTAGGACGGGATCACTCGTCGCCGGCATCGCCCTCGTGCTCGCCTGCGCGCACGTGCAACCGCCGGCCGCCCTCGTGCCGCTGCTCTTGCCGCGCCTCGCGGATTGTCCGGGCAGCCTCAAGCCCACGGAGGAGCTCGAGGGCGACTGGGTGATCCACGAGCGCATCCGCGTGCGCGGTGAGCGCATCGACGAAGCCTACGGCCTGGTCGTGCAGAAGGCCGGCCCGAAGCTCGTGCTGGTCGGACTCACCCCCTTCGGCGCGAAGGCATTCTCCGTGACTCAGATCGGCGTCGAAGTCTGGAGTGAGTCCAAGCTCGGCGCCGCCCTGCCCGTCCCGCCCGAGAACGTGCTGCGCGACCTGCACCGCGCCCACTTCCTCGCGAAGGACGACGCCGGCTTCGAGGGTCGGAAAGTCGAGCGCGCGGCCGATGGCTCGGTCCACATCGCGAGCGAGTCCTGCGGCTACGAATCGACGCTCGCGCCGGTGAGTGTCAACGCACCGCAGTAGTCAGTTCTCCGTTGACACGGGCGCAGGCGGCGGATCAGCATCGGGCACGATGAAGAACATGCGCGTTCGTTCGCTCGTCGTCGCCGCGCTCGTGGCATTGGCCTCGCCCGCGTCCTCTGCCCCCATCGACATCGTTCTCACGCTGGATCCAGACCAGACCGGCCCGCTCTACAGCTGGTGTCTCACGCTGGATGTCGCAGCCGGATACGAGGTCGGCGCGGTCGACCTGCTCCTCACCGGGGTGGATTCGTTCAGCATCAACACCGCGAACCCGGGCATCGGGGTTCTCGACTCGGCCTTCGTGCTCGATCCGCTCGGCGACGGCCGCAGCGTGCTGATCGTGAACAACTTCGAGAACGGCGTGGCGATCGCCGCCGGGCCGATCACGGGCGCTCTGCTCGGCACCTTCTCGTCCGCGTACTCGACGGCGCCGCCGGTCGGCCTCTTCGATTGCGAGTTCGAGTGCGGCGGCACCATCTTCGATGTGAACCTCGTCCAATTTCCGGCTTCGGAGTTCTCGATCAGCGTCGTGACGGGTCCGCCCGTGGGAGCGATTCCCGAGCCGCGCTATCTCGGCTACGTGTCGATGCTCATCGCCGGGATCACGATCGCGCGAGCTTCCCGGTCACGGTCTCGGGAAGGGAGTCCACGACTCTGAACTCGCGCGGGATCTTGTAGGCTGCGAGCCGTTCGCGGCAGTGGGCGGTGAGCTCGGCGCGCGTGGGCGGATTCGCGGCGTCGGCCGGCTCGACCTCGGCGACGGGGATCTCACCGAGGTGCGCGTGCTCGCGCGCGCTGACGCGACTGCGGCGGACGCGCGGATGCGCGTCCAGAACGGCCTCCACCTCTTCGCTGAAAAACTTCATGCCGGCCATGTTGATGCGGTTGGCGCGGCGCCCGACCAGATACAGGTCACCGTCCGCGTCGAAATAGCCCTGGTCGCCGGTGCGGAAGCCGTCCGGCTCGAGCACCTCGCGCGCGGGTGTCCACGGATCGAGATACGCGTCGAAGCAACCCGGGCCGCGGATGCAGATCTCGCCGGTCTTCTCCGGCGACGTCGGCGCCGAGACGGGTTTTCCGTCCTCGCCGCGCAGCCAGACGTCGTAGTCGGGCAGCGGCCGGCCCAGCGCCCCGGGCTTTTGCCGCGCGCAGGCGTGGTTCAGCACGGGGAGGCCGACCTCGATGATGCCGAGCGCCTGCGAGACGGGCCGCCCGAAGCGCGCGGCAAAGGCGTGCGCGATCTCGGGCCGCAGGCCCTCGGCGGTCGAGATCGCCAGCCGGACGTCGCGGATCTGCACGCCGGACGCGTCCTTCGCGAGCAGGTTCAGGTGATACGGCGAGGCGTAGAAGACCGTCGCGCGCTCGCCCGCGGCGAGCTCGAGGATCGGCTTGGCGAGCGATCCCGCCGGCAGCAGGATCGCCGCGCCGAAGCGCAGATACAAGAGCACCGATACCACGAAGTGATGGGCCATCGGCAGGAGCCAGAGGATGCGATCGTCGGGCCCGATCGCGAGCGCGCGATTGGCGGCGTCGAGCCGCGCGAGGATGGCGGCGTGACCGAGGATCACGCCCTTGCGCCGACTGGTCGTACCCGACGTGAAGCGCAGGTACGCGGGCCGGAGCGCCGCGAAGTCGCGGTCGCCGTTGCCATCGACCGCCTGCGCCTGCGGGCGCGCGACGTGTTCGAACCCGCTCGGGCCCGCGCGCTCGAGCACGAGCGCGTGGAGCTGCGCGCGCTCCGCGAACGCGTCGAGCACCGCGCCAGTGTGGTCGTCGGCGATCGGCACGAAGCAGGCGTCGCAGGCGAGGATCGCGAGCGCGAGCTCGACGAAGCCGCGACCCTGTCGTGCGACCAGGCCACAGCGCTGCGCGCGGCCCAGGCCAGACCCGCGCAGCTCGGTTGCCAGCGCATCGACGCGCGCGATCAGCTCCGCGTAGGAGACCCGCGTGGTCGGCGCGCCCGCGGCGCCGCCGACCACGAGCGCCGGGTGATCGGGCGCGCGCGCGGCCTGCGCGCGGATCAGGTCTACGACGCTCGCGCTCACAGCGCGCGAGTTTGCTCGCGGACCCGCGCGGGCGCAATCGCGGCGAGCGCCGCCCGTTCATTGGCGGCAAGCGCGGCCGCGTGACCGATCGCCTCCCCCGTCGCGAGCGACGTGCCGATCACGCGCAGCGCGCCGAGCGCCTCGTGCGTCGCCGAGACACAGCGCCCCGCCATGCCGAGCCGCGGATGCGTGCGCGAGACGAGCGCGCCGAGCGGGACGGAGCACGCGCCGCTCGGGTGCTCGAAGCTGGCGCGGCGGTG
>Ga0184615_10000860_pt1 | contig 16392 bp, 16 predicted proteins | sample PLM4_65_coex_FD_133134 | JGI IMG/M metagenome (GOLD analysis project Ga0184615, IMG submission 133134) | Groundwater sediment microbial communities from an aquifer in East River, Colorado, USA - PLM4_65_coex | ecosystem: Environmental > Terrestrial > Soil > Riparian zone | place: USA: East... | reverse complement strand
CGGCACCTGCGGGCCGACGCCATGACCTGACCTGACCCGCGCGGGCGGTGCATGGGAGAATCGTGCCATGTCCACGCGCAGCCTTCGGGGTCGGGTCGCGATCGCCGGCATCGGCGAGTCGGCCTACTTCAAGCGCGGAGAGGCGAAGGAGCCGGAGTTCGCGCTCGGCCTGCGGGCGATCCTGGCCGCGTGCGCCGACGCGGGCATCGATCCGCGCGACGTGGACGGCTTCGCGTCGTACTCGAACGACCGCAACGATCCCTCGCGCATCGCGGCGGCGCTCGACTGCCGCGAGCTCACGTTCTCGAACATGCAGTGGGGCGGAGGCGGGGGCGGCGGCTCCGCGGCGGTCGGAAACGCCGCCGCCGCGATCGCGTCGGGCATGGCCGACTGCGTCGTCGTCTACCGCGCGCTCGCGCAGGGGCAGTTCGGGCGCTTCGGATCCGGCGCGCGACGCGAGACGGTGTCGGGCGACCCGGCGCTCTGGCTGCCCTACGGGCTGATGTCTCCCGCGCAGATGTTCGCGATGCGCGCCACGCGCCTGATGCACGAGCACGGCGTCCGGCAGGAGGCGTTCCGCGCGGTCGCGCTCGCGTCGTACCAGCACGCGCAGCGGAACCCGCGGGCGATCATGTACGGCCGGCCGCTCACGGCCGAGGCGTACGACGCGTCGCGCTGGATCGTCGAGCCGTTCCACCTGTACGACTGCTGCCTCGAGAACGACGGCGCGGCGGCGCTCGTGCTCGTGACGGCCGAGCGCGCGCGCGATCTGCGCCAGCCGCCGGCGTACCTGCTCGGCGTCGCGCAGGGCTCGGAGCGCCGCGCGGGCGCGGGCTCGCACAACAATCCCGACTACGCGACCGCGAGCTTCAAGACCGTCGCGCCGCGCCTCTACCGCATGGCCGGCGTGACCCCGGCGGACGTCGACGTGGTGCAGAGCTACGAGAACTTCACCGGCGGCGTGGTGATGAGCCTGATCGAGCACGGCTTCTTCGGCTACGAGCAGGCCAACGAGTTCTGCACGCTGGAGAACTTCTCCGCGCCCGGGGGCGCGCTGCCGCTGAACACGAGCGGCGGCAACCTCGCCGAGTGCTACATGCACGGGCTCGAGCTGCAGCTCGAGGCGGTTCGCCAGATCCGCGGCCAGTCGACCGCGCAGGTCCCGGACGCGAAGGTCGCGCTGGTCGGATCGGGGCCGATGGTGACACCGGTGAGCGACATGATCCTCGGCGCGGGGGAGACGCTTTGAGCACCGTCCTTCCGGCTGGACTTCCCGCGCCCGCGCCGCTTCCCGACGGACTCGATCGCCCGTACTGGGACGCGACGCTCCGACACGAGCTGGTTGCGCAGCGCTGCGACGCCTGCGGCGTCTACCAGTGGGGCCCGGAGTGGATCTGCCACCGCTGCCACTCGTTCGAGCTCGGCTTCGCGCCGATCCCCGGACCCGCGCGGATCTTCTCCTGGGAGCGCGTCTGGCACCCCGTGCACCCGGCGCTGAAGGCGGCCGTGCCCTACGTGGTGCTGCTCGTCGAATTTCCCGAGGCGAACGGCATTCGCATGATCGGAAATCTCGCGGGCGACCCGCGCGCGGAGCTGAAGATCGGCGCCCAGGTATTGCCCGTGTTCGAGGACCACGGCAGCTACACTCTCGTGCAGTGGAGGACGCCATGAGCGAGCCCGCGACGCAGCGAACCGATCCCAACGCCTGGCGCAGCGAGACGCCCGGCCACTCCGGCTGGCCGCGCACCGCGCGCGCCGGGGACCCGAACAAGTACTTCGTGGTCTCGGCCGACACACACGCGAACGAGCCCGCGGGTCTCTGGGCCGAGCGCATCGACGCGAAGTACAAGGGCCGCATCCCGCGCATCGAGGTCGACGCGAACGGCGTCCGGTGGAGCGTGATGGAGGGCTTCCGGCCGACGAAGCTGCGCGGCTCGAGCTTCGAGGGCGAGGATCTGGTCCGCTCGAAGGCGGGCGCCGATCCGGAAGACCGGCTGCGCGATCTCGCGCGCGACGGCGTCGACGCCGAAGTGATCTTCCCGAACAAGGGCCTGTCGATGTGGGCGACGCCCGATCCCGTCTTCGCGAACGCCATGTGCCGCGTCTACAACGAGTGGGCGTGGGAGACGTTCGGCAAGTACAACCACGCGCTCTCGCCGGTCGCGTGCGTCGCGACGGGCGATCTCGACGGCGCGATCGCGGAGATCGAGCGCTGCGCGGCGCTCGGCTTCCGCGGCTTCACCCTGCCGTGCAAGCCCGACTGGGGTCCGCACGACGATGACTGCCACAACTACAACTTCCCCGAGTTCGACCGTCTCTGGGCGTGTGTGCAGGCGACGGGCAAGCCGATCACCTTCCACGTCTCGACGGGCCGCGACCCGCGCGCCGCGCGCGGGGAGGGCGGGGCGGTGATCAACTACGTCGCGCACTCGCTCGCGCCGACGATCGAGCCGGTCGTGAACCTGTGTGCGTCGGGCGTGCTCGAACGCTTCCCCGGCATCCGCTTCGCGACCATCGAGGCGGGCATCGGCTGGGTGGCCTGGGCGCTCACCGCCATGGACGAGGGCTACCGCAAGCACCACATGTGGGCGTTCCCGAAGCTCCGGGCTCTGCCCAGCGAGTACTTTCGCCGACACGGATTCGCGTCGTTCCAGGAAGACCCGCCCGGCCTCGACCTGGTCGGTGAGTGGGGCCTCGAGGACTGCTTCATGTGGGCCAACGACTATCCGCACCACGAGGGCACGTGGCCGCACTCGGCGGAGGCCATCGAGCGCACCATGGGCAAGCTCACGGACGGACAGCGCGCGAAGATCCTCGGCCTGAACGCCGCGAAGCTGTTCGGCTTCGAGGTACCGGGCGGCTCGACCTAGATCGCCGAGAGGTAGCGCTCCAAGAGGAGCGAAACCCAGCCGCGGAACGCGGCGCTCTTCGCAGCTCCGTCGCCGTCTCTGCCGCCGACATGCGCTTGGCCATCGGAATGCGAGTTTACACACGCGCGTGCGGGCGATCCTCTCTCGGCTCGAGGAGGTTCGAGAATGAAGCAGCGCTTCTCCATCACGGCGCTCGCGCTCCTGGGCGTGCTCTGCGCGTGCCGCGAGCCGGCGCCTCCGGCTGCGGCCGTGGCGCCCGGTGACGCCGTCGAGCTCGCGGACGGCACGCGACGCCTCGACCTGCGCTTCACCTGCGGCGACACGGACTGCGCCGGCTGGCTGTTTCTGCCCGCGCGCGCGCAGCGCGCGCCTGTCGTGGTGATGGCGCACGGCTTCGCGGGCACGCGCGACGTTGCGCTGCCGCTCTTCGCGGAGCGCTTCGCGCGTGCCGGGCTCGCCGCGTTCTTGTTCGACTATCGCGGCTTCGGCGACAGCGGTGGCTCCCCACGACAGCTCGTCGATCCCTGGCGACAGCTCGAGGACTGGCGCGCGGCGCTCCGCTTCGCGCGTGGCCTGGCCGACGTCGACGGCGAACGGGTCGCGCTGTTCGGGAGCTCTCTCGGCGCCGGGCATGCGCTCATCACGGCCGCCGACGACGGCGACGTGCGCGCGGTCGTCGCCCAGGCGCCCCTGCTCGACACCTCCGCCGAGGGCGAGGCGACCTTTTACGGCGTGGGCTGGGTTGCGCGCCTGCTGCTCACCGGCTGGGCGGGCCTCGCGCGCACGGCTCTCGGCGGCGACCCGATCCTGATCCCGGCGATCGCGCCGAGCGACGGCTTCGGCATGATCGTCGACGACCGCGCGTTCGGCTCGTTCGAGAGGCTGGTCGCGCCCGGCTCCACGTATCGCAACGCAGTGGTCGCGCACTCCGTCTTCACGTTCGACGACTACGATCCCGCGCCACGAGCCGCGGAGATCCGCGTGCCCGTCCTGCTCGTGGCTTCGCGCGGCGATCGCTTTGCGCCGTACGCCGCGGTCGAGGCTTTCGCGGCGCGCGCTCCGGCGGCGCGGCTCGAGACGATCGAGGGCGATCACTTCGAGATCTACGCCTCGCCGATCGCGGAGGCCGTCGCCGAGCTCGAGGCCGCGTTTCTCATTGAGCAGCTCCTGGGGCGCGCGCAGCCGGACTAGCGGGTGTCGAGCGACCCCAGCAGCATCAGCAGATCGAACTCGAGCTCCGCGACGCGGCGGCCCGAGGCGGCCATGACGATCGATGGCACCGAGCCGTCCATGTGGCCGATCGCCTGGCGCGCGAGGCCGATGCCCCAGCGCATCGTGCCGAGGATCTTCCACCAGTGGAAGGCGCGAGCGTCGAACTCGCCGCCCGCGCGCGTGTAGGCGTCGATGAGCACCGAGCGATCCGCGAAGCCGCCGACCTCGCGCGCATCGGCGCCGAAACGCCAGGTGCGCAGGCAGATCCAGGCCAGGTCCTCCATCGGGTCGCCCAGGTGCGCGCCTTCCCAGTCGAGCACCGCGCGCAGCCCGCTCGCGTCCACGATGATGTTCCCGTTGCGCAGATCGCCGTGCGTGAACGCGAGCCGCGGCGGAACGATCCGCGCCTCGCGCTCGAGCCAGCGCAGACCGAGCGCGAGCGCCGGCGCGGGCTGCCAGAGTGAGTCGAGCTGCGTGCGCATCGCCGCGAGCGCGCGGTCGACCGCGGAGGCATCGCCGCTGAGCGCGAGTCCGGCGGGCGCGCGCGCGGTCGGCACGGCGTGAAGCCGCGCGAACGCCTCGCCGAGCTGCGCCGCGAGCCGATCGCCGATCCGCTCGCGTTCGACCAGCCGGAGGACGCGGCGGGGAACGGTCTCGCCCGCGACCCGCGTCGAGAGGAAGAACGGTCCGCCGACGTAGCGCGAGTCGGTGCAGACGAAGTGCACGTGCGGCACGGGCACCTTCGCCTCCTCGGCGAGACGCAGCGAGCCGGCTTCCGTCTCGGTCGGCGTCAGCAGGATCGCGGCGGACGGCGTGATCGACGCGACGAGCTCGAGGCGTGCACTGCGCGTGACCGAGTCGAACAGCACGTTCCGCCGCCGCGCACCGGCCGAGGCCTCGCTCACGTTCTCGATCGCGACCGGGGCGCCGAGCTGCTCGCTCAGGAACTCCGCCAGGCCCTCTGCGACGGGGCGGGTCATGCGTCCACCGCCGCGTCGTAGCGCTCGTAGCCGGGCCGCGCGATCTCGAGCTTCGCGCGCGCGATCTCGAGCAGCGCCGCGTGCGCGCGGCGTTCGAAGTCGAGATCCGTCTCGCCCGAGCGCAGCCGCGCGACCAAACGAGCGGAGAGCTCGAGCGCGTTCTCGCCGGGGCCGACGAGCACGGTCAGGAGCTCCGTCTCGCGCGCGAGCGCCGCGGGCCCGAGGCGCATCTCGCGCTCGAGGATGCGCGCGAGGTTCACCGCCACGCGAACGCGGTACTCCAGCGCCCCCTCGAGGGCGGGCATCACCTCCTGCTCGAGCGAGTTCGCGATCGCGGCGAGCAGCTCCCCGGCGTTGGGTCGGTCCTGCATCCGCGAAGCTTCTCATGGACGGCGTGACAACCGCGAGGGCATCTGCTCGAATCGCCCGGTGCCGACCGAGTACCCGCCCCCGCACCACATGGTGCGCGACCTGCGCATCGCGATCGAGCGCAGCGAAGGCAAGAGCACCGCGATCCTGCCGATCGTTCCCGAGATCCTCTCGGATCAGGGAGCGGTGCGGGCCGGCGTGCTCGCGACCGTGGTCGACATGTACTGCGGCGGGCTCGCGCTCGAGGTCGCGCATCCGAAGTGGCTGGCGACGCTCGATCTGTCGCTGCACCTGCTCCGCCCGCTCACCGGAGGCAATGTGTTTGCGCGCGGCTCGGTGCTGCGCGCGGGCCGGCAGACGGTGGTGCTCGAGGTCGCGCTCACGGACGATGCGGGCGCCGAATCGGGGCTCGCCACGATGACCTTCGCGTTGCTCGAGCGGCGCGCCGACACGCCGGTCTTCTCGCGCGACCTGGCGCCGCCGCGCACGGAGTTCGGCTTGCCGGGCTCGGGACTCACCGCGCCGTTCGCCGAGCTTCTCGGCATCCGCGTGGTCGATGCCGCGGCGGGCGTGGCCGAGGTCGAGATCCACGACTACATCGAGAACAGCCTGTCGGCGCTGCAGGGCGGCGCAGCCGCGACGCTCGTCGACGTGGTGAGCGTCGCGCTCGGCCGCGAGCTGCTGGGCGTGAAGGTGGACACCACGGATCTCGAGATCCGCTACCTCGCGCTCGGCAAGCTCGGGCCGATCCGCGCACAGGCGCGCGTGCTGCGCCGCGACGCGAAGAGCGCCGCGCTCCGCGTCGAAGTCCGCGAAGCCGGCCCCGACGCGCGCCTGTGCTACGTGGCGACGACACGAGTCGCCTAGATGGGGTCGCCTAGAACGGCACTCCGAGTCCTGCCAGAAAGACGAAGCTCTCGTGCTGGTGGCCGTTGAGTCCGCCGTCGCCGAGCGGCATGCGCAGCGCCAGCCGGAGCCACGGCGAGCGTTCCTCGATCTTCAGCGAGAGCGGCAGCTCGACGAACGGAGTCACGTAGACGATCGAGCCGCCGCTCGAGTCGTAGCGCTGACCGTCCGACACGTCCTTGCCGGCGTAGCGGAAGTTCAGCTCCGTGCCGGGCCGCACGAGCACCCCCCCGAGCGGAGCGAGCGCGAACGTCGGCGTCGAGTACACCAGGTTCGCGAGCACGGCGGCTCCGTAGGTGTAGTCGAGGGAGCCCTGCTCGTTCACGCGATAGAAGGCGCTCGCGTAGAGGTTGCCGCGCGCGAAGCGCCGCGCGCCGGCGAGCCCGAAGCCCCAGTCCCACGAGCCGGTGCCGACCTGCAGGTGCGGGTCGCGTTCGCCGCCGATCGACTTCTCGCTCGAGCCCGTCGGCAGCTTCAGCATCGCGCGCGCCTCGACCCACGATGTCGGCGCGTGATTCTGATCGCGCCAGAGCACCGCGGTGCCGTACACCGCGGCGTCGCCCCAGCCCCGGTTCCGCTCGCGCGTCGACCCGCCTTCGGCGGGCTCCATGTCGATCGTGATCCAGCGATACGGCACGCTGGCGCTGAACGTGAGCCGCGAGACCGGCGTCCAGCTCGCCCAGAAGGTCAGGTCGCGGTCGTAGGCGCGCTCGCGGTCTCCCTCATCGGAGTGCTCCTCCTCCTCGCCTTCCTCCTCTTCATGCCCGTGCGGCAGCGCGCCGCTGCTCTTCCAGGTGTGGCGGTTCTCGACGTAGAAGCTGAACGATCCGGCCGCCTGCGAGCCCGCGCCTTCGGGCGAGTAGAGCGCGTCGCCGGGTTGACAGATCGAGCACGCGCGGCCATCGCGCGCGGGAAACAGAAACGCGAACGTGACACAGACGAGCGCCAGAAGGCGCCGACGGTACGAGGTCATCCTCGCTCCTCCAACACAGAGAGACGAAACTCGAGAGAGTCTTGTCGCTGGGAGTCAGGCGAGAGCGATCGGAACGTGGTCGATTTCGCGAGCCGGCGCGATCGCGAGCGCGGGCAGCACCGCGATCGCGGGAGCCGCGCGCGTTGCCTTCGGAAGGAGTGACTCGGCGGGCGGCGCAGCGAACTGGCCGAGCCCGATCCCGACCGGACCGCCCGTGTGCGCCTTGCAGCCGCACGGACAGAGCGCGGAGACCGCGAGCTGGCCCGCGGGCTCGTCGACCGGCGAGAACGCGACGATGCAGGCGCTGGCATCGGCGAGCACTCCGACGAGCACGAACGCCGCGATCAGCCGCGAGATCGCGCTCACTCCGCCTCCGCCTCCAGCGCCTCGAGAACCTGCGCCGGGTGATCGGCGGCCTTCGCCACGCGCTTCCAGTGCTTGCGCACGATCCCGTCGGGGCCGATCCACACCGTCGAGCGGATCACGCCGACGACCTTCTTGCCGTACATCGTCTTCTCACCGAACGCGCCGTACGCGGTCATCATCTTGCGATCGGTGTCGGACAGCAGCGAGAACGGCAGGCGGTACTTGGCGCGGAACTTCTGGTGCGAAGCGCCGCTGTCGGCGGAGACGCCGAGCACGACCGCGCCGCGCTTCTGGATCTTCTTCCAGAGGTCGCGAAAGCCGCACGCTTCCTTGGTGCAGCCGGGCGTGTCGTCCCTCGGGTAGAAGTAGACGACGACGTCCTTGCCCGCGAAGTCGGCCAGCCGCACCGGCGCGCCGTCTTCGTCGGGGAGCGTGAAGGCCGGCGCCTTCTTCCCTTCCTCGATCGCCATCGCGCGAGTCTACTACTCCACGGGCGCCGGTGACACGGCCGGGATGGTGAGCTCGGCGGCCAGCCACTGATTCGCGCGGTCGGCGCGGCAAACGCCGCGGCTGCAGAAGATCGCGTTCAGGATCTGGGCGCCGATCTGGGACCCGGTCGTGTGCCACTTCTTCTGCTGCACCACCAGCACCGCGATCGCGACCTTCGGCCGGTCGGCGGGCGCGAGCCCGATGAACCACTCGTAGCGGCCCGGGGGAGTCTTGCCGGAGAGGCTGCCCGTCTTCGCGGCGACGTTCATCTCGCGCAGGATCGGCCGGCCGTAGGCGGCGCGGAACGCGCGGCGTGCCGTGCCGCTCACGGTCGTCGCGACCATCATCTCGCGCAGCTGCTTCGCGAGCGCGGGCGAGATCACCGTCTCCGGCTTGGGCGCGGCCGGCAGCGCGAGCGGCTGTCCCTTCGAGTCGGTCACGCGCTCGATCCAGCGCGCCGCGCGGCGCTTGCCGTCGCCCAGTGTTGCCGCGAGCTCGGCCGCGTGCAGGGCGGTGATCTGCAATCCCGCGAGTCCGCTGCCGAGCTTGCCGAGCGCGAAGCGGTCGCCGTGCGGATCCGCGGCCTGACCGGACTCGTGACCGGCGCCGGGCGGCTGCAACAGTCCGAAGCGGACGAAGCTGTCGAGCATCCGCTTGGCGCCGAGATCGTTCACGGCGAGCTGCGCGAAGCACTGGTTGTTCGACATCGCGAGCGCGCGCTCGAGCGTGATCTCGGTGCCCTTGCGCGGCGGCACCACGCGCGCAGCGGTCAGCCGATACGGATTGCCAACGTAGCGACAGGTCCGGTGCGCGACACCGGGCACGGACTCGAGCGCGGCCGCGGCGGTCACCACCTTCACGAGCGATGCGGCGGGGTAGACCTCGCCGGGCGGCAGCCGCGTGGGGTTGGTGCCCGCATAGGCGAGCACCTTTCCGGTCGCGGGGTCGAGCACCACGGCGAGCCCGAGCTGTACGCGCCCGCGCTCGAAGATGTCGTACACGGCCTCGGTCAGGTCCGCGTCGAGCGTGTACTCGATGACCATCGGGCCGGCGGTACCGCCGCGCTCGGGGGAGAGAAGCACGCGCTCGACGACCCTCTCGCTGCGCGTCGCGCTCGCGGCGGCGGCAGCCTCGCCACTCGCGACGAGTCGCGGCAGGCCCGCCGCACCGGATCTCGGCAGCGGCACAGGAATGCGCGCGAGCACTTCTGCCGGCGCTTTGCGCGACCTCTTCGACGGTGCTTCGGGCGGCGGCTTCGCCGCGGGCGGCTCCGCGGCGGGCGCAGCGGTCGTCGGCACCGGACTGGGCAGGACCGGCTCGACCGGATCGACTTGGAGCTCCGGCGGGTCCGCCGACTCCGGATCGAAGGCACCGACTTCCGGCAGCACCGCGCTCGGGTGCGGCTCCGCGGACGCGTCGGTTCCGACGCCGGCAAGCGCGGTCCAGAGCACGAGACTGAACACGCCGAGTCCCGCTGCGATCGTCAGCCGGCCGCGCAGGAGCATCCGTCGCCGCGCGCGGCGCCGACGGAGTGCCAGGCGCAGTGCGCCACGCGCGTCGCGCGGTTCCCTCAACAACGGTCCCCCGTCTGCGTTTTAGCTTCGCCCGCTCGCGCGCGCCACGCCGACGGCGGCGGTGTCGCTCGCGGTGCCGCGGTGTCCGCTCACAGGGCTCTTCGGCGGTTCTCCACGCGAGACTTTGCTCCTGGCCGCGCAGGATGAAGAAGTAGAGGTCCCGGGTCGGCTAGGATAGGCGCCCGATGTCGAGACATTGCCTCCTCGCGTGGGCCCTCGTTCTCCTGTTGCCAACCGCCGCCGCCGCAGAAGCGCCTGCGCCCGCGCCCGTGGACCCCGCGGTGAAGGAGGTGCGCGACTGCCTGCGCCGGAACATCCCGAAGAAGTCGAGCGTGCAGACCGTGCACTTCACGTCGACGGATCGGATCGGCGGGCAGCGCGAGTTTCGCGGCAAGATCCTCGGCATGCGGGTCGCGGATGGATCGCGGCGCGCGAAGATCTGCATCAGCCAGCCGCCGGAGATGCGCGGGTCGGAGGTGCTCTCGATGGAGACCCCCGACGGCGCACCCGACACGTTCCTGTACACGACCGAGCTGCGGAAGCCCAAGCGCATCACCGGCGAGGGCGTCGGCGGCAGCCTCTTCGGCACCGACTTCACCTACGAGGACATGCAGCGCTGGCAGCAGCTGAATCGCCCGGAGCGCCACGCGCGCATGCCCGACGCGGAGGTCGACGGCCGGCCCGTCTACGTGATGGAGACCGTACCGACCGACGAGGCGCAGTCGGCCTACACGAAGGTATTGAGCTACGTCGACAAGAAGACCTGCGTCGTGATCAAGTCGGAGTCGTTCGAGAGCGGCGACCGCCTGCGCAGGGTGATGACCTCGAAGCCGGACCAGATGCTGGAGGACCACGGCATCTTCGCGCCCACGGAGGTCGTGATGCGGGACGTGCGCGACGAGACGAGCACGACGGTCGTCGTCGAGGATCTCCAAGTCGACGCCGACACGGACGAGCGCAGCTTCCAGGTGAGCGCCCTCGGACGCCACTGCCGCTAGGCGCGCTCCAGTGAGCTGGCCCGTGCGTGCGAGTGTCTGGGCTGCGCTGTCGGTCGCGCTCCTGCTCGGCGGGCTGTTCGCGATCGGCGCCTTGTTTGCGGGAGAGCTGCCGCGCGAGATCCGCTTCGAGCTCGCGAGCGCGGTTGCGCTGCAGGCGCTGATTCCGCTTTGGGCGGCGACGTTCGCCACCTGGCTCGTCGCCACCCGGCTCGCGCCGGCGCTCGAGCGCTCGCTTGCGCGGGTGGCGCTCGGCGTCGCCGCGGCCGCGACGCTCTGGTTCCCGCTGATCGTCGGGGTGCTGTTCGTCGCCTGGCATCCGCGCGGGCCCGCGGACTGGGCGGGCACCTGGCTGCTCCTGGTCGCGGCGGTGACCGCGGCGCTGCTGCTGCCGCGCTGGCTGGTGCGCGGCTTGCGATCAGGGGTCTTCGCGCCGGGCGCCGGGCGAGGTAACGTCGCTGGTTGAGATGGGTGCGTCGACCAAGCGTCCGCGGGGGCGACCCGCGATCCCGAAGGAGCTGCAGCGCCAGCGCCTGATCGCCGCCGCCTTTCGCGCCCTCGAGAAGGGCAACTACGAGAAGACCAGCGTCGCGGACGTCGTGCGCGAGGCCGGCATGTCGTCCCGCTCGTTCTACCAGCACTTCAGCTCGAAGGAGGACCTGGTCGCGGAGATCGTGCGCGAGCAGGGCGACAAGTTCGTCGCGGAGCTCGGCACCGTCATGCGCGACACCCTGGACCCGCTGGCCCGCGCGGATCGCGCGCTGCGCACCTTCCTCGAGCTCTTCCCGAACCAGACCGTCGCTCTCGAGCGGCTCGGGGGCGAGGTCGGCCAGCGGGGTCGCGAGGCCCGCCGGGTCTACGTCCACGCCATGACGGAGCTCGTCCAGCGCTGGCTCGAGCGCCTGCTCGAACGCGGCCAGATCGCGCGCGTGCCCGATCGAGCGGCGGTCGAGCTGGCGTTGACCGGGATCGAGGGCCTGTCCTTCCGGTACTACAGCGAGGGCCGTCGGGACGAGCTCCTGGCGATGCGGCCCGCGCTCCTGCGGGTCTTCCTGCGCGCTCTAGATTTCTGAAACACCCGTGTTCTTTTTTCTTCCCTTTCCCGGCGCGGCTGGGTAAAAAAGGGCCCGAGGGAGGAAGATCGGCATGCGGATTCGAGTCGGGACCCTTGGCTGCGTTCTCGCGCTGGCGCTTTCCACGACGGGCTGCGGCCCGCTCACGATCCGGACCTGGGTGCAGGTGATCGAGGCCGAGAGCTCGGGCTCGGTGTTCGTCCCCGCGTTCAGCACGGAGCCCTACGCGATCACGCGCCTGCAGGGGGGCTTCTTCGGCGTGGTTCGGGTGGATACGAGCGTTCTGCCCGCGCCGATGCACGGCACGATGGCGCTCGAGGACATCCGCATCGCCGGCGATGCCGGGCCGCTGCTCGGCAACCTCTGCTCCTGGGGCAATCCGGCCGGGCCGTCCCAGGGGACGATCGTGCTCGACGTGCTCGGTGGACAGAGCTCCGCCGACGTCGTGCTCGATCTGCTCACGACCACGCGGATCTCGGAGCAGCTCCAGATCGCGCCGGCCTCCATCCAGCAGCCCGCGACCTTCCCGCTCGGCTCCGGCTTGTCGCTGCAGACCCTGGCCGCCGCGGCCGAGACCGGCCAGACCGACGGGCTGTTCGCGACGCAAGCGCAGTTCATCGGCGAATCCGTGCTGCTCGGGAGCCCGGTCACGTTCACGCTGAATCTCTCGGTCACGAACAAGGCGACGCCGCCGAAGTTCTCGGCCGACCAGCTCGCGTTCTGCGGGAAGTACTTCAATCAGCAGGGACGCGACGTGCCCTACGTGCTGAACACGAAGTCGAGCTATCTGCGCGCGAACCCGGCCGACGCGCCCAAGGACCCGATCGTGATTCCGCTGGCGGATCTCGGCGCCGTGCCGGGTGACCGCCTGCGGCTCACGCGCTTCGGCACGTACTCGGACGTGCTGGCGCTCAAGGACGGCACCAGCACCGCGCTCACGGGGATCTTCAGCTCGTCGAGCACGGTGCTCGCGTCCAATCAACGCGCGCGCGTGCCAGGCGCGCGAAACGCCGGATCCGACATCAGCACCGCGCCGTACTGGCAGTGCCTGATCTGGCCGCTGTGCCTGCCGCTCTCGACGGACGTCGCAGAGGACTTCCGGATCGATCCGACCGTGACGGTGACCGTGCCGAGCAATGCGGCGTTCCTGATCGTGGCGCCGCTCCCGCCCTCGTACCTCTGGAACGACGACTCGGGCTTCGGCTTCGGCGTGAGCATCGAGGTGAACCCGCCTTCGTAGTAACCTCGCCTCCCCCGCGCTTCCCGTATAGAGTGGGGCCGATCGCGGGAGGCGTGGGCGCTTGAAGGGGTTCTTTCGGTTCGTCGCGCAGTGGCCGTGGGTGACGCTGCTCGGCGTGGTCGCGGTCACGGCGTTCGCGGCGTTCCCCCTGATCGACTTCGAGCACCGCCGCTTCCAGGTCGACGTCGACATGTCGACCAATCGCCTCCTGCCGGACGACGACGAAGGCCGGAAGTTCTACGACTACGTGCGGCGGGCGTTCGGCAGCGACGAGACCATGGTCGTGGCCGTCTCGAGCGACGACGTGTTCACGCACGAGTCGCTCTCGCGCATCCAGCGCATCGCGGACCGCCTCGCCCGGGTCGACGGCGTGCACCACGTGGTGGCGATCACGAACGCCGCGAACGTGCGCGGGAGCGAGGACGGGATCGACATCCGCCCGTTCGTGAAGCAGATCCCGACCGACCCGGCGGTGCTCGCGGAGCTGCGCCGCCAGGCGCTCGAGAATCCGATCTACGCCGGCAATCTGATCTCGCGGGACGGGCGCACCGCCGCGATCGTCGTCCAGTTCCTGAACTTCAAGGACAGCGACTTTCTCGAGAAGGGCATCGACGACAAGATCCGCGACATCGCGCACGAGGAGGCCGGCGGCACGCAGGTCTGGGTCACCGGCGGACCGCACCTGAAGGTCGCCCAGATCCGCTACCTGCTGAGCGACGCCGCGCGCAGCATGCCGTTGATCGTGCTGGCGCTTGCCCTCGTGCTGGCCGTGTCGTTCCGCACCGTGCGCGGGGTGGTCCTGCCGCTGCTCGCGGTCAGCGTCGCGCTGATCTGGACCTTGGGCGGGATGGCCTGGACCGGGCGCTCGCTCACGGTCGTCACGTTCCTGGTCCCGCCGATGCTCTTGATCATCGGCGTCGCGTACTCGGTGCACATCGTCGCGGACTACTACGAGACCTTGCGCGACGACCGGCAGGTGACCTCGCGCGACGCGGTCCAGCACACGCTCGCGGTGGTCTGGCTGGCGGTGCTGCTCACGGGCCTCACGACCGCGGCGGGCTTCCTCTCGAACGCGATCTCGCCGATCGGCGCGATCCGCGAGTTCGGCTGGCTCTCCGTCTTCGGCGTCATGTCCACGCTCGTGGTCGCGCTCACCCTCACGCCCGCGCTGCTCTCGATCCTGGGCCGACCGCGCAAGCTCGCGGTCTCGGACGAGGTGAGCGCGCACGGCCGGCTCGCCCGCGCGTTCGAGTGGCTCGCCGCCTTCGATCTGCGCAACAAGCGCGCGATCTTCGTGTTCTGGGGCGTCGTCGCGGTCGTCTCGTGCATCGCCGCGACGCAGCTCGTCGTCGCCAACGACGGTCTGCGCTTCCTCCCGGAACAGTCCGAGCCCCGGCTTCACTTCGAGGCGGTGAACGAGACCCTGAACGGCGCCAACGGCTTCCAAATCGTCGTCGAGGCGAAGGACAAGGCGACCTTCAAGCAGCCCGAGAACCTGCGCGCGCTCGAGTCACTGCAAGCCTGGCTCGAGGCGCAGCCGGAGATCGGCGGCGCGACCGGGCTCGTCGACTTCGTGAAGCTCTTGAACCGCGCGTTCCACGAGGACGACCCGGCGCAGCTCGCCGTGCCCGCCAGCGAGCGGCTCACCGGACAGCTCCTGTTCCTGGGCGCGAGCGACGAGCTCGAGGGTTACATCGACGCGCGCTACCAGCTCACCAACATCCTGGTGCGGATGAACGTCTACGACAGCGAGCTCGTCTCGGAGCTCGTGGAGCGCATCGAGGCACGCCTCGCCGAGCTCCCGCCGCAGCTCCACGCGCGCGTCACCGGCAACACGATCCTGATGAACGGCGTGGTGAACGCGCTGATCACCAGCGAGATCCAGACGCTCTTCGGCTCGCTGGTGCTGATCTACGCGATCCTGTGCGTGACGTTCCTGTCGATGCGCATCGGCGTGATCGCGCTGATCCCGAACGTGATTCCCGTGGCCGTCTACTTCGGCGCGCTCGGGCTCACCGGCGTCACCTTGAACTTCGCGACCAGCATCATCGCGCCGATGGCGCTCGGCGTCGCGATCGACGACACCATGCACTACTTCCTGCGCTTCAACGACGAGGCGAAGCGCCTCGCCAACGAGAAGCGCGCGACCGTGAACGTGCTGCGTTCCGTCGGCCGCCCGGTGATCTACTCGACGATGTCGCTGGTCGTCGGCTTCCTGATGCTCACCTCGAGCGATCTGCTCTCGTATCGCCAGGTCGGCGCCATGGGCGCCTTCACGCTCGGGTTCTCGCTGTTCGTCGAGATGACCCTGACGCCCGCGCTGTGCAGCGGGCTGCGCATCGTCACCATCTGGGACACGCTCACGCTCGACCTGGGCGAGGACCCGCAGCGCGCGATCCCGCTGTTCAAGGGCCTGTCCAAGGCGCAGTGCCGGATCGTCGCGCTGATGGCGAGCCTGCGCACGGTGCCGAAGGGAACCGAGCTCATGCACGTCGGAGATCACGAGCAGGAGATGTACGTGATCGTGGACGGGCGGCTGCGCATCTGGAAGGACGGCGAGGACGGTCCGATCGACCTGCGCAGCTGCGCGCGCGGCGACGTCGTGGGAGAGGTGGGCCTGTTCTCGGGCGAACGCAGCGCGAACGTCGAAGTCGCCGAGGACGCTCGGCTCCTGCGCTTCACGCCGAACAACCTGCAGCGCCTGAGCCGCCACCGCCCCAAGATCGCCTCGACGGTGCTGCGCAACCTGAACGAGATCCTCGCGCAGCGCCTCTCGAGCCTGACGGACCGCCTGCGGTGAAACCGCTCGCGCCGCGCGGCGTACTGAGGGCATGAAACTCTTCGCGCTGCTCGGCGTACTGTGGTTGGCGCCCTCGCTTGCCCTGGGCGCCGAAGGAGACCCCTGGATGACCTTCAAGAAGCCGACCGATGCGGAGCTGAAAGCCAAGCTCGATCCCGAGCAGTACAAGGTGACGCAGCACGAGGGCACCGAGCGGCCGTTCCGCAACGCGTACTGGGACAACAAAGAGCCCGGGATCTACGTCGACGTGGTCTCCGGCGAGCCGCTCTTCTCGTCGCTGGACAAGTACGACTCGGGTACGGGCTGGCCGAGCTTCACGAAGCCGCTCGACGCCGCGAACGTCGCCACGAAGGTCGACAAGAAGCTCTTCGCCACGCGCACGGAGGTGCGCTCGGTGCACGCCGACTCGCACCTCGGCCACGTCTTCGATGACGGCCCCAAGCCCACGGGCAAGCGCTACTGCATGAACTCCGCGGCGCTGCGCTTCGTGCCCGCGGACGAGCTCGCCGAGCAGGGCTACGGCCAGTACGCCGCCGCGTTCGCGT
>Ga0184615_10000859_pt1 | contig 16414 bp, 11 predicted proteins | sample PLM4_65_coex_FD_133134 | JGI IMG/M metagenome (GOLD analysis project Ga0184615, IMG submission 133134) | Groundwater sediment microbial communities from an aquifer in East River, Colorado, USA - PLM4_65_coex | ecosystem: Environmental > Terrestrial > Soil > Riparian zone | place: USA: East... | reverse complement strand
AGCCGGGCGTGTTCCCCACGATCGAGACGAAGCTCACGCAGCGGCCCGGCGCGCCGCCGAGGTTGTGCGTGAGGCCGAGCTTCGGGCTCTTGATCTGGCGCGGGCCCGCCTCGTCTCGGAGCTGCAGCCACATCTCGTACATCATGCGCAGTCCGGACGCGCCGATCGGGTGACCGAAGCTCTTGAGCCCGCCGTCCGGGTTGATCGGCTGCGCACCTTCTAGGTCGAAGCGCCCCTCCTGCTCGTCCTTCCACGCCTGGCCGCGCGGCGAGAAGCCCATGTCTTCCATCAGCACGAGCTCGGTGGGCGTGAAGCAGTCGTGCACCTCCGCCATGCTGATCTGCTCACGCGGGTTGGTGACGCCCGCCTGCTTGTAGGCGTCGCGCGCGCTCGCCACGACTTCGGGGAAGCTCGTGAAGTCGTAGTCCTGGCTGAAGTAACCCTCGGCCGGGCCGGCCGCGAACGACAGCGCCTTCAGGTAGATCGGGTGCTTGGTGTACTTGTGCGCATCCTCGGCCCGACACAGAACTGCGGCGGCCGAGCCGTCCGACACGCCGGAACAGTCGAAGATGCCGAGCATCCCCGCGACCGACGGCGAGGCGCAGATCTTGTCCATCGCCACTTCCTTGCGGAACTGGGCCTTCGGGTTCTTGGCGCCGTTCTTGTGGTTCTTCCAGGCGATGCGCGCGAGCACCTGCTTCAGCGTCGCCTCGTCGACGCCGTACTTCTTGGCGTACGCCGGCGCGAGCAGCGAGAACGTGGCGGGCGCGGTCATCGACGAGTCGGTGCCGTCGGACGGCGGCCGGCTGCCGGTGAGCCCCGAGAAGCCGGAGTCCTTCAGCTTCTCGACCCCGATCGCCATCACCAGATCGTAAGCGCCGCTCGCAACCGCGTACGCCGCATTGCGCATCGCCTCCGAGCCCGTCGCGCACATGTTCTCGAGCCGCGTCACGGGCTTGTACTGCAGCTTCAGCGCCTCGGAGAGCATCAGGCCGGAGACGCCGCTGCCCATCGTGCCGAGCCAGTAGGCATCGATGTCGTCGGGACCGACCCCGGCGGACTTGTAGGCTTCGCTCGCTGCGTCGATGAGCAGATCGTCGGCGCCCTTGTCCCAGTGCTCGCCGAACGGCGTGCAGCCCATGCCCACGATCGCGACGCGGTCCTTGATGCCATTGCTCGCCATCTGAATTCTCCGTCGTTCCGGGTTGGCCCGGATGTTAGCGCTTCGGGCGCGCCTTCCAGAAATAGTTGTGAACGCCCTGGCCCGTGTAGAGCCGGCGGAAGGTCATCTCGAGCTCGTCGCCGATCTTGACCGCCTTGGGGTCGACGTCGGTGAGCTCGCAGGAGAGCCGCCCGCCGCCCTGGTAGTCGACGATCGCGGCGACGACGGGCGGCTGCAGGGTGTACGCCAGGTGATCGAGCGTGTAGGTCGCGACCTTGCACGAGGTGTCGGCGAAGCGCTCTTCGCGCATGTGATCGACCGCCGCGCACTTCACGCAGACACGCTGGGGCGGAAGGTGGCCGGTGCCGCACGCCTCACAGCGCGAGCCGAAGAACGCATGCTTCCAGTGACCTGCGCGCTGCATCGGCGGCGCGGCCGGGCGCTCGGGCTCGGGCCGGCGCGGTGGCTCGAAGGGCAGGATGCCGCGCCACTTCAAGTAGGTGTTGTAGGGCAGGTCATTGCGCTTGCTGCCGAGCCAGCGATCGACGGAGTGCCCGGGCCGAGCGGACCCGATCGCTGCGGTGACCTCGAGCACGACGGCGTCGCAGCCGTCGCCGCCGACCACGACGAGGATGCGGTCGCCCGCGCTCGCGCGGTCGAGCGTGCGCGCGAGCAGGAGGCCCGCGTGCGCCGCACCGGTTCGGCCGACCGCGCCGAGCAGCGGATCCGCAACCTGCTCGGGCTTCAGGCGCAGCGACTCGGGGATGATCGCCAGCGCGCGCGCGTTCGTGCCGTCGAGGATCACGGTCTTGAGGTCGGCGGGGCCGATGCCTGCGCTCTTGAGCGCGCGCGTCGCGGTGTCGAGGATGATCGGGCCGAGCGTCTCGGCGCCGAAGCGCTCCTCCCACTGCTTCGCGAACGGATCACCCGGCAGGCGCCAGACGTCCAGGATCTCGGTCGTCGCCGACGCGCGTCCGATGATGCGCGCGATCGACTCCGAGTCCGGTCCGGTCACGAAGGCGACCGCGCCGTCACCGCTGCCGCTCTCGCGGCCGCCGCCCGGCGCTCCGATCACGACGTCCGACGCGATCACGAGCGCGCGGCCACCCGCGGCCGCCGCGTCGGCGCCGGCCAAGAGCGCCCCGAGCCCCATGCGCGTCGAGGCGCCGAGCTCGAGCGAGCGCACCGTCTTGGCCAAGTCGAGCGCCGCGGCCACCGTCGCGGCGTTCAGCTTCTCCGCGTAGGGCGGGCTCGTGGTCGCGAAGATCAGCGTGTCGATGCCCGCGCTGCCGCGCACCGCGTCGCGCCCGGCTTCGACCGCCATCGAGACGGAGTCCTCGTCATAGCTCGCGACCGTCCGCTCGCCTTTGCCGGCGCCGATCGCGGCGCGCTGCAAGCGGTTGTAGGGCAGATAGCTTCCGTAGCGCGTGATCCCGGCCAACTCGGCTCCTCCTCGGGCGTCCTCGCGAGACGCGTACCCATACTACACAGCGCGCGGGATCAATTCACGCAGTCGGCCGAACCGCCGTCGATGCGCAGATTCGCGCCGTTCACGGAGCTCGAGAGGGGGCTCGCGAGGTAGGCGATCAGGTTCCCGACGTCCTCAGGGGTGCAGATCGCGCCCGACGGATTTTCGCGCAGCCGTTCCTCGGAGAAGCGCTCGCGCACCTCGCGTGTGGCGATCAGCCCCGGGCTCACCAGGTTCACGGTGACGCCCGTGCGCGCGAGCTCCTTCGCCAGGCTCACAGTCATGTTCGGCAGCGCCGCCTTCGACGCGTAGTAGTGCGGCATGCGCGGACCCGGTCGCGCCGAGCCGATCGTGCCGACGAAGATCACGCGGCCGAAGCCGCGCGTGCGCATGCCGGGCACGAACGCCTGCGTGAGCCGCACCGCGGAGAGCACGTTCTTCTCGTAGATCGCGAGCCAGTCGCGTGTCGAGCCGTCGAGCCAGCCGAACCCCCCCTCAGCGACGCCGTAGTTGTTGACGAGCACGTCGACCTGCGCGGCCGCGCGGCGCGCGTCGTCGACTGCACGCGCCGCACCGTCGTCGGTCGTGAGGTCGCCGACGACGCCGTCCGCGCGCCCGCCCGCCGCGCGAATCTCGCCGACCACGCGTCCGGGCTCGTCGGGAGTGAAGCCGTGCACCAGCACGTGCGCGCCCTCGCGGGCGAGCACCTTGGCGACGCCTTCGCCGGTCCCGCGGTAGCTGCCAGAGATGAACACGACGCGGCCGCTGAGCTCCAGGTCCATCAACTTCTCCTTGCACGAAGGGATGCGATCAACGCGAGCGCCGCGAAGAGCGCGCCTGCGACGAATGGTGCGCCGGGTCCGCGCGCGTCCCAGAGCCAGCCCGCGAGCGGGCTCGCGGCGAGCAACGTCAAGCCCGTCACGAGGTGGAAGACGCCGAACGCGGTGCCGCGCAGCGCGGGCGGAGCGGTGTCCGCCACGAGCGCTGCGAGCAGACCCTGCGAGAGCCCGAGATGCAGGCCGAAGAGGGCGACTCCGAGCGCCGCGCTCGCGAGGCCCGAGGAGAGTGCGAGCACGAGCTCGCTCGCGACCAGCACTCCGCAGGCGAGCGCCAGCAACGGGGCGCGATCGAAGCGGTCGGAGAGCGCGCCCGCGGGGTAGGAGGAGAGCGCGTAGACCAGATTCATCGCGACCAGCACGAGCGGCCCGAGCGTCGCGCGCAGACCGACCGAGCCGGCGCGCAGGATCAGGAATGCCTCGCCGAAGCGCGCGAGCGCGAGCAGCGCCGCGATCACGAGCACGCCCCCATATGCGCTGCCCAGTCGGTGCAGCTCGCGAACGTGCAGGGGCGCGCGTGGCGTCGCCTCCGCGCGCGCAGACTCGGGCTCCGAGACGCCGAAGGCCAGGAGCGCCACGGCCACGAACGCGGGCACGACGGCGATCCAGAACACGGCGCGGAAGTCGTCGTCCAGCAGCGCCATGCAGAGCACGGCGAGAAGCGGCCCCGCGAATGCGCCGACGGTGTCGAGCGACTGGCGCAGGCCGAAGCTCGCGCCGCGCAGGGCCGGAGGTGCAAGCTCGGCGACGAGCGCATCGCGCGGCGCGCCGCGAATGCCCTTGCCGATCCGGTCGATGAAGCGCGCGGCGACGACCCATCCCAGTGTAGGGGCGAGCGGGAAGATCGGCTTGGTGAGCGCGGCGAGCGCATAGCCCGCGAGCGCGAGGGGCTTGCGACGGCCGAGCCAGTCGGAGAGCGTGCCCGAGAAGAGCTTGGTGACCGACGCGATCGCCTCCGCGATTCCCTCGATCCAGCCGACGGCGAACGCGCTCGCGCCCAGCACTCCGACCAGATACAGCGGCAGCAGGCCGTGGATCATCTCGGACGAGACGTCCATGAACAGGCTCACCAGGCCGAGCACCCAGATCGCGCGCGGGATTCGCGCGCGGGAGTTGCCGTCGCTGGCGTTCACGGTCCACACTGTGCCATGCGTCTTCGACAGATTGCGCTCGTCGCAAGCGACCTCGAACCGGTGATCGGCGATCTCTGTGCGGTGTTGGGCGTCGAGGAGTGCTTCCGCGATCCGGGCGTCGCGGAGTTCGGCCTGCACAACGCGCTCCTGGCGATCGGCACGAGCTTCCTCGAGGTCGTCTCGCCCACGCGCGCGGGCACGACGGCTGGCCGGCTGCTCGAGAAGCGGGGCGGCGACGGCGGCTACATGGTGATCGTGCAGACCGACGATCTCGAGGCCGGGCGCAAACGCGTGGACGAGCTCGGCGTGCGCATCGTCTGGCAGGTGAAGCTCCCCGACGCGGCGGCCATTCACTTGCACCCGCGCGACGTCGGCGCGGCGATCTTGTCGCTGGACCAGATGCGCGAGCCCGAGTCATGGCGCTGGGCCGGCCCGGACTGGCGCAAACACGTGAAGACCGACGTCACGCGCGCGCTGCTCGGCGCGGAGCTCCAGGGGACGGATCCCGGCGCGCTCGCGGCGCGCTGGGGGCAGGTCTTCGCGCGCAAGCCCGACGCCGTGGGCGGCGGCGCGTTCGAGATCGCACTCGATTCCGGAACGCTTCGCTTCGTGCGCGAGCGCGATGGCCGTGGCGAGGGCGTCTCCGGCATCGACGTGGCGGTCGTCGACCCGGCGGCAGCGCTCGCGCGCGCGCGGGCGCGCGGCCTTCCGGCGGGCGCGGACACGGTCGAGATCTGCGGCACGCGCATCCGCCTGGTCGCGGCGTGAGCGAGCTCGGCCTGTACGAGGCGATGAGCACGCTGCGCGCGGTGCGGCGGCTGAAGCCGGAGCCGATCCCCGACGCAGTCCTGCGTCGCGTCGTGCAGGCGGCGGCGTGGGCGCCCACCGGCGGGAACGCGCAGCCTTGGCGGGTCGTGCTCGTGCGCGACGCAGCGCTCCGCAAGAGCCTCGGCGAGCTGTATCGCGAGCCGTGGGCGCGCTACGCCGCGGGCTCGCGCAAGGCGATCGAGGCGCTGCCGGGCGAACGCCGCGCGAGCATGGAACGCACGCTCGCGGCGGGCGATCACCTTGCCGCGCACTTCCACGAATCGCCCGTGCTGGCGATCTTCTGCTTCAACCCGGCGAACATGGCGATCACCGACGCGGGGCTCGACCGGCCGAGCGTCGTCGGCGGCGGCTCCGTCTATCCGTCGGTGCAGAACTTCCTGCTCGCCGCGCGCGCCGAGGGGTTGGGCTGCGTGCTCACCACATTATTGTGTCAGCGCGAAGCGCAGGTGAAGGCGCTTCTCGGCATTCCCCCGGAGTGGGGCACCTGCGCGGCGGTTCCGCTCGGCTACCCGGCCAGTCGCGGTCACGGCCCGCTCTCGCGGCGGCCGGTCGAGAAGCTCGCCTTCAGCGATCGCTGGGGCAGCGAGTACAAGTGAGCGCGCGCGCGCGACCGATCCCGTGAGCGCGCTCGAGGCCGCGCTCGAGCGTGAGCCACGCGAGCCGCTCGCGCATCTCCCGACGCCGCTCGAGCCGCTCGACGGTCTTTCGGACGCGCTCGGAGCCGGCCCGCGCGTGTTCGCGAAGCGCGACGATTGCACCGGCCTCGCGTTCGGCGGGAACAAGGTGCGCAAGCTCGAGTACCTGCTCGGCGAGGCGCTCGCCGCGGGGGTCGACACGCTGATCACGACCGGCGGCGTGCAGTCGAACCACGCGCGCCAGACTGCAGCGGCCGCCGCGAAGCTCGGCCTGCGCTGCGAGCTGGTCCTGCCGCGCATGGTCGCCGGCCGCGGCCCCGCCTACGAATCGAGCGGCAACCGCCTGCTCGACGACTGGCTCGGCGCGCACGTGCACATCGTCGACCGGCCGGCGGACGTCGCGGCAGTGGTGGCCGAGGTCCAGGCGCGAATTGAGGCGCGCGGCGGGAAGGCGGCGTTCATCCCGGCGGGCGGCTCCAATCCGACCGGTTGCCTTGGCTACGCGCAGGCCGCGGCCGAGCTCGCGCTGCAGCTCGAGCAAGCGCGACTCGAGCTCGACGCGATCGTGCTCGCGGTTTCGACCGGAGGCACGCTCGCGGGGCTCCTGGTCGGCCTCGAGGCACTCGGTCTGTCGATCCCCGTGATCGGCATCAGCGTCTTCGCACCGGCAGCTCAGGTCGGCCCTTCGGTGGTCAGCCTCGCCGACAAGACCAGCACCCGTCTCGGCACCGCGCTTGTGCCCGAAGCTCGCCTCGACCTGCGCGATCGCTGGCTCGGCCCCGGCTATGGGCTTCCGACCGACGCACTCCGGGAGGCCCTGACGCTCGCGGCCCGGAGCGAGGGGCTGTTGCTCGACCCGGTCTACACCGGCAAGGCGCTGGCCGGGCTCATCTCCTTGCGGCGCCAAGGGAATCTCCCGGGCGACAACGTCCTCTTCTGGCACACCGGCGGCGCCCCTGGCCTGTTCGCCTATCCCGAGCTCGTCCCATCCGGTGACGGCGCTCACAGCTCCCGAGGCGGCGCCGCGCGATAAAAGGGGCGATTCGGCCGTCGCCGGAGGGGTAGACCGCTTGGGCCCAGACAAGATCCTGCTCGCGCTCGCAGCCATCCTTGGCCTGCTGACCACTGCGCTGTCGCTCTAGTCTCGGGACTCCGGCTCGTAGCCGAGGTTGGGCGCGAGCCAGCGCTCGACGTCTTGGACCGGAACTCTTCGCCGCGCCGCGTAGTCGGCGACCTGATCGCGGCCGATCTTGCCGACGCTGAAGTAGCGCGACTTCGGGTGGGCGAGGTAGAGGCCGGAGACGCTCGCGGGCGGTGTCATGGCGAAGCTCGACGTGATCTCCATGCCGATCTCGCCGGGTCGCAAGAGCTCCCAGAGCGTCGTCTTCTCGGTGTGGTCGGGGCAGGCGGGGTAGCCGAGCGCCGGTCGGATGCCGCGGTACTTCTCGTCGATCAGCTCGTCGAGCGAGAGCTGCTCGTCGCGCGCGTAGCCCCATTCGCGGCGGACCTTGCGGTGCAGCCACTCCGCGAAGGCCTCGGCGAGCCGGTCGGCCAGCGCCTTCGCCATGATCGCGTTGTAGTCGTCGAGCTCGGACTCGAAGCGGCGCGCGATCTCGTCGGCGCCGAGCCCCGCGGTGACCGCGAACGCGCCGACATGGTCGCGTACGCCGCTCGCGCGCGGCGCGACGTAGTCGGCCAGGCACAGACACGGATCGGTGTCGTTGTGCGGCCGCTGCTGGCGCAGCATCGGAAAGCGCGCGCGCTCGCGTGAGCGGGACTCGTCGTCGAAAAGCACCAGGTCGTCGCCTTCGCTCCAGGCCGGCCACAGACCGTAGACGCCGCGCGCGTGCAGCTCGCCGCCGTCGATGAGCTTGCGCAGGAGCGCGCGCCCGTTCTCGAACAGCTCGCGCGCGGCGGCGCCTTGGGTCGGGTGGTCGAGGATCGCCGGGAACCGGCCCTTGAACTCCCAGGCGGTGAAGAAGAACGTCCAATCGATCAGCGCCGCGAGCTCGGCGAGTGGTACCTCGGCGAGCACGCGCCGGCCGGTGAATTCGGGCACGGATACGCTCGCGGCGTCGAAGTCGAGCCGCGGCGCGCGCGCGCGGGCATCGAGAAGCGGCACGAGCGGCCGCTCGCCGCGCGAGGCGTGCGCGAGCCGCAGCCGCTCCTGCGAGGCGCGGTTCTTGCGGTCGAACTCCGGTCGCTTCTCGGCGTCGAGCACGCTCGAGAGCGCGGCCACGACGCGCGATGCGTCCTGAACGTGCACGGTCGGCTGCGTGTAGAGCGGTGCGATCCGAACCGCCGTGTGCTGCGTGGAGGTGGTCGCGCCGCCGATCAAGAGCGGAAGTAGGAAGCCCTGGCGCTGCATCTCCTTCGCGACGTGCACCATCTCGTCGAGCGATGGCGTGATCAGGCCGGAGAGGCCGATCGCGTTGCAGCCCTGGTCGCGCGCGGTCTCGAGAATGCGGGCGGCCGGCACCATCACGCCCAGGTCGATCACCTCGTAGCCGTTGCAGGCGAGCACCACGCCGACGATGTTCTTGCCGATGTCGTGCACGTCGCCCTTCACCGTCGCGAGCACGATCTTGCCCGCCGATCGGCTTCCCGCCTTGTCCTTCTCCATGAACGGCTCGAGGTAGGCGACCGCGCGCTTCATGGCGCGCGCGCTCTTCACGACCTGCGGCAGGAACATCTTCCCGGCGCCGAACAGGTCGCCGACGATCTTCATGCCGTCCATAAGCGGGCCTTCGATCACGTCGAGCGGCCGCGGCAGCTTCGCGCGCGCCTCCTCGACGTCGGGCTCGATGAAGTCGACGAGCCCGTGCACGAGCGCGTGCGAGAGGCGCTGCTCGACGGGCGCGTCGCGCCACGACAGGTCGACCTCGCGCTTCTTGCCCGCGCCCCTCACGCGCTCGGCGTACTCGACCATGCGCTCGGTCGCGTCGGGGCGGCGGTCGAAGAGGATGTCCTCGACGTGCTCGAGCAGCTCGCGCGGGATGTCCTCGTAGACCGCGAGCTGGCCGGCGTTCACGATCCCCATGTCCATGCCCGCGCGCACCGCGTGGTACAGGAACGCCGAGTGGATCGCCTCGCGCACCCGGTCGTTCCCCCGAAAGGAAAACGACAGGTTCGAGACGCCGCCGCTGATTTTGACGCCCGGCAGCGTCGCCTTGATGATGCGCGTCGCCTCGATGTAGTTGATCGCGAAGCGCGCGTGCTCTTCGATCCCGGTCGCGATCGCGAGGATGTTCGGGTCGAAGATGATGTCCTCGGGCGGAACATCGACCTGCTCGGTGAGCAGCTTGTAGGCGCGCGTGCAGATCTCGACCTTGCGCTCGACCGTCTCCGCTTGGCCGGTCTCGTCGAACGCCATCACCACCACGCCCGCGCCGTAGCGGCGGGCGTGCCGGGCCTTCGCGAGAAAGTCCGCCTCGCCTTCCTTCAGCGAGATCGAGTTCACGATCGACTTGCCCTGCAGGCACTTCAGCCCCGCCTCGATCACGCTCCACTTCGAGCTGTCGACCATTACGGGCAGGCGCGAGATCTCGTCGTCGGCGGCGATCTGGTTCAGGAAGCGCGTCATCACGGCTTCCGAGTCGAGCATGCCCTCGTCCATGTTGACGTCGAGGATGTTCGCGCCGCCGCGCACCTGGTCGAGCGCGATCGCCGCCGCGCCCTCGAAGTCACCCGCCTTGATCACCCGCTCGAACTTCTTGCTGCCGGTGATGTTCGTGCGCTCGCCGACCATCACGAACGGGATCTCGGGCGAGAACGTGAAGGTCTCGAGCCCGCTGTAGCGCGAGCGCCGCTCGCTGAACACCGGAACGTGTCGCGGCGGCAGGCCAACGACTGCCGCGACGATCTGGCGGATGTGCTCGGCGTTGGTGCCGCAGCAGCCGCCGACCAGGTTCACGAAGCCCGCCTCAGCGAACTCGCGCAAGAGCCGCGCCATGATCTCCGGCGTCTGATCATACGCGCCGAGCACGTTCGGTAGCCCCGCGTTCGGGTGGCAGGAGGTGAAGGTGTCGGCGAGCGAGGACAGCTCCTCGAGGTACGGCCGCACCTCTTCGGCGCCGAGCCCGCAGTTCAAACCGACACAGAGCGGTTTCGCGTGCGCAATCGCGGTCCAGAACGCGCCGACGGTCTGGCCCGAGAGGTTGCGCCCGCTCTTGTCCGCGAACGTGACCGAGATCATCACCGGCACGCGCCGGCCCGCCTCCTGGAAGACCTCCTCGATCGCGACGATCGCGGCTTTGGCATTCAGCGTGTCGAAGATGGTCTCGATCATCAGCGCGTCGACGTCGCCTTCGAGCAAGCCCCGCACCTGGGTCGCGTAGGCGTCGCGGACCTGGTCGAACGTGACCGACCGGAAGGCCGGGTCGTTCACGTCCGGCGAGAGCGAGAGCGTCTTGGGCAGCGGCCCCAGGTCGCCCACCACGAAGCGCGGCTTGCGCGGGTCGCGCGCGCTGAACTCGTCCGCCACCCTGCGCGCGAGCCGGGCTGCGGCCACGTTCAGCTCCAGCGCAATCGGCTCGAGGCCGTAGTCCGCGAGCGAGATCGCCGAGCCGTTGAAGGTGTCGGTCGTGATCAGGTCGGCACCGGCCTCGAGATACTCGCGGTGCACGCCCTCGATCACGTCCGGCCGCGACAGCACGAGCACGCCGTCGTTGCCGCGAAGATCCTGGGGATGGTCCTTGAAGCGCTCGCCGCGGAAATCGGCTTCATCGAGGCCCCGCCCCTGCAGGAGCACCCCCATCGAGCCATCCAGGACGAGGATGCGCTCGGAAAGGAGCTTGCGCAGAAGGGCTTCGCTTTGCGGGGCCACGGTCTGGAGCATGTTACCTTGGCTCCTCCGCGAGGAAAGGGTGGGAGGAGTAGCCATGCAGGGATCGAAGGGCGCGAAGGCGGAGCTGCCGGTCTTCCGCGAGCACTTTGGTATCGACGCGCGAGGTCTGGACTCGGTCTTCGCGACGGCGCTCGCCAAGCCGATCGACTTCGCCGACGTCTTCTTCGAGTACACGCAGCGCGACGCGGTCTCGCTCGAAGAGGGGCTCGTGAAGTCGGGCGCCCGCGCCGTGGAGCAGGGCGTCGGCGTGCGCGCGCAGGCGGGTGAGCGCCAGGGCTACGCGCACGCGGACGAGATCAGCCTCGAGGCCGTGTTGCTCGCGGCCGGTACCGCGCGCGCGATTGCGGCGGGCTCGGCCACCTCGCGCTCCGTCGCGCTGCGGCGCCCCGCGCCGCCGGTCTTCGACCTGTACCCGCTCTCGCAGTCGCCGACCGCCGTTCCGATCGACACAAAGGTGCGTCTGCTGCAGGCGATCGACGCCTACGCGCGCGCGCGCGACCCGCGCATCGCGCAGGTGATGGCGAGCGTGGCCTGCGAGGAGCGGCACCTGATGATCGCGGCGAGCGACGCGACTTGGGTTTCCGACGTGCAGCCGCTCGTCGTCTTGCGCGTGCAGGTGATCGCCGTCTCGGGCGCGCGGCGCGAAGCCGCCTCGCAGGGCACCGGTGGGCGCATCGCCTATGCGCGCCTCGACGACCCCGCGACCTGGAAACCGCTCGTCGACGAGGCCGTGCGGATCGCGCTCACGAACCTCGAGGCCGTGAACTGCCCCGCGGGCACGATGGACGTCGTGCTCGGGCCCGGCTGGCCGGGGATCCTGTTGCACGAGGCGGTCGGGCACGGCCTCGAGGGCGACTTCAATCGCAAGAAGACCTCCGTCTTCAGCGGCCGGATCGGCGAGCGCGTGGCATCGCCCGGTGTCACCGTGGTCGACGACGGCACCTTGCCCGGCCGGCGCGGGTCGCTAAACGTCGACGACGAGGGCACGCCGACCGATCGCACCGTGCTGATCGAGGACGGGATCCTGGTCGGCTACATGCAGGACCGGTTGAACGCGCGGCTCATGGGCATGAAGCCGACCGGGAACGGCCGGCGCGAGAGCTACCAGCACCTGCCCATGCCGCGCATGACCAACACGTTCATGCTCGCCGGCCAGGACGATCCGGCCGACATCCTGCGCTCGGTGAAGAACGGCCTCTACGCGGTCTCGTTCGCGGGCGGGCAGGTCGACATCACCAGCGGCAAGTTCGTCTTCTCCGCCAGCGAGGCGTATCGCATCGAGGACGGGAAGATCGGCGCGCCGGTGAAGGGGGCGACACTGATCGGGAACGGCCCCGACGCGCTCATGCGTGTCTCGCGCATCGGAAACGACATGGCGCTCGACCCGGGCATCGGAACCTGCGGGAAGGACGGGCAGGGTGTGCCGGTCGGGGTGGGCATGCCGACGATCCGCATCGACGCGCTCACCGTCGGCGGGACGGAGGGCTAGCGCGTGGACGAGCTGCGCGACGCCGTTTCGCACGCGCTCGAGTCCGCACGCGCCGCCGGGGCGTACGCCGCGGATGTCGGGCTCAGCGCCGGCGAGAGCTTCGAGGCGCGCGTGCGCGGCGACGAGATCGACTTCGTGAAGCAATCGCGCGAGCGGGGTCTGGGCGTGCGCGTCTTCTACGGCGGCCGCGGTGGACTCTCGTCGGCGACGACGCGCACCAACGATCTCGCGCCCGCCGTGGTGTCGAGCGTGGCCGCCGACGCCGTCGCGCTCGCGCGCGCAACCGTGCCCGATCCGTGCGCGGGTCTGCCCGACGGTGGGTTCGCGAGCGACGCGCCCGCGCTCGGCCTGTGCGAGCCGCGCGATCGCCCATTCGACACGGAGGGCCGCATCGCCAGCGCGCGCGTCGCCGAAGCGGCGGCGCACGCGGTCGATCCGAGGATCGGCGACTCCGACGGCTCGCAGGTCGACTCGTCGTGGTCGCGCATCGTCTACGGCAACAGCGCGGGGTTTCTGGCCGACTACGAGTCCGGCCGGCACTCGCTCATGGCGGAGTCACTCGCGCGCAGCGCCGACGGCAAGATGCAACGCGACATCTGGTACACGTCCGCGCGTCGCCTCGCCGGGCTCGAGCCCGCCGCCGCCGTCGGCGTGAAGTCGGCGGAGCGCGCGCTGCGCAAGCTCGGCGCGCGGCGCGTGCCGACCTGCGAGGCGCCGGTGATCTTCGATCCGCTGGTCGCCCCGAGCCTGCTGCGCCAGCTCGCCGGCTGCCTGTCCGGCTACGCCGTCTACCGCGGCGCGAGCTTTCTCGCCAGCCGCATGGGCGAGCGCATCGCCGCGCCGGGGGTGACACTGATCGACGACGGGCGGCGCATCGGCGGGCTCGGCTCGCGGCCGTTCGACGGCGAAGGCCTGGCGACGCGGCGCAACGTGCTCGTCGACGGCGGACGGCTGCGCAGCTGGGTGCTCGACACGTATGCCGCGCGCAAGCTCGGTCTCGCGTCGACCGGCAGCGCCGTGCGCGGCGGCGGCGCGTCGACGACGAACCTGTGGCTCGAGCCCGGCAGCCTCTCGCCCGAGACGATCGTGACCTCGACGAAGCGCGGCCTCTACGTCACCGAGCTGATCGGCCAGGGCTTCAATCCCGTCACGGGCGACTACTCGCGCGGCGCATCCGGCCTGTGGATCGAGAACGGCGAGCTCGCGTTCCCGGTCGAAGAGATCACGATCGCGGGGAATCTCGGCGCGATGCTGAAGCAGATCGACGCGATCGGAAGCGATCTGCTCTGGCTCGGCTCCGTGGCCGCGCCCACGCTGCGGGTCGCCCGGATGACGATCGCGGGTTCATAGTACCGGCGAAGGAGACCCCCAATGCCAACGCTTCACGACTTCACGCAGACCACGCTCGACGGCAAGCCGCGAAAGCTCGCCGACTTCAAGGGCAAGCCCGTGCTCGTGGTGAACGTGGCTTCGCGTTGCGGGCTCACGCCGCAGTACGCGGGGCTCGAGAAGCTGCACGAGACCTACGGCCCGCGCGGTCTCGAAGTGCTCGGCTTCCCGTGCAACCAGTTCGGCGGCCAGGAGCCGGGCAGCGAGGCGCAGATCGCGGAGTTCTGCACGACGAACTACGGCGTGAAGTTCCCGATGTTCTCGAAGCTCGAGGTGAACGGCGCCGGCCGCGCGCCGCTCTACGCCTGGCTGACCCAGGAGAAGACCGCACCCGACGGCCCCGGTGACATCGCCTGGAACTTCGCCAAGTTCCTGGTTGGCAAGGACGGCAAGGTGATCGCGCGCTTCAATCCGCGCATCGCGCCCGACGCGCCGGAGCTCATCGCGGCGATCGAGAAGGCGATCGGATAGCGTGCACCCGGTCAGGCTGCACTCGCGCGCGGTGCTGCGCGTGCTCGCGCGGCTCCGGAAGATCTGCCTCGCACTGCCAGAGTCGAGCGAGCGGCTCTCGCACGGCGAGCCGACCTTCTTCGTTGGCGCCAAGGACGGCAAGGGCGGCAAGGTCTTCGTGAGCTTCGTGAACGACCACCACCAGGACGGCATCGTTGGCATCACGTTCCCAGCCGAGCCGGGCGCGCAGGCGACGCTGATCGAGGCCGACCCGCGCAGGTTCTACAGGCCCCCGTATGTGGGACCGAGCGGCTGGATCGGGCTGCGACTCGAGGTAGACGTCGATTGGGACGAGATCGCGGAGATCGCCCTGGAGTCCTGGCGCCTGGTGGCTCCCAAACGTGTCGTCGCGGCGTTCGATACCGGGGCGCGCTGATACGATGTCCCGGTGAGCTCGCAGCGACTGCTCACTCTGGTGATGACCGACCTCGTCGGGTCGACGGAGGCGGTCGCGCGCCTCGGGCCGACGGCCGGGGAGCGCTGGCGGCAGCAACACATCGCCGTGTTGCGCGGCGCGCTCGCGGCGAGCGGAGGCCGCGAGCTGCAGATGCTCGGCGACGGCATTCTCGCCGCATTCGAGAGCTCCTCGGCCGCGGTCGACTTCGCGGTCTCGGCGCAGCAGCGGATCGCGCATGCGAACGCGCGCCGCGACGCGCTCGCGGTTTTCGGCCTGCGCGTGGGCATCGCGCTCGGCGAAGTGCTGCAAGACGACGAGGGCGTGCACGGACTGGTCGTGGTCGAGGCGTCTCGCCTGTGTGCCGCCGCGCGGGGCGGACAAGTGCTCGCGAGCGCGCTCGTCGCTGCGCTCTGCGCGACGCGAAAGGAGATCCGCTTCGCGCCCATCGGCGAGCTCGAGCTGAAGGGGCTGTCTGCGCCGGTGCCCACCGTCGAGGTCGGCTGGGAGAGCGAGCGCGCGGCGAGTGCGATCCCGGCGCCGCCGGCCCTTGTCGCGATGCTTCGCTCGAAGTTCGTCGGGCGCGTCGCCGAGCGCGAGCGCCTGGTGGCAGCGCTCGCGCGCGCGGGCGAGGGCGAGCGACGCGTCGCCTTCATCGCCGGCGAGCCGGGCATCGGGAAGACTCGCCTCGCGGCGGAGATCGCGCGCGAAGCCGAAGCGAGCGGCACGATCGTCCTGCACGGCCGCTGCGACGAGGACCTCTCCGCGCCGTTCCAACCGTGGGTGCAGGCGCTGCGGCACTACCTTGCGCACGCGGAGCCGGCGGCGTTCGTCGCCGAGGACGCGGACGCCACCTTCGTGCTCTCGCGTTTGCTGCCCGAGCTGAAGCGCCACCTGCCCGGCGAGAATCCGCACGCGCTCGATCCGGAGAGCGAGCGCGTGCGGGTCTTCGAAGCGATCGACGCGTTGCTTGCCTTCGCGTCGCGCGCGGCGCCGGTTCTCGTCGTGCTCGACGATCTGCACTGGGCGGACAAGCCGTCGCTGGTCCTGCTGCGCCACCTGGCCAGCTCGTCCCGACCCGCGGCCTTGCTGCTGCTGGGTACCTATCGCGAAACAGACCTCGTCCGCACGCACCCGCTCGCCGAGCTGCTGGCGGATTTGCGCCGTGACCCCGCGGTCGAGCGCGTGCTACTGCGCGGCCTCGACGAACCCGAGACCGGCGCGCTGCTCGAGGACCGCGCCGCGCACGACGTGCCCGCCGGGTTCGTGCACGCGCTCCATTCTGAGACGGCGGGGAATCCGTTCTTCGTCGAGGAGGTCCTGCGCCACCTCGCCGAAACCGGAGCGCTGCGACGCGAGGCCGGGCGCTGGACGAGCGACCGCCGGATCGAGGACCTCGGCATTCCCGAAGGCGTGCGCGAGGTGGTCGGCCGCCGACTCTCGCGGCTTTCCGAGGTCGCGAATCAGGCGCTCGGCGTGGCAGCGGTGATCGGCCGCGACTTCGACGCGCAGACGATCGAGTCCGCGAGTGGGCCAACGGGCGACGCACTGCTCGACGCGCTCGACGAAGCCGCGCGCGCGCAGTTGATCCAGGAGGTCGCAGGCGCGTCGGGCCGCTTCGCGTTCTCGCACGCGCTCGTGCGCCAGACGCTCTACGAGGAGCTCGGCACCACGCGACGCGTGCGCCTGCACTGGCGCATCGGTGACGCGCTCGAGAAGCGCTT
>Ga0184615_10000858_pt1 | contig 16416 bp, 8 predicted proteins | sample PLM4_65_coex_FD_133134 | JGI IMG/M metagenome (GOLD analysis project Ga0184615, IMG submission 133134) | Groundwater sediment microbial communities from an aquifer in East River, Colorado, USA - PLM4_65_coex | ecosystem: Environmental > Terrestrial > Soil > Riparian zone | place: USA: East... | reverse complement strand
GCATCGCGTTTCTTCCCCTCTACCGTTCGGCCCGCGCCGCGGCGGGCCCGCTGGCGCCGGTCGGGGAGCCCTTCCGGGTCCGGACCGGCTCCGCCGACGTGGAGGTCCGGATTCTCCGTCAGGCGGAAGCCCGCAACGGCACCCAGCTCTATTTCGTCGAGCAGGACGGTTACTTCGATCGCGAGCGCCTCTACGGAGACGCCCGCGGAGACTATCCCGACAATCATCTGCGCTACGCCTGCTTCGCGCTCGCGGCGCTCGAAGCCCTGCCGCGCGTGACCGACGGCCCAGTGATCCTCCATGCGCACGATTGGCACGCGGCGCTCGCCCCGGTCTACCTGCGCACCCGCTACGCCGGGGCCCCGCGCTACCGGGCGATTCGCGCCGTGCTGTCGGTGCACAATGCAGGATATCAGGGCCACTATCCCCCCTCCGTGATGGAAGAGCTTGGACTGCCGTGGGATTTGTTCACCTGGCGGCATCTCGAGTGGTACGGGAAGGTGAACCTGCTGAAGGGGGGTCTGGTTTTCGCGGACCAGGTGGTGACGGTAAGCCCCAACCACGTGCGCGAGCTCCGGACCGCCGGGGGCGGATTCGGTCTGCAGGAAGTGTTCGAATGGCTGGGCCCCAGATTCTCCGGGATCCTCAACGGTATCGATCAGCAGGTGTGGGACCCCGCGACCGATCCGCTGATCCCGGAAACGTTCACCATCGACGACGCATCCGGCAAAGCGGCGTGCAAGGCCACGCTGCAGCGAAGCTTTGCCCTGGCGGAACACCCGAGGATGCCGCTGTTCTCGATGGCGGCGCGGCTGGTGACCCAGAAGGGCCTCGACCTGATTCTGGAAAGCCCCGCCCTCTTTTCCCTCGGAGCGCAATTCGTCTTCATCGGCGCGGGAGAGGCCCGCTTCGAGGAGGCGCTCACCAGTCTGGCCAGCCGGCAACCCGATCGGATCGCCATCAACACGCATTTCACCGACCCGCTCGAGCACCTGCTGATCTCGGGGGCCGATTTCCTTCTCATGCCCTGCCAGTACGAGCCCTGCGGGCTCACCCAGATGCGGGCCCAGCGCTACGGGGCCATTCCGGTCGTGCGCCGGGTGGGCGGACTCGCCGACACGGTGTCGGACGGTGCGACCGGGTTTGTCTTCGAGCCGTACCACGCGGAGCCGCTGCTCGGCGCCGCGCTCCGGGGGCTCGATTGTTACGCGAGTCCGCTGGAGTGGGCCCGCATGCGCCGCAATGCCATGCGGCAGGACTGGGGCTGGGAGCGCTCGGTCGAGCGATATCTCGAGGTCTATCAACGGGCGCTTGCCGGCGCGGCGGCGGAGTAGCAACCCATGGATTTCGTCCTCACCCTCCACAGCCACCTGCCCTACGTGCTCAACCACGGGCGCTGGCCGCACGGGAGCGACTGGCTCTCCGAAGCGGCGGTGGACACCTACTTGCCGCTCCTCGAAGCGCTCGACGCGCTCGCGGTGGAGGACGTCCCCGCGCCCATCACCCTCGGCGTGACGCCCATCCTGGCCAATCAGCTGGCCCACCCCACCTTCGCCGGTGAGCTCTCGGCGTTCTTCACCCAACGGCTCGAAGCGTGCGACGAGGCCGAATCGGCTTTTGCCCAGGGTGGAGAAGACCACCTGATCCCCCTCACCGGCTACTGGCGCGAGCGATACCGCCGGCTGCGCCGGCGCTTCGAAGGCGCCGGCGGGGATCTGGTCAGCGGCTTCCGCGATCATGCGTCCGCCGGACGCCTCGAACTGCTCAGCTCGGCCGCGACGCACGGCTTTCTCCCCCTGCTCGGCAGCGAGGAGAGCATCACCCTGCAGCTCGCGGTGGGCCGGGCCGAGCACCTCCGCCTCTTCGGGCAGCTCCCCGCCGGATGCTGGGTTCCCGAATGCGCCTACCGTCCGCGGGGCGACTGGCAGCCCGATCCGGCGGCGACCTTCATGCCGAACCGGGCCGGGATCGAGGAACACCTCGAGGCGAACGCCTACCGTTTCTTTTTCGTCGACGCGCACCTTGCCGAGGCGGGCCGCCCGCTGGGTTTGTATCGCGAAGGGGGAAGACCTGACGGCCTGCCGCTCACCGACGACGAACCGGGCGGGGCGCCCGGACGCCGATCGCCCTATCGCACCTACCAGGTCTCGCCGCGACGGAAGCGTGACGGCGTGGTGGCGTTCGTCCGCGACCCGCTCTCGACCCGGCAGGTCTGGAGCCGCCACGGAGGCTTCCCGGGCGACGGCGGCTATCTGGAGTTTCACAAGCTCCGCTATCCCGGCGGACTCAAACTCTGGCGGGTCACCCACCCGCAAGCCGATCTCGGTCTCAAGGAGCCGTACGAGCCCAACGTCGCGCGCGCACGCGCGTGGAGCCACGCCGGTCACATGCACTGGATGCTCAAGAGCCACGCGATGGGGCCGCGCGCTCCCGGGGAGTCGGTGATCGTCGCGCCGTTCGACACCGAGCTCTTCGGTCATTGGTGGCACGAGGGAATCGAATTCGTCGCGGATCTGTACCGTCATCTTGCCACGCGCGGCGGCGTGGAGGTCCGCACCGCGTCGAGCCACCTCGCCTCCCGGCCGGCCGAACGTGCGATTGCGCTGGCGCCGGGCTCCTGGGGCGCCAATGGCGATTTCAGCATGTGGATGAACCCGGAGACCCGCTGGACCTGGGAGCAGCTCTGGCCGCTCGAGGCGCGATTCTGGTCGGTGGCCCGCCGCAGGATCGCGGAGCCCGAATGCGGCCGCATCCTGGCCCAGGCGGCGCGCGAGCTTCTGCTCCTCCAGGCAAGCGACTGGCAATTCATCATCACGACCGGCGCCGCCACCGATTACGCCACTCGGCGCTTCACCGGGCACGCCGAGGATCTCGATCGGTTGCTGCGCGCGCTGGAGCGTGAGGATGGCGTCCAGTCGGACCTGGTCGAGCAGGACGCCGAGATGCTGCGCCGCCGTGACGACGTCTTTCCGGGGATCCTTCCGGTGCTCGCCGCCGTGCTCCAGGGCCGGCATTCCCCGAGCCGATGAGCCCGGGGAGCGCCCGCCGGTCGGTGGTTGTCCACGCGCATTTCTACCAGCCGCCGCGCGAGGAGCCGTGGCTCGAGCTGGTGGAAGCGGAGCCCAGCGCCGCGCCGTTCCACGACTGGAACCGCCGCATCGAGCGGGAGTGCTACCGCGCGGTCGTCGCCGCCCGCATCCCGGCCGCCGACGGGCGTATCGAGCGCGTGGTGAACACGCTGGAGCGGATCAGCTTCAATGTGGGTCCGACGCTGGTGGAGTGGCTCGAGCGGGAGGCGCCCGAAACCTGGGCGGCCATGCAGGAGGCCGATCGCACCAGCCGGCTCCAGCTCGGGGGCCACGGCAACGCCCTGGCGATGCCCTACCACCACGTGATCCTTCCGCTCGCCTCCCGCCGCGACAAGACAACCGAGGTGCGCTGGGGGATCGCCGATTTCCGGCGCTGTTTCGGACGCGATCCGGAGGGGATGTGGTTGCCGGAAACCGCGGTGGATGACGAGACCCTCGACGTGCTGGCCGCGGAGGGTATTCGCTTTACGATTCTGGCGCCGCACCAGGTTGACATGGCGCCCCCCCGCGGGCTTCCTGGCCGGTACCGGACGACCACCGGGCGAGAGATCGCCCTCTTCCTCTACGACGGCCCCCTCTCGCACGATGTCGCCTTCGGACCGCTGGTGCGCGACGGGAGCCGCTGGCCGGCGGCCATCCGAAGCCGGATGCCTTCCGCGAAGTCCCCAGGACTGGTGTCAATCGCGACCGACGGTGAGACCTACGGTCACCACCACCGGTTTGGCGAAATGGCGCTCGCCGCGGCGCTCGACCGCCTCGGCCAGGAGTCCGACACCAGCATCGAGAACTTTGCTTCGTTCCTCGCGCGGAATCCTCCGGCCCACGAGGTCAAGCTCGTCGCGCCCAGCTCCTGGAGCTGCGTCCACGGCGTGGAGCGGTGGCGCGCCGACTGCGGTTGCCGCACCAAGGAGGGAACCAGCCAGGCATGGCGAAAGCCGCTACGCGAGGCGCTCGATGCGCTGGCCGTGGAGCTGCACGCACGGTTTGCCGATGAGGCCCCCGAATTCTTCCCCGATCCGTGGCAGGCACGGGACGCCTACGCGACCGTCGGGCTTCCCTCCCATCTCCCGGTGCGGGCACGTGAGCTCCTCGAGATGCAGCGGAACACCCTCCGCATGTTCACGTCGTGTGGCTGGTTCTTCGACGATCTCGCGGGGCTCGAGACGGTCGTTTGCCTCCGCTACGCGGCGCGCGCCATCGAGCTGTCGGGTCCCGATGCCGCGCGGCTCGAGGCGGGCCTCCTCGACCGGCTCGACGAAGCGACGAGTAATGACCCGGCGGCGGGGACGGGACGCGCGGTGTACCAGGCGGCGGTGCACGCGCGTCGCCCCGGCCAGCTTCGGGCCGCGGCGGGTTACGCCGGACTGCTGGCGGTCTCCCCCGAGGCGGTTCGCTCCGCGCTCGGCGCATACCTGGTGGGCCCGGACGCCCGGGGCACCCTGGACGTGAGACACCGCCGCACCGGCGCCGAATGGACCGTGAGCGCCGTGGTGCACCGGCCTGAACCCGCCGCGCTGGAGGTCTCGGTCGCGGCGGAGGGAACCGCCGCGGGGGCGGCATTTCTTCTCGAGGAGCTTCCGGAATACGAGGGGGATCAGATCCGTTTCGCGCTCCGCAGACAGCTCCGTCAGGGCCTTCTCACTCCGGAGCAGGATCGCCGGATCGCCGACGGTATCCTCCGCTTCGAACGCGCCCTCGCCTGGTCCCTGGTGCGGCAGCTTCCCGGCGACCCCCGGGAGGCGCACGGTCTCGACCTCGACCGGTTGACCCGCACGCTGGACTTGCTCGCGCTGGAGCGGCAGCCGGTGCCATTCGACGCGCAGACCCGGTTTTACCGGATCATGCTGCACGGACCCGGCGAGACGCGCCGGCTGCTGTCCCCTCTGGCCCCCCGGTTCGGATTCTCGCCTTCAGCCTTCAGCCGTCAGCCGTCGGCCGATTGAGGGCTGATGGCTGATGGCCGATGACTTTACTTCTGCAGCACCACATCGAAGGGCGCCCGCACCACCAGGCGGTACGAATACTCCCACCGCGACTTGCCGAGGGCGATACTCTTCAGGTGGTCGATGCGGTGGAACCGGAGCTCGCCGTCGAGTGTGACGGCGCCGTCGATGGTCGTGCGCCGGAGCAGTCCCACCTCCCAGTATTTTCTTCGCGGCCGGTAGAACGACGGGTCGGCGCCTACCGAGTTGTAATTGTTATCGCCCTCCTGCGAGAGAAAATCGCGGCCCCACCAGGAGATCGAAAACAGCTCGAACCATCCGCGCGGAGTGACCGCCGCCCGCAACAGCCACCCATGACCCGTCCCCGGCCGGTCCGGCGGGGCATCGGGATCGGCATTACCCGAGCTGCGCAGCCGGTAGAGCGAGACCGAGCTTCTCCCCAGCCAGCGCAGCGAGTCGGCCAGTATCGCGCCGATGCCCGACGCCGTGTTGTTGCTGACCGGCACGCTGGCATCGAAGAGCTGGCCCCCATGATGCACGCCATGCAGCTGGCTTTCCAGGGAGAGCACCGGCAGCGGCCGGACCCGCAGGATCCAGCCGTAGTCGAATACTTCCCGCTGCCCGGAAAGATTGAGCTGCTGCCAATTGATATAGATGTCGCCATCCCAGACCTTGTGCCGCTCCCGCCACTCGAGGCCGTATTCGATGGGACGGGTGATCTCGAGCGTGCTCACCTCCAGCACGTCGAGGAAACCGCGCCGCCGTTCCGGCAGGAGGGTGCCGAGCGTGCCGGTGGAGCTGCCGGCACGGTAGTGGAAGCTGATGACCGGCTTGACCGTCTCGACGAACTCATCGGAGCCGGACCGGTGATCGCCGAACACGCCGAGATGAAACGCCGTATGCTCCCCGGTGCGGAAACGGAGCGAGGAGTGGAACTGCCCGCCCAAAAGTGTTTCGCCGACGCGATAGGGGGTGAAGAATTCGGTGTTGTCGCCGTACAGCGTAGCGGCCGTGGTCCAGGTGAGCGCCTGGCCCGCGGCCGGGACGGCGCGCGGCAGCAGGAAAAGCGCGATGCCGAGCGCGCGGGCGAGCCGTGACATGGGGAGCAATATCATTAGCTTTCCGCGCTATGACCACTGCGCAGGCTTCGCGCATCGTGACGGTCGGGCTGCCGCAGATGCGGGCGAGCACGGACCCGGGCGAGACTCTGGAACGGACGATCGCCGCGATCCGCGACGCCGCCGCGCGGGGTGCCCAGATCATCTGCACCCAGGAGTTGTTCCTGGGACCGTATTTCTGTCAGGTCGAGGATCATCGATTCTTCCGTCTGGCCGAAGCGATTCCCGGCCCCACTACCGCGCGGCTGTCGAGCCTGGCCAAAGAGCTCGAGGTGGTGCTCATCGCCTCGCTGTTCGAGAAACGGGCCGAAGGACTCTACCACAATACCGCGGCGATCATCGACGCCGACGGCCGCTATCTGGGCAAGTACCGGAAGATGCACATTCCCGACGATCCGCAATATTTCGAGAAATTCTACTTCACTCCCGGCGATCTCGGTTTCCGTTCCTGGGACACGCGGTTCGCGCGCATCGGCGTGCTCGTGTGCTGGGACCAGTGGTACCCGGAGGCCGCCCGCCTCACCGCGATGAGCGGCGCGGAGATTCTTTTTTATCCGACCGCCATCGGCTGGCTTCCTCCCGAGAAGGCGGAGTACGGCGAGCGACAGCAATCGGCGTGGGAAACCATCCAGCGCTCGCATGCAATCGCCAACGGATGCTTCGTCGCCGCGGTCAACCGGGTCGGATTCGAGCCGGGGCCGGCGGGGGGGATCGAATTCTGGGGCGGCAGCTTCGTCGCCGACCCTAACGGCCGCATCCTGGCGCACGGCGGGCGGGAGGAGGAGACCCTCGTGGTGCCCTGTGACCTCGGCCAGGTGGAGGTCGTGCGGACGCACTGGCCCTTCCTGCGTGACCGTCGGATCGACGCCTACGCCGGGATGACGGAGCGGTACCTCGATGGTGAGCGGTGAGCAGTGAGCGGTAAGCAGGAAGCCGCCCGCTCACCGCTCACCGCTCACCGCTCACTGGCCGAGCAGGGCTTCCGCATGCCGGCCGAATGGTCGCCGCACCGGGGAACCTGGCTGAGCTGGCCGCACAAGGAGGCGTCCTGGCCCGGCAAGTTCGAGCCGGTACCGCTGGTGTTCGCCGAGATCGTCCGGCACCTGGTGCCGCACGAAGCGGTGCACATCAACGTGACGGACGCGGATCGCGAAGCCGGGGCCCGCGAGGTCCTCCGGCGCGCCGAGGTGCCCGCGGGGCGGATCGTCTTCCACCAGCACGCGACCGATGACGCCTGGTGCCGGGATCATGGTCCGATCTTCCTGACCCGCGAGCGCGACGGCCAGCGGGAGCAGCTCATCCTCGACTGGGGCTACAATGCGTGGGGCGGGAAGTATCCGCCCTTCGAGCAGGACGACGTGGTGCCGACGCGCATCGCGAAGGAGCTGGGCCTGCCGGTGGTGTCGCCCGGGATCATCCTCGAAGGCGGCAGCATCGACGTGAACGGCGCCGGCTGCCTCCTTACCACCGAGCAGTGCCTCCTCAATCCCAATCGGAACCCCTCGCTCTCGAAGGACGCGATCGAGACGTCCCTGCGTGACCATCTCGGGGTGGGGAAGATTCTCTGGCTGGGGGACGGAATCGAAGGTGACGACACCGACGGACACATCGACGACCTCACCCGCTTCGTCGATCCGGGCACGGTGGTGACCGTGATGGAAGCGGATCCTCGCGACGCGAACTACGAGCCGTTGCGCGACAACCTGGCACGGCTGCGCGGGATGACCGACCAGGATGGGCGCCCGCTTCGAATCGTGGAGCTCCCGATGCCCCCGGCGATGTACCAGGACGGCCAGCGGCTGCCCGCCAGCTACGCGAACTTCTACATCGCCAATGGGGTGGTCCTGCTGCCGGGCTACTCCTCGGAGCGGGACGCCGCCGCGCGGGCCGTGCTCGCCCCGCTATTTCCCGGGCGCCGGGTGGAGATCATCGAGTGCACCGACCTGGTCTGGGGCCTCGGCGCGATCCACTGCGTCACCCAGCAATGGCCGGAATGACGCGGGTTCACGGCGAGACCTGATCGGCGAGCAATTCCTCGAGGGCGGTCGCAAGGGCGTCGGGAGAGAACGGTTTCTGCAGAAAGGTTTGCCGCGAATGAGTGCGAATCTCGTCGGTGACCTCCTCGCTGGTGTAGCCCGACAGATAGACGACCGGAATCTCCGGGCGCAGGCCGCGCAGCCGGCCGACCAGCTCCTTTCCGCTCATACCCGGCATCACCAGATCCGACACGACGGCGTCGATCCGCGGGTGATCGAGCGTCAGCAACTCGAGCGCCTCGACTCCGCTGCGAGCTTCCACGGCCCGGAATCCGTACTGTTCGAGCACGCGCCGGGTCAGCCGGCGAACCCCGTCGTCGTCCTCGACCAGGAGGATTGTCGCGCGAAGCCGACTGGCAACGGGCTCCGACCGCGGCGGAGCCGCCTCCCTGGGAGTCCCCGCCGGCTCGAGGATCCGGGGGAGGAAGATCCGGATCATGGTGCCGCTGCCGGGCTCACTCTCGACCGTGATCACTCCGTTGCTCTGCTGGACGATGCCATACACCGTCGAAAGGCCGAGACCGGTTCCCTCGCCGACCGCCTTGGTGGTGAAGAACGGCTCGAAGATCATCGATTGGGTCGCTGGATCCATCCCCACGCCGGTGTCGTGGACGATGAGCATCACATAGTCGCCCGGGGGCACCCCACGCGCGCCCGGCTCCTCCCGGCCGGCGGCGAGCGTCTTGCACCGGGTCTCGAGCGTGAGCGTACCTCCGTCCGGCATGGCATCGCGGGCGTTCACCACGAGATTGAGCAGCACCTGTTCGAGTTGACTCGGGTCCGCACGCACCCATCCCAGGTCCCGTCCCGGCACCGTGATGATGCTGATATTCTCGCCGATCACCCGGCCGAGCATCCGCTCCATGTCCTGGATGAGGAGATTCAGGTCCACTTCGCGGGTGACCAACACCTGGCGGCGGCTCACCGCGAGGAGCTGCCGGGTGAGTGAGGTGGCACGATCGGCCGCGCCGCGGATCTCGCGCACCTCACCGAGCCGCGGGTCCTCCTCGGCAAATTGAGTGGACAGCACGTCCGCAAAGCCGCGGATGACGGTGAGAAGATTGTTGAAGTCGTGCGCCACGCCCCCGGCGAGACGCCCGAGACTGTCCATCTTCTGGGATTGCAGCAGCTCCTCCTGCAGCCGCCGCTGATCGGTGATATCCACCATCACGCCGTTCCAGATCACCCGGTCCGGGTCGCGCGCGCGGACCGCCGTCGCGATATCCCGCAACCAGCACAGCCGGCCGTCAGGTCCGCGGACCCTGAAATCGAAGTTCCAGGGCTCCTGAGTCTTCGATGCGCGGGCAAAGGCGGCGGTCATCTCGGCATGGTCCGCGGGATGCATCCGTTCCCAGGCCTTCGAGGTCTCCTGGTAGATTTCCGCCGGCCGGGCCCCCAGAAGATCGGCGGCTCGTTCACTCACGAACGCAAACCGCTCCTCGTCCCCGGGACCCACCACGTATTGATACACGACGCCGGGGACCGCCGAGGTCACCCGCTGCAGTTGTTCCTCCCGCTCCAGGAGCGCCTGCTGCGCGCAATGCTGCTCCGTGATATCCGAAATCGAGAGCACGACCGCGTGAATCCTGCGGTCGGCGTCGCGGAGCGGCGCCGCGTTGACCGCGAGAAAGATGTACTCCCCGTCGGGTCGTTCCAGCACAATCCGGGCGTCCTGCACCGGCTCGCCGGTGGCCACGACCCTCAGGGCGGGGCGCTCACTATCGAGCAGCAGCCCTCCGCCGAGGGTGCGGAACCGCCATCCCTCCGGCAGCACGGTTCGGCTCCCGAGCTGCTCGCGACTGAGTCCGAGCACTGCCTCGGCCCGGGAGTTCAGAAAGAGCACTCGGCCCGAGGGATCCACCACCAGAATGCCCGCGACGCTCGTGGCCAGAATTCCGTCGAGGAGATCGCGCTCGGCGCGGAGCGCCTCCTCGGAGCGCTTCCGCTCCGTGACGTCCCGGACGATCGCCTGCGCCAGCCCATCGGCGGTGCGGCGGACGCTCAGCTCGGCGATAAAGGTCGATCCGTCCTTGCGCCGGAGCCGTCGCTCCCGGAGCACCACCGAGGTGCGGGCGAGCTCTTCCCACGCCAGCGGTTTCGCGGCAAGGTCCGCCGGATCGTAGAGCTCGGCCAGCGGGACCTGCAACAGCTCTTCGCGCGGGTAGCCGAGCATCTCCGAGGCGCGCTCGTTCGCGAGGATCAGGCGTCCATCGGGAGAAGCCAGCACGATCCCGTCCGACGCCTGCTCGAGGATGTGCCGATAGCGCGTCTCGCTTTCCCGCTGGACCCGCTCACGCGCCGCCGTCGCATGCCGGACCCGCTCCAGCCGCCAACCCAGCATGTCCGCGAGGGCAAACAACGTGGTGAAGGCGAGCAAACGGTCCCCGTCGGCCTGGGCGGCAATCGACAACGACCCAGTGGGAGGAATCAGGAAGTACACGGTCGCCAAAGCGAGCAGACCCTCGACGATGAGGGCGGGGAGCACGCCGGCGACCAGCAGTGTCGCGAGGGAGGCGAGGCCCGCGAGAAGAAATGGAGTCCGCTCGAAATACGCCGGGATCAGGATCATGGCGCCGAGGGCCGCGACGGTCGAAAGCGTCGCGACGAGATACCGAAGCCGCCGGTCGTGCCCGCTCTCCGGAAAGACCTCCATTCGTCAGCCGAACTTCGGCGGGCGCCGAGTGTGGAAATCCGTGGCGTTCTGATAGGCCTCCGCCACGGCGAGCAGCTCCGCCTCGCCAAACAGCCGCCCCAGGAAGGTGAGTGCAACCGGGGTGCCGTCGGGGTTGAATCCGTTGGGGAGCACCACCGCGGGATGCCCGGTCAAGTTGGTGATGAGCAATGCGTTCCCTCCGAACGTCGGGGCCACGACCACGTCGACGTCACGCAGGACGTCGTCCATCTTTTTCATGAGCAAGCTCCGGATCCGGTTGGCCTGGATGTACTCGACCGCGGGGATGAACCGCGCGCTCCGGAAGCTGTTCGGCCAGGCGTTCCTGGTCTGCTGCACCATCTGGTCATCGCGACCTGATCGGGTCACCTCGTCGAAGGCCGCGGCGGCTTCGGCGGTCAGGATAATACGCAAAGCGCCGGTGGGGAGATCGCTCGGCAGCTCGATCGGCACCAGAGCGGCACCGAGGCGCTGGAACACCGCGACCGCAGCCATGTCGAACGCCTTCGTTCCATGCTCGGCCTCGAACGCCCCCTTCAGATAGCCAATCCGGAGGCCCGCGATTCCGCGGCGTGGCTCCCAGTCGAATGGACGGTCGTGCACCGTCGGGTCCCGCCCGTCCGGGCCATGGATCGCCGCGAACACCAGCCCGCAATCGGTGACGCTGCGGCACATCGGCCCGAGTTTATCCATGCTCCACGCCAGCGCCATCGCACCGTGACGACTGACCCGCCCGAAGGTCGGGCGCAGAGCGGTCGCACCACACCGGGTGGCCGGCGAGACGATGGAGCCCAGCGTCTCGCTCCCGATCGCGAATGGGAGGCACCCGGAAGCCGTCGCCGAGGCCGGCCCCGCCGAGGATCCGCTGGAGCCCTGGTCGGTCTTCCAGGGATTCTTGGTCATGCCTCCATACCAGACGTCACCCTGGGCAAATTCGCCCAGCGACAACTTGGCGACGAGGATCGCGCCCGCGGCGTCCAGCCGCTCCACCACCGTCGCCGTCTCGGTAAGCATCTGTTCTTTGAAGAGCGGAGAGCCCCAGGTGGTCGGATATCCGGGAACTGCCAGGAGGTCCTTGGCCCCCCAGGGGATTCCGTGCAGCGGACTCCGGATCCTGCCCCGGCCGATCTCGACGTCGGCCTGTCGGGCCCGGGCGAGCGCGCGCTCCTCGGTCAGATTGACGACGCAGAGCAATTGGGGATCGAACCGCTTGAGCCGATCGAGCGCAAGCTGGGTGAGCTCCAGGGAGGAGACCTTGCGAGCCCGGAGCAGCGGCCCGAGCTCGGCAATCGAGAGAAACGCCAGGTCGGTCGGGGTCGCGGGCCGCACGGCGGCCGACTTTCCCGCGCGGGAGGGGGCCCGGCGGCGCGCGGGGGCCGGTGGCGCAGCGCCGCCGGGCAGCACCGGATCGAATCGCAGAGCGGGCATGACCGAGTTCGGCACCGAGACCCTGCGAAGCGCGGCGTACCCCGACAAGGCCTGATTCACGTTGTCGAGCATCAGCTCCCGCTCGGCATCGCTGAGCTCGAGTCCAATCATGGTCTCCGCCGCCATGAGGATTTCACGGGTGATTTTTGGCGGAGTCTGGGGAACCTGTGGCGTCGGGGGGACCTGGGCCAGAACGCGCGAGGGCCGGGACGCGGTCCAGAGCGCCGCGGGGAGGCCTGCCCCGAGGCCGAGAGCGGAACAGAGCCCCATGAACGTGCGCCGGTCGACCCCTCGCCCGGCGACTGGTGTCGGCATCTGGAATCCTCTCTGGTAGATTGGAGCCCTACCCCTCTCAACCCCGACCGCTCATGTCCGCATTGATCGAGTGCGTGCCGAATTTCAGCGAGGGTCGTGACCTCGAGGTCATTCGGAAAATTACCGCCCGGATCGAATCGGTTGTAGGGGCGGCGCTCCTTCACGTCGATCCCGGCAAGGCGACGGCGCGATGGTCCTCGGGCACCGCCCCGCCGGCAGGGACCTGAACGCCCGACGGGAACCCGCCATCGGTGACGACGAGGTGGAGAGGCCGGTGCCGGTTGGCGAGGAAGCCGTGGGTCGGGAGGCAGGCGACGATGCCCGAGGCGCCAAGCGTGACGACTCGGGCAGAAGTAGCGCGCCTTGCAGGAGAAGGCGGAGAAGATACTCCTGGGCGCAGCCAGGAATCAGCGGCAAAGCTCTGGTATGCCGGCGCAGCCCCCGCGTCAGGGGCAGCCCGGCAGCGCGACCGGGCAGCGCTCCCAGTTCGGCGCGGGCGCGGCGCCCGCCCCGCCGGCGCCGCCGAACGTGTAAATCTCGATCCCGAGCAGCTCGTCGTCGCGCCGCGGAATCGGGAAGTGGATCGGCGTGCCCTGCACCAGAAAGTCCCAGCCGCGCGCGTCATAGAACGCGGGGCCACCCTCGAGACCGAGCGTCTCGATCCGCTTCTCGTACCTCAGCGCGTCCCACAGGCTGCCGCACGCGCCGCTCAGTTTGCGCGGCGTGCAATTCGGCGCCGTACCGGGCACGCCATCGAGCGTGACCGGCGGGAGCTGTCCGTTCGCTACCCGGTACTTGTTGATGATGGCCACCGCCTCGTCGGCCCGGTTGAGCCGGATCAGGCCCTCGGCCTTGAGCAGGTCCATCTCCGCCAGGTTCACGATCGGTATCGGACCGCTCTGCCACGACGTGCCCTGGCCGTAGCGGTGGAAGAAGTAGAAGGAACGCTGCCCGAGCCCGCGGTCGACCGCGAACACCGTGCTGTTGTGGTGGCCCATGTACAGCCCGCAGCTCGCGGCCGCCGGCGCCTGCTGACAGGTCGTGGGGCGCACCGTCAGTCCGTCAATCCGCCGATCCTGCACGGTGGTCATACGGTACGGGACCCGCTGCGCCCACGCCGTGGCGTACCAGTTGGCGAAGCCGGGCCCCTGGTCGGCCGGGCCGACCAGCCGATAGTCCACGCGCATGAAGTCGCCGGGCGTGGTCGTCCGCTGGCGTGCCGCACGATTCTTGAAGTCACTGTCAACTACATCGACCACGCCCATCACCGCGAAGTCGCTGGTGATCCCCTGGTCGATGTGCTGGATCACCTGTTCCCAGTTCACGGCCTGCCGCTCCTGCGGCGAGCGCGCCAGGTACACCATGAACCGCGCCATGTACGTGTGGATGATCCGGGCCAGGTCCTGGTTGGTCCGGAGGAATCCCAGGAACCAGAGGTTCGGCGCCGCGCTCGGATAGCTGAATGACTTGGAGCCGGCGAACTGGAGCGCCGCGTCGAGTTCGGCCAACGCTGTGTCCATCACCTCGCGGTACGGGCGGATCAACTCCTTCACCTGCTCGGGTCCGAGCAGCGTGTTGGGATCGACCGACTCGCTGTAGACGTACCCCTGGTCGAACATCAACGCGATCGAGCCGTGATTCAGGCCCTGCACGAACTTGGCGAACGCGTGCGCTTCGGTGGTCACGTCCTGCCCCGCCGAGTTGCGCAGTGTCAGGTTGCGCAGCGCGACCGCCTGAAGCGCGGTATTCACGGCGGCGATGTTGTTGTAGTAGTCCGGCCAAGTGACGTGGTGCGGCGGGGCGTTGTTCGGCGGCACGCCGTTGTTGATGGCCTCACGCGGCTCCCTGGACAGGTCCTGTCCGCCGAAGTCCGCGAACCCGGTGCTGAACTCATCGGCCATCACGCTCAGCGCGACGCCCGGCGAGGTCCCGCCCGACCGGTTGAACCACTGGAGCAGACCATTCGAGATCAGCGCGAGCACGTCCTGCGAATTGTTCACGACCGTCTCGCGGTTCGGATTGTTCAGGTTGGTCACCTCGAGGTCGTCGCACGCGATCGTGCCGACCAGCAGGGAGACGAACAGCAGTTTGGTAGGTCTCATGGTCTCCATTCCTCCGGTCGTCCTAGAACTCGATCTCGACGCTGAATGTCACGGTGCGATAGGTCGGGAAGGCGAAATCGTCCAGGCGCGTGAGGATCCCGCCGATCTCGGGGTCGTAACCACTATAGTCGGTGAGAACGAACAGATTCCGGCCGATGAGCGAGAGCAGCACCCGGTCCATCTTGAGCCGCCCGAGCGCGGGCAGCTGCCGCGGGGTCAGCGCGTACCGCACCGATGCTTCACGCAGTTTGGTGTACCCCGCACCCTCGACGAACCATTGACTCGCGTTGTTGCTGTTGTAGAGCGGCCCCGTGTAGTACGAGGTCGGCTTCTTCGCCTCCTCGGGCCTGCCGTCCTGGTCGATCTCCCGGTTGCGCAGATGCTGGTACATGCGCTGTTTGGTCGCATTGTAGACGTTTCCGCCGACCTGGCCGCCGACCAGCGCGTAGACGTTCAACTGGCCGAAACGCAGCTGGCTGGAGATCCCCCAGTTGAGGTCCGGGTTGGCATCGCCGATCCTGAGCCGAGCGGGTTGGCCCGCCTGGTCCAGCACACGGCGCGGCATGCCCCACGCGTAGGTGACCCCATCGATCACCACGTTGCTGCCCCACAGCTGCTTGGCCACGCCGTCCCGCCAGGTGTTGCCCGCGCCGACCGGCACCAGCAGCCCGTCGTCGTTGATGTCGAATGCATCCTGCGAATTGGCGTGCACCGCGGGCAGGTCCGCAGGCGTGCGCCACAGCGTCTGCCCCCACATCTCGCCGAGCACCTGGCCGGCGCAACGGTTGCCGAGTCCCTCGGCGTGACACGGCCGGTCGTACGCGACGAGCCGGTTGCGCGAGCGGTCCGCGATGAAGGTCATGGACCAGCGCACCTTGTCGCGCTCGATCAGGCGCGTCTCGAGCGTGGCTTCGTAGGTATGGCCCTCGATGGTGCCGGCGTTCTGCCACTGGGCGGCGAAACCGAAGACGGCGGGCAAGGGCACTTCGATGAGCTGATCTACCGTACGCTGTTTGGCATACACCAGTGACAGGGAGGCGCGCTTGAGCGCGACGAGGTCGAGGGCAAACTCCTGCTCGGTCGTCTTTTCCGGCTTGAGGAAAATGTTGCCGAGCGTGCCGAGCGTGAGCCCGGCGGTGCCGACGCCGAAGACCTCGAAGCGATCCGAGAAAGTCGGCCGGCCCCCTGCCGTGCCGCGCGAATAGCGCAGCTTGAACTCATTCAGGGCCGCCGGGAAGGGCCACCAGGGCTCGGCGTTCAGGCGCCACGCGGCGCTGGCGCGATAGTACCAGTGCCAGCGCTCCTCGCGGCCGAACAGCGAGCTGCCGTCCCGCCGCGCCAGCGCGCTCACGATGTAGCGGTCCGCGTAGTCCAAGTCGGTCGTGAAATAGTAGCCGCGTGAGCGGATCGCCTCCTGGCTGGAGGCGTTGCCCAGCGTGGTAAACGCGTCCAGGTCCGGGATGCCGCCCACGGCGGCGTCGGCGGCGGTGGCGCTCACCGTCTGCACGTCCTCCCGCTCGGTCAGCACCCGCGCCGAGCTGCGGGTCTGCAACCGGCCGAAGGCGCGCGTCACGCTCAAGCCGGCCGAGGCATTGATGGCGCTGGTAACCGCGCTGAACCGATCGGAGGAACCGATGCCTCCGTTCGGGCTTTCGGGCGTCTTCACGCCGCGCGGAACGAAGTCCTCCGAGCGGCGGTCGGACCGATCGTAGCT
>Ga0184615_10000857_pt1 | contig 16419 bp, 16 predicted proteins | sample PLM4_65_coex_FD_133134 | JGI IMG/M metagenome (GOLD analysis project Ga0184615, IMG submission 133134) | Groundwater sediment microbial communities from an aquifer in East River, Colorado, USA - PLM4_65_coex | ecosystem: Environmental > Terrestrial > Soil > Riparian zone | place: USA: East... | reverse complement strand
TGAAAGCCGTCGAGAACGGGGCGCGGCGGCTCGTACAGAAGTGGTTGAAGGACCACAAGGCGGCCATCTCGAAGCTCCCCGAAGGAGACCAGCAGGGGTACGACGAGGTGCGGCGGCTCGCGCTGGACCCGGAACTCGCGCCCTTGAACTACCCGAACTCCATCGAGGGGCGGAAGTCCGAAACGACGTGGAAGAAGCACCTGTACGTCGGCGAGGGGAAGGCCTACCCGGCGACACTAAACTCGTGGGAAACGAAAGTTCTGAAGGCGGAGCTGGCAAAGGGCTCTGAGATCGTCGCGTGGCTCCGAAACCCGCCCCGGAAACCCTGGTCGCTCTGCGTTCCGTACAAGGACGGGGGCGAATGGAAGCCCCTCTACCCTGACTTCCTCATCGTACGGCGCGCCGGGAAGGATCTGGTGATCGACATCGTGGACCCGCACGCACTCGACCTCGGCGATGCCCCGGCCAAGGCCGCCGGGCTGGCAGAGTTCGCCGCGCGGCACGGCCATGAGTTCGGGCGCATCCTGCTTGTCATCTATGAGGGAGCGAAGATGCTGACCCTGGACCTCGCCGACGAGGCGGTACGGGACCGAGTGAAGGGGGCGCAGACGGCGATTCACCTGAAACAGCTATACAAGAACGGTGTGGGCTGATGGCCGCACCTGCGGGGGTCGCGCAATCCTGCGCGAGCCGATGAGGTTCATAAGCTGCTACCCAAGGTCTCGGGCTCTCGGAGGCCGACCGGGTGGCGGAGGGTTCAAGGTGCGCTACCGTCCGGGTAGGCTCCGGGGACACACCGGCAGCCCCGTCGGCTCCCTCGCCGAGAAGGCCCCGTTGATGTACTGCCTCCCCAGCCTGCGATCGGCTCCGCTCTGGCTCGCCACGAGGTAGTAGCGACCCTCGCCGATGGCCGGGTTGGGGAGGGTATCGGGAATGCTCACGAGTTGCCCCGGCACCGGGTTCGTTGCGGCCTCGCAGGTCAGCGGCTCTGCCTGTGACAAGTCCGGCATCGAGCGCACGTCGCCCGTCCAGACCTGCAGGGAATCAGCGGAGCGGAATCCGTCCGGATGCGCCGGAGTCAGGATGTTCATGGCCTGCTGGCCGGGGATGAAGGTCAGGAGTGTGTCGAAGAGTTTCTGGAAACCCGCGATCTCGACGACGCCGATTCTGTCGTCTACAAGGTCCATGGTGCCTGCTGAATACTCCATGGCTCTGACGCCCAGCAAGATGCGGCCGTTGACAACGTCGAGGCCAAACAGGTAGTGGCTTGGTGTTCCTGCCAGGCGAAAGTCCCTCCGTGGCGCAGCGCAAGTAAGGCTGATGCAGATGTCCTTGATCAAGAGCGCCACGTTTTGAGTAGTCAGTGTCGGCCCGAGCCTCTGGAGTGGCACGGTGTACCGACCATCGCCGGCGTTGCCCTGGCCAGACCCGACGAAGTAACCGTTACCAGCGGCGTCTTGCCCCAGTGTCACCCCGGTCGAGGGAAACCCCGCGGCAGCTTCGCACTCCCAAGGTATCGGTAGGACGGCGCAGTACTGCGGCTCCTGGATCTGGGATGTCTCTCGAAGAACGGTCTTGGTGAGAGTCGGGTCGAGGATGTCGATGGCGTCGGCGATGCCTGCCGCACCAGCGATGGTTGGAGCCAGCCAACAGAGAAGCACGAGCTGGATACTCCTTCGGGGGCGCATCGTCGGGCCTCAGTAGCCGCAGCAGGCGAATGGCGTTTCTGTGAGCCCTGTGATCAGAGTGCATGCGGAGGCTTCAACTTCGCCATCGCTCCTGATGCAGATGAGCGCGGGGGCGGAGTGTGGGGGAATCTCCGCCTCCATGAGCCGAGCCCAACCCGTTCCAAGCATCTGGGTTGGGAACTCGGGAGGTGCCGGTATCGACCGATAGAACTCTGCGATGGAACAGAGTCGCGAGCCGGGTATCTCCTGGCTGCAGAGGCGGCTTCCCTGGAGGGCGGTTAGCACGCTGAGAGGCGCGGGGGACGTGAATCCGACGAAGCTCGCGGCCGCTGGAAGGGACGCCAATGTGCCCGTGACTCTGAGATTCCCATCCTGATTCAAGGGCAGATTCCCCACGTTCACCGTCCCCGCCACCTGCTGCACCGCAGGCAGATTGATGACTGCCACGCTCCCTGTCACGTTGACCGTCTTATCGACCTGCACTGGCTGGACCTGCGGGAAGTTGGCGACAGTCACTGGGACGGCGGTGGTCCCCGGGCCTCCATCATCGCCCCCGACGATTGTTCGCTGGGCGAGCGGCCCGCTCAGGGCGAACAGCAGGCACACGCACACGACGGCCAGGCCGTACACGACGGCTTTTCGCATGGGCAGAATCCTCCTGTTGGTGGGTCCCCGTGAGCGGCAGTATTGCGCGAGGTCGCGATCCGATGCAAGGATCATGGCCGCTCATGAGCGACCCCGACCTCAGCGTCGAGATTCAAGCGCAGGATGTGACGACTTGGCTGGCCGCCGACCATGATTCCTGGGCCACGACCACACGCTTCCACGCCAGGAATCACGAGAGAGATGGCGTGGTAGTGCTGACGGCCACGAGCGCGATCGGCGTTGTCGGCTACGCCGTCTTCGACCGCCAGATGTCTCACCTCCACTACATCGAGACCCGCAAGGACTGCCGAAGGCGCGGCGTAGCGAGCCGCACCTGGGCACGCGTGCGCGAGGAAGCTGTGCACCGCGACATCACGGCCTGCGCGGACACCGAAGATGGCAAGCGCCGACTTGCTGCCTGGGGCTTCGTCGAGGCGGACGGGATGTGGACTTGGAAGCGAGCTCGCCCTGCGGGTTACGGGGCGATGTCGAGACCTTAGGGTGGTCGTCCGGTGTCGCATGAGTCCCCTGATCCCGCCATCTCAGTAAAAACACGTAGACGCCAAAAAATCTCGGCGATTCCCTCTTGACCAGACGAGAATCGCTCCTGTAGCGTAGCCGTCAAGTTCGCCGCACAGTTTGGTTCGTCACTCGGTGGCCTACAGGGCGGAGACGCACTGCGGGAAGGGGGCGGGAGAACCGACACGCCGATTCTCCCTCGGGCCGCATGAAGACACCACGAACTGACCAGCATCCGATAGGACCTGACCGGGTTCAGCGCAGCAGGTGACCGACCGCGTAGCGACGCGGCGTGCGTGTTTGGTCGATGCACCGCTAGTACAGAGAGGGGTCTGGCACACGGCGGCGCATTCAACAGCAGCCATCCGGAGGGCGTGAATGGACCCGAACCTGTTCCACCTTGACTGGGATCGGCTTTTCGAAGTCCTCGTTACCATCATCGTCCTGTCCTTCTTCCTGGAACGCGCTCTAGCGCTCGTGTTCGAGCATCGCCTCTTCGTGCGCTACTTCGACAAGAAGGGCCTCAAGGAGCCGATCGCGTTCGTGGTTGCCCTGCTCGTCTGCCGGCGATGGAACTTCGACGCTGTGAGCATGACGATTCTCGCCGAGCGAACCACCCTTCTCGGAGAGGTGATTACGGCGGCAGTCATCGCCGGCGGCAGCAAGGCCTCCATCAAGCTCTTCCACGACACGATGGACATCAAGAGCATGGCGTACCGGGAATCTAGGGAGGGGCCGGTAGTCCCGACCATGATGGCCAAGGGCGGCCAAGGCGCGTAGGCGAGCCACGGCCATGCGATCCCTTCGAACCGGACTCGGGCTCGCGATTCTGGCGCTGTCGGTGTCAGCTGCAGGCGCCGATTACCTGCTCGTGAGCCGGTCAGCCACGATCAAGGAAGACCACGATGGAGACGCGATCGTCCGGGAGCGCGTGAGCCCCGGGGTGGCCTTGGTGCTTCTCGAGGACCATCAGACCGATGGGTACTACCATGTACAGGCTCCAACCGTCGGTGGCGACGGGTGGATCTACCGGACACTCGTGCGCCGGTATTCCGGGTCGCCGCCAAGCACCCCGGCCCCCACCACGCCAGCTGCGACAGGCACAGCCTCGTCGACGGACCTCCTGGACATCGCGGGCACGATTCGTGTGGAGACGTGCGAGGACGCCTCGACGACGGAGGAATGCCACAACCGCTTTCCTGCGGGATGCTCCGACAGCAACAACCCGCAGTATGACGCCTACCTGAACTACATCAAGAACCGGTTGCCAGACCCGTTGTCGGCGCCTGTTCGAGCACTCGACCGGCCAGCTATCGCACAGCTTGAGCAGAGCATCCCGTCGACACTGACAAGCCGGAACCACGCAACTCATGCGGCGGCACTGATCAGCCTTGGAGAAGGTGAGGTCCACTCGCTAACAGGGTACTTGTATTACGTCACGAAGACGGGGGAGGAGACCTGCAACTGTGGGTTGTCCGGCGCCGACGATGTGGATTTTCACATCGGCGTCGGGTTCGACCCATTTCCCGCGAGCACCAACGCCAGAAGCCTCCTGCGCCAGGGGGCGGCGCTCAGCAACAGCGGGATCACGACCCAGGAGCGGCAGCGACTGCAGCAGGAGAGCGTTGTCGTAGAGATGAGTCCCCACTACAGGGCGCGCTTCCAGCCGCGCTGGGAACTGTCGCGAGTGCGTCAAGCGATAGGCAAACAGGTCAAGGTCATAGGACAGCTGATGATCGACAACGCGCATGCCATTCCGACCCAGGACTGCGGGATGCCGGGTAGTGATCAGGTCGCCTGCTGGAGAGCGTCGGCGTGGGAAATCCACCCCGTCACCGAGTTCTACGTCTGTACGAGTGCGAATCCTTGTGTACCTAATTCGTCCTCCTGGGTGACGCTGGGGAGCGTGCCGTGACAGCGGGCCCCGGGGAGACCAACGGTGATGACTTTCAGCTGCCCAAAGGGGAGTGAACTGTGATCGCATACATTGTGTGGCAGATCCGGTGTTTCGGCTCCTCCGGTGGCCCGCCGCAATCGGCTATGCTCGCCGGCGCAATTCTCCCGCGCCTGCTGACCGTGACCACTCTGCTCATCAGTCTCGCGCTCGGGTTCGGGTGCGCCACTGTTCCTCGGGAATCGGTCGAACTGTCGACAACGGTCGGTCGTGACGTGGCCGAAGTGCATCGCGCGCACCGCGAACTTGCTGTGCAGTACTTCAAGCGCTTAGTGGGTGATATCAACACGTTCATCGACGAGGTGTACCGTCCCTATACAATTAAGCAGGCCATCGAGGACTTCGAACTGCTCACGAAGATCCAAGAAGCGAGCCAACCGGGAGCAAGCCTGGATGTCCTGGACGTGCTCCGCGTGTTCGTTGAAGAGGTAGCCCGCGAAATCGAGGAGTTCCGTCGGGAGCTCCTGGGCCCCGTGGAAATCCAGCGTGACGAGGCCCTTGCATCGCTTGATGCCGCATACCTCCAGATTCAGAACGCGAACTCCATCGTCACGGGTCACCTGGCCTCGGTACGGAAGGTCCAGGACGTACAGGACGAGCTCCTGAAGAAGGTGAACCTCTCCGATCTCCGGAGGAGGTTTATCGAGGGGACGGTTGCCCTCTCTGATCAGGTACACGATCTCGTCGAAAGAGCGCGAACTCGGGAGGAAAGCGTCGAGTCGATTGAAATGAAGCTGAAGAAGCTGCTGGAGAAGGCCGCTCCGCAGCCACAGTGAGGAGGCGCGCGATGGGGAGCCGTGATTCCGAGAAAACAGCAGCGATGCGACAGAAGCTGCGCGAGGACCTCAAGCGACGACGTGGAGAGTTCAAGGAGCGTTATGGAGAGGTGCTCGAACGCCTTCGCGGCCTTTCTGCTGAGGAGCTTGTGGCAATCACGCCTGATCCCACCGCACCCGAGGCGCTGCAGCAGCTCATCGGGGCAGTTGAGAAGGCGACCCGGGAGAATCTCGCTCAAGCAGCGCTCAAGGAGCGGATTCAGGCGCTTGGTAAAGTCGCGATGAGGATCGCGAAGGGCATGAAGGAGCTCAAGGATATCGTTGCCTAGGGTGATTGGGGGGAAACCGATGAAAGTGTGGCTCGGGCCAGTCATGGGGTTGCGCGGCGCAACAGACAGGGAGTGGCATCTGAGCGTTCTTCTCGTCATCGATGTAGAAGCCCCACCAGACCTGGTTTGGCGGATCGCTCACGAGGGTGCACCGCAGGCGGCGCCGGCCCCACGGCTTATCGGCCGACCACACGGTCAGTGTGCCTGGCGCTACGAGCTTCAAATCACCCGTGACGCCCAAGACTCCGTAATCGAGTATTCCCTGGGAGATATCGGGCCGTGCCAGATCATCGTTCCCGCGGCAGGGGCTGCGCCACGCATGGCCTATGCGTCCTGCAACGGGTTCTCGAATCCGCGTGATATGAAGCGGATCAAGAACAAGAACGCCCTATGGTCGGACCTCCTGAAGGTCCACTCCGGCACGCCGTTCCACCTCCTTCTCTTGGGTGGAGACCAAGTTTATTCCGATGCGCTTTGGGAGCAGGTCCCGCCGATCAAGAGATGGGCTGAACTGAGACGGAAAAGGCGCCTGGACGCTCCCTTCGATGCAGGCATGCGAGAGGCGGTGGACAAGTTCTTCTTCGACCTGTACTGGTCCCGCTGGTCCCAGAGGGAACCGCAGCAGGCATTCGCAAGTATCCCCACGCTCATGATGTGGGACGATCATGACATCTTTGACGGCTGGGGTTCCTACCCCGACAACGAACTGAAGTGTGATGTCTTTAGGGAGATCTTCGGTATCGCACGAGCCTACTTCCGGATGTTTCAACTCCAATTAGGCGAGGGGGAGACACTCGCGAGTGCGATCCCGGGTCAGGCTCACTTCACCTACGGTCACCACCTCGGTAGCCTGACGATCGTCGCTCTGGACATGCGGTCGGAGCGAACCGAGACGCAGGTAATGAGCAAGTCTTCATGGGACGCAGCATACGCGTGGATGGAGGCTCTTCCCGAGCATGCGCACCTGCTGGTCATGACGAGCATCCCGGTCGTCCACCCTGATTTCAGCGTTCTGGAACGACTCCTCGGCAGGCTTCCTGGTCGGCAGGAACTCGAGGATGACCTCAAGGACCATTGGAACAGCCGAACCCATAAGGAAGAGCGGCTGCGGTTCATTCATCGCCTCCTGGCGCTCTCCGCCGCAAAGCGTTGCCGCGTGACGCTCCTCTCGGGGGATGTTCACGTCGCGGCAGTGGGGATTATCGACTCCCGCCGTAGCCAGGGGAGCGATCGCTATGCCCAGGTGATCAACCAGCTAACATCATCAGGCATCGTGCACCCTCCGCCACCGGGGATGGCGCTACATTTCCTTGAGAGCATGGGCGACAAGGTGGAGGAGCCGGACCGCGACCTTACCACCCGGATGTTGCCATTCCCGGGAACAGAGCATCGCTTCATCGGTTGTCGCAACTGGCTCAGCCTCACTCCAGACTCGGAGGGTCGGATATGGTGCGAGTGGCATGTCGAGGGTGAACCTCGTTCGTTCACCAAGGTCGTTCACCCGTGCACCGCGTGAACTCTCGAACCGGTCTATGTCGCAGACGACGAGCAGGGGCGGGTTGTCGAGCGACTCCCGGTAGCGCAAGAGCTGGTCGTAAGCGGACTCGAGGTCCTTGTGATTCCCCTTGTACTCCCAGACGAAGTGGCTCTTCTTCCAGACGTCGGCCCAGCCCTCGCGCCGCCGCCGTGCTTGGCCGCCCCTTTCTCGAAGGTGAACGAGGTCCCCTCGGGGTCCACCTCGGCGGGGGTCGGTTGTCCCAGGATCCGGAGTGTTCCTTGAGCTTCGAGGCCGACCACTTCCGGATGTATTCCTGGGGGGCATCAGTCTCCGGCGGGTCGCGCGGCCGGATTCTAGTGCTTCGAAGCGGTCTGTTCCGTGTTGCCCCTGTCGAGCGCGTCGCCTTCAGCCGGGCGTTGATCGAGCATGGTTACTACTGGGAGCGGAAAAGAGATGACAGTCGACGCCCCTGGGCCGCGCGGTCCGAGGCGCAACGAGCCGCGGGGCTGGCATCTATAATGTGTTCTCGGCAGTATCCGCCAATTCGGAGCAGGCGTATAATTGGACAGATTACCTCTTGATCTACGGGCCGAATAGCGTGAAGGGCACAGGAACTGTTCCCAAGAGGAAAGCGTCCATCGGCCGCGTCGTCCGCAGCCGTGCTTTGTTCGAACTGGGCTTCCCCCGATTGAGTGGACAGTATCTGAAAGGCGGAGAAGATGTCTAACCTCCGAACAGGAGCTGCGGGAAGACGGCACGGAGGTTCACCTCCGAGTTTCAGGGTGGAGCAGTGCGGTCGGTCCCGCCCGGTTTCCCCACGCAATTTCGAACCCGCAGTTGACAGACTTGGTCTTATCGGCCGTAAGATGGCCCGCAGGGCCTCCAAGAATGCAGCTTGGAGTTCCTACCTGCCGGAGTAGCGCGATGAAATCGACGACACCTGCGGTCCGCTCGAGCCTCGGTCGGCTGATTATCGCGGCAACGATGCTGGTGGTCGCGGAGCTGTTCCCGCAGCTAGCGACTGCCACCCCCTTCTGCGAGCGGAACTGGCAGTACGCGGTCCCCGACCTGCAGGAAGCCCGACGCCGCTTGAGCAGCTCGGCGATCCAGACCTTCCACGGCAGGGTCAATTGTGCAGAGACCATTATCAAGTCACCCGGCCTGGCCGGACCGTTCAAGGCCTGCAACGAATGCGCACGGGAGTACGCGGGACTGCTGGCCGACGGCGCGATCTTCATGCGCCGGGCGTCCGTCGACGAGGCTCCCGACGAGGGGGCCCGGAAGGCCTACGTCGAGAAGGAGGTGGCCGTCCGGGAGCGCCTCCACGAGTTCCTCGGCGAGGAGAAACAGGCGGCGATCCGCGATGACTATTTCAACGGCAACCTGCTGGCGCTTGCCGATGCGATGGAGCGGGCGGGGATGGCCAACCGCTACCACCAGATGGTGAGCGCGCTCAGCGAGACCAGTCAGCTGAATCTCCAAGTCTACCGCGTATGGATCAAAGCGGTGCGGTCCTGTGCGGTGTGGGACTTCAAGTCCGTCGACAATTCGGCGACGCTGCGCAGTACCTTATGCAACGCCGAGTGCCTCGAAGATCTCAAGGCGGTCTACGCTGGTTTGAAGGCGGCCAACCTGGTGCTTGCTGATGGCACGGTCAGGAAGTCTATGCCAACCATGCCGATTCCCGCCGAGTGCGAACCGCCACCGCCGTAGGAAGATCCGGATCGCACGTAGTCGGATCAGCGTGGGGAAAACACATGCACGCTCGATGGATACTCGCAGCGGTGTGGTTGTTGGCAGGTGTAGCTGCCGCGCAGCCCAGTGGCGGTGCAGACGCGGGCGAAGGCAAGCGGCAGTTCACTGTCGCTGTGGTCGGAGCGGCGAGTGGCACGCTCGCCTACGGTGATCCGATCGTTTTGACGGTCAGAATCATGCCCATCCAAAAGACGGCGTTCTCGGACCTGGAGCTGTCGCCGCTCGGCGACCTCGCAGCCATTTATGGGCCGTCGCGCGACAAGGAAGGCAACGACAAGGCCACCTGTGTGTTCGACGGCCCTGTGCTCGTCGATGCCGCGGCGACCCTGGTCGCGACCTGCCAGTTGGTGGCCATCGAGGGTCGTCCTTTGTGGAGTCCAGCAACTTGGCTGCTGGCGCCCGGGCGACAGCAGGTATCGGTCAAGATCCCGGTGGTCGGCAAGAAGGCAGAGGAGATCCCGTATTACGAGGAAGTGCCCATCACGTTTCGTGCACCGCTGGCCGCGATTTTTCTCGGCGGACTCACCGGCGCCCTGTTGTTGGCCCTGTTCACCGTCGTGAAGGAGCGCGCCGATGCACCGGTGGTCCCGCTCGTGGTCAAGAACTGGGTTTCGTTCGTGGACGCTGCACGCCTGTTTGGCGGCTGGCTGATGAGCCTGCTTCCGCAGATCTGGAGGATGCTGCTGCAGACAGTCATGGGTGGAATCTGCGCGGTCATTCTAATCCTGCTGGCCCAGAGCACCGAGGGGCTGAGCCCGCCGATCTCGATCAAGATCCAGGATTTCTGGGGCGGGGTCGTGATCGGGCTCTTTTCCATCCCGCTATCGCGCTGGATTTGGACACAGGTCAAGCCAGCGCAGCCGCCGGCCGCGGCGCAACCCTAGGAGTGTGTCCGAGTAAGCGGTTTTGTTAGCACGGTCTCACCCCTGCGCGTGGATAACGCGCATAACACCTTCCGACCCTATGAACCCGATCAGCTGCTGTTGATGCCGCCGTCGCTGTTGCACTCGGTTCCGGAGGATCATGTGGCCCGGTTTGTCAGCGACCGGGTCGACACACTGGTGTCCCTCCCGAGCAATCCATCCGGCGAGGTTCTGACCGACAGTCTTCCTCCCTAACTTCCTTCGTGAGGGTGCGGCACGCGTGAGGATGGACTCGGAACACGGAGGGTTCGCTGCGGATGGAGCTATCCCGCGGGTGCGGACCCCTGGAGGCTGAACAACCCTTCGCGGGGACGCCACTTCGCCGACTCTCTATCTGTTAACCCGGACTGCCCCAGAGTTCGAGGAGGTTGTCGCTTGGGGAGCCAGCCAGCCGCCAGTCTCCGCGAAACGACGTGGTTCTGCCCCGACGCCGAGAACATGTTGACAGCAATCTCAGCCCGGCGTACAAGGGATTCGCTCGCTCTCGACCGGATAGTCTGCCAGCGGTACGGATTCCGAAGCTCGGGGCCCCCGGGGCGCCTTGAGTCAGGAGGGGTACATGCGCGTGCGCCGGTCCTTCTCCCGCTGGCAGCCTGAGCCTGTCGCGCTGACTCACGACGTAAAGCACGACCGACCGCGTCGCCCTCGGGCGCGCACTCATCGAACGCGGTTAGCTACTCATCAGGAGCAGGCACGTTACTCCACCGATTACCCTTCGATCTGCAGGCCGAATAACGTGAGGGGCACACTCATAAGCACAGCTACGGGAGGTTCCATGCTCAAGGGGATTCTCACGGTAATATTACTGCTTGTATTGGAAGTAAGTGCCGATATAGCACAACCACTTACGCAAACCCCCACGTGGTTCGCTGAGAGTGACCAGGCAGGAACCTGGTTCGGTGTGTCTGTAGCGACGGCAGGTGATGTGAACGGCGATGGGTATGATGATGTCATCGTCGGAGCTCCGAATGTCGACAATCAGGGTTTGGCGTTGGTCTACTTGGGTTCGCCTGCGGGGCTTGGAAGCATGGCAGCCTGGTCAGCGCGTGGTGGCCAAGCGTTTGCGCAGTTTGGTATTTCCGTCGCGGCTGCGGGCGACGTGAATGGTGATGAATATGGTGACGTGATCGTTGGAGCTCGTAGTTTCGACAACGGTCAAATCGATGAAGGCGCTGCGTTTGTATACCTTGGTTCGGCCCAAGGCCTGGGCCTGAACCCCTCCTGGATGGCCGAAAGCAATCAAGCGTCGTCGTGGTTCGGCGAGTCGGTCGCGTCCGCTGGCGATGTCAACAACGATGGATACTCGGATGTCATCGTTGGGGCATATAGATATGACAACGGCCAGACTGACGAGGGCCTAGCGATGGTCTACTTGGGTTCCGCTTCGGGCCTGCAGACCACTGTCGCCTGGAGGGCCGAGGGGAATCAGGGGCCTGGAACTGCAGGAACTGGCGCCAATTTCGGCTATTCAGTGGCGGCGGCAGGTGATGTCAACGGCGATGGGTACGCCGATGTCATTATTGGAGCACCGGGCTTCGACAACGGTGAGCTCGATGAGGGCGCGGCATTCGTGTATCTGGGCTCGGCGTCAGGTCTGTCGAATACAGTAGCTTGGATGGCACAATCGAATGATATTGGACGCAGGATGGGAGAATCAGTCGCATCGGCCGGTGATGTTAACGGCGATGGGTATTCAGATGTTGCCGCGGGGATATCGTATTATTTCACGCAACGAGGAAAGGTACACGTGTTTCATGGGGCTGCGTCCGGGTTGTCACTGTTGCCCGACCGTGTCCTCGGATTTCCGTTAACGCCGTGCTCCCAGTCCGATTTTCTGATGTACTTCGGTAACTCTGTGGCCTCAGCGGGTGATGTTAACGGCGATGGATACGACGATCTGGTTGTGGGTGCACCGCTGATGGACAACTGCGAAGACGACGAAGGCTTGGCGTTTCTATACCTTGGCTCTGGTGCGGGACTTGTTTCGTCTCCCGCTTGGTTGGGGGAGTTCAACCAGGCGAATTCTTTCTTCGGGTACTCAGTCGCGTCGGCTGGTGACCTGAGGGGAGATGGGACAGACGATGTGATCATTGGGGCATATCAATATGACAACGGGCAGACCGACGAAGGCCGCGCCTTCGTCTACGAGAGCGTATGCGGAATCAGTGCTGGGCAGGGGCCCTATGGACAGCTCCTCTTCCCCCCGCTGTGCACCCGTGATGCATCGGCGCTATCCGCGGATGTGTATGACAGCACTGCGCTTACAATGATCCGCTCAGAACGGGACAGGTTTTTTCTGTCAGCGTCAGGAGGGGTGACCTCGGGTGTAGTGCTTGGTGACATTTTCGCGCCGCTCATTGTCGATGACGCTGTCCATATAAACGGAACGGGCAGCGGGCTGGGGCCCTATACCTTCCAGTCTGACGTGCCACCTTTCCGGCTGGGCGTGCCAATTGAAAGCAACCTAATGCCATTACCACCGCACGATGTCACGAGTGTGATTCCGCTAGGCCCAAGCACGGTCCTCTTTGAGTTGCTCGATACACAGCGCGCAATCTACGGCCATACGGCAGTCTACTTGATCCAGGACTGTGGTATCTGGCTGTCCGGCCGCGCGCCAACGGTTATCAACTGGATTACCCACGACGACGAGATTGCTAGTGTGCCGCCCGAGTTCGACGCCCGCTATGGACTACTCTCCGAACTGAAGGAGGACCGCAATTTCAGCCGCGCCATGTGCTTGGGAGTGTTCACCGATACACCAGCCTCCGACAGTGTGCCTGACCCGACAGCAGGTGACGGGTACTACTATCTGGTGAGGGGCGTGAGCAGCTGCACGGCCCAGGGGTACGGGGACTCCAGCCTCATCCCGGATCCGAGGGATGCGCTGGACGCATTGCCGATTTGCCCTTGAGAAAAAGCGCCCGGATGTGGCAGCGCAACCCGTTGACAGCAATCTCAGCCCGGCGTACAAGGGATTCGCTCGCTCTCGACCAGATAGTGTGCCAACTGTACGGATTCTGAGGCCTGAGGCCGCCGGGAGGCCTTGAGTGCGGAGGAGTGCATGCGCGTCCTTCGATCCCACGGCGTAGCTCGCCTAGTATCTCATCTCAAGGAAGCTGTACTCCGCAACGTCACCCCTATCTCAGCCGTGCGGGATCGAAAGTGGTCATGGACGCATCGGGAGCCGTTGAGGCACACTACCAACTACGCTTCGTCGCCTGGACGAATAGCCCAAGGAGCACTGATGCGGGAACGAAGAGACGACTCCTCTGCACATCCCATCGGGAGATCGTGCAAGCATGGGTATGAGCGTTCGTCGTAACGACAGGGGTGAGCGATGACACACCGTCTTGTTCTGATTGCAGGCGCGATCGTCGGGCTCGCATTCACAGCGTCTGTCCAAGGCAGTCCGACGGTACTCATACGTAACAGCAATTGTGTCACTCTGGACCCCCCAACTCCACCGAACGCGGAGCGTTTCGATTCGACCACCGGGGCTTTGCTAGGTGAGCACATTCCGCAGCCCTATGCCTATAGTTTTCACACTGAGGCGATCGAGAACCTCGCAGATGGCTTGTTGGTCTTCTATCAACTCGACGATCCCGAACAAACGTTGTTCATGTCGACATATGAGGGACGGGTGGTGTTGACGTCCTTCCGTGGTCGCTGTCGACTGTTGGACGCAAGCCAAATGCTAGCCACCATCAACACAATCCCAAGTCTTTCTCTCGAATACGAGCATGCCAATTATCTGTTCGGTCTCATCAGCTACTCTGGCGGTGTCGTATGTGACGACGCAGTCGGAACCCTCAGCGTGCAAACCTTGCCCGTCGCAGTTGCCGCTGACCGGTCCGTCGCATTGCTCTTTCTGCGCGATGAGGCCGATGAGCCGCTCTCCTACATTCAGGTTGCTGGCCCCAGCAGATTCGAGTACTACAGCGTCAACGGGGGCGGGTTGCGTTACGACGAGACTGACCCTCAAGTGCCGATGTACGTTGCCCTTGGTGGGGATGGGGATCAGGCGGCAGCGACATTCTCGATGCTCGATGGACAACCGACCTGTGAGGAGGTCGGGCTCGCCTACCATGATTGTCTCACGCGGAACGCGGAATGGAGTGCGTGGGCACGCGATCTCGCATCTGTCTCGCTCAGCACAGCGATGATCAGGGATAACTGCTGGCTCGCAGGGGCGTCGCCGCAGATCGCTTTTCAATGCGCTGGAATCGCTGGCATCGGATTCTCTGCACTTATTGTTAGTGGGACGCTTGGCCTTTTAGACTGTCAGGATACCCTGCAGCCAGCGACTTGCCCTCCCGCACCGGGCTATAGCCCAGAGTGCCTGGGCGGGGCCACATGCCACCTCAATTTTGGACATGGTCACCCGTACTGCACATTCGCACCGCCCGTGCCGAACACGTGTACGCCGTCAAGAACCTGCGGCGGTCCGGGTCACTGCAACGACTACGGCCAGTGTTGGACTGATCCAAACCCGCCTGAGATCTGCGACAACTATGACAACGACTGCGACGGGACGGTGGATGGCTTTGCGACGACGTGCGGCCATGGTGCCTGCGCGGCGGCTGGCACGTGCACAAACGGAACGGATTCGTGCACCCCGGGTGCTCCCGCCGCGGAGGCATGCGATGGCATAGATAACGACTGCAACGGATCTGCTGACGACACTGGGGACGTCCTGTGTTCTGACGACAACACCTGCACAGGGCTTGAGACCTGCAGCGGTTCGGCAGGCTGTCAACCCGGAGTGTTGCTCGACTGCAACGACGGGAACCTCTGCACCGATGACTCCTGCGACCCGGGTAGTGGCTGCGTGCACACCCCCAACTCTGCTCCCTGCGACGACGGGGACGCCTGTACAACGAACGACGCATGCAGCGGGGGCTTCTGCGTCGGCGGCGTGCCGATGAACTGTATCGACCCGGACCCATGCACTGCGGATTCGTGTGACCCGGCGACTGGTTGTACGCACACGATTATCTCGGGATGCAGTGCGAACTCCACATGCCTTCAAGTAGGTGGCGGAGGCTGGGTTGAGGCGCCTGACTCTCCGACCTTGGACGTGTCCGGAGACATTACGATCGAGTTTTGGGCCTATATCGTCAGCGGGACTCCGTGCAAGGGGGGTGTCGGCACCTGTTTCCCGGTCGTCAGCAAGTGGCGCGATGGGGGGTATAACGATCGTGCCTACTTTGTCGATGCTCGCGCGGCAGGCACCCAACAGCCACGGTTCACGTGGGGACCAAATGGTCGCGGTTACTACAACCTCTATGGCCCGACGGTAATGCCACAGAACGAATGGCACCACTATGCGGCGGTACGACAAGGCACTGCGATGTTGCTCTTCATCGACGGTGCTTGGGTCGCCTCGACAACGTGCTCAGCTGACGCGATCTACAACACGCCCCAGCCGCTCCGCATCGGCCGAGGCCTTCTCTACGAGACAGACGTCCGAGCCATCGGGCAGATCGACGAAGTCCGTATCTGGAACGTGGCGCGCTCCCAGGCCGACATCCAAACCTATCCGTTTGGACTACCCTTGCCCCAAACCGGCCTCGTCGGGTATTGGACGTTCAACGAGGCGTCGGGTGTCGCGCTGGACCTGAGCGGGAACGGCAACGACGCAGTGTTTCAAGGAGACGCCACGCGGGTGCCTTGCGCCTATCCGTAGCCTGATCCCTCCGAAGACTATCCGGCTCCTGACGGTCATGTGACATTGACGGGCCGGCCGAGCAGGACGCGGAGTCGGTCGCGCTTCTCATCTGTCAGGCGCCTTCCTGGCCGAGTGGGTCGGGTGGCTGCAGGCCGACGCGTACAAGGGGTACGACCGCCCGTTCACGCGACCGGGGGCGACCGCGGTGGAGGGCGGATGCCTGGCGCACGCGCGCCGGTACTTCACCGACGCCCTGGAGAGCGACCGCCGGGCGGCGCTGGCCCACCATTACATCGACCAGCTCTACGAGGTCGAGCGGGAGGCCAAGGAGACAGGACTGGACCCCGAGGCCTGCCTGGCGCTGCGACGTGAGAAGTCGAAGCCGATCCTGGAGGTCTTCGGCCGTTGGGTGGTGTCTCGGATATCAGGGGGATCGAGCAGCCGAGATCCAGATTTAGGCCGCCTCCCGCCACCCCTCCCGGCCCCAGCGGATAGCCTCCCGGCAGGCCCGGATCTGCATCTTTTCTGCTTCATCGCTTGTCCAGCCGATGAACCGCGCGGCGCGGGTCTTGTCGCCGGCGAAGTTGTGCAGCGCCTTCTCGATCAGGAGATGCTCGCCGGCCTTGTCCTGGGCCGAGTAGTCGGGGGCCTCCTCGGTGAT
>Ga0184615_10000856_pt1 | contig 16432 bp, 9 predicted proteins | sample PLM4_65_coex_FD_133134 | JGI IMG/M metagenome (GOLD analysis project Ga0184615, IMG submission 133134) | Groundwater sediment microbial communities from an aquifer in East River, Colorado, USA - PLM4_65_coex | ecosystem: Environmental > Terrestrial > Soil > Riparian zone | place: USA: East... | reverse complement strand
TTCCCTCCTCATTAATTATATGAAGGGTGTATGTATCCCCGGGAGTGCCCTGGAGGCATTTATCGATGGTCTCATACCAGCCATTTAATCCCTGAAAAAGATGAAAATCATTCCCCTTATCATCGGTGATATACACGGATGCACCAGAGACCGGTTCAGGTTTATATTCAACCTGATTATTATATACGGAACCTGATTTTGTCAACCTCGCTCTGAATGGCCCTGGTTTATCTGTTATTGTACACTCCACCACAAGCCGGTTCTCCAGGTCACTTTTTTCAAGTTCTGGTTTGAATGTCTCAATACAGGAATTGCAAATAAAGAACAAGCATAAAAAATGTAAAATTATATTGAAGAATCCAGTACTTATCATAAGTGTCAGTTATCAACATAAATTTCATTTTCAGCTTCAAGCATTTCCCCGTTTTCAGACATTCCGATAACCTTTATAATGTATATTCCTTTCAAATCGCCTGTATAGAATTTCACTGAAACGTCTTGTGAGTTACTTGTTCTTAAATCCGGTTGCCAGTAAAGAAGATACCTGAAATCCGGTATTCTGTCAGAATTACCTGCAATTGAATAAACAGGTGATGAAAATTTCCATTCATCCCGGTCCGCCATGGGATAAATAAACCTGATCATGTCTGGTGAAGGAGAAACGCAATTGAAATCTGATTTTTTTGTATGTATATCTATTATCCCTCCGAATGTAAAGATTCCATAGTAATAAGTTTCCGCGATGATTGCTATCCGGTCAATATCTCTTACAGCTAATTTTGCTATCTCTGCATAATTGTCATATAATACTCCATCAACAAAAACACCGGGCTTTTCGTCCAGGAAATCCATCGTATTCGGATCAAAAACCGCAATATCAGTCTCGCCTTTTTTCCGTGAGAATTTAACTGAAGGAACAAGTTCATAAAAATACTCCCGAAGGGAATCAAGATATATATAGTTCTTAAATTCAATAAGCTGATACGGCTCAGAATAAAAAACGCTGCTGTCTTTCGGATCTTCCGGTTGTCTGTTCCTGGTAAAAAACTGATTCTTAAATCTTGCCTGTATCTGAAAATTCCTGTATCGCTCTTTAATATAAGAAATAGCATCTTTATCCGGACTGAAAACCACGTTATTTGGAGGATTTCTGAATCCATTCCAAAAAGATTCTTCAAGAACCGATCTTAGGCTGGTTCCGGGAAGAGTTAATATTATTTCCTTTTCACCTTCTTCGGGTTTTAAAAGGAAATTATAAACTCCCGCATTGTCAGTAATACTGCTCTTCAGTTCCGTTCCCCGACCAGGTGTTGAGGCTGTAACGGTTACACCTGCAACAGCTTTTCCTGTAGAATCTACCAGTCTGCCTGATAATGTTATTCCTTTATAATCAGGCAGATATACAGATCCCCCCGGATCATTTTCTGATAACCCTCCTCCCTCTTTTTCAACTGCACGATTCATTTCCGGTTCTTTACGGCTGACTGAAACTGAAAAATCGCCTGATACCTTTTCCCCTGAAATACCTGTTGTTGAAATCTTTAAGGTTACCTGTTCCCTCCTGTTATAACTCTTTCTGTCAGTTGTTATTTTTAATCTGTCTGTCGGGGGTCCGGTTTCGGTTTTTTGAGCAATGGTTTTTGAATAATCGTGATTTTCTTCCGAACTTTTGTATGGCAGTTCCGGATTTATCACAGCAATCTCTTTTCTGGAAAAGGACTGCTCACCAAAATTTTTCATCCAGTTTGAATATATCAGCACATAGTATAACCCGGTCGAAAGGCGTTTTGGTATCTCAAATTCTCCTGAACCTGTACCATGCTTTAATAAGATTTTCTTTCTCAGTACCGATGTGTTCTCACTGCTGACAAGTTCAATAAAAGCCAGATTGCTCAATCCTTCATAAGGGAATGCCGGTGAGGAACAATAAATCTTAAACCACATTATTTCACCTGTAAAGACACTCTCCTGAGAAAGGTGAACAAGCATCTTTTCTTCAGGACAATTAATGAAAAAATATTTCCCGTCCATTTGTCCGGAAAGATCATTCTTAAATAGAATACCAAAGAAGATCAAAGCAAGTATCCAGATTATCTTTCTCATACTTTTTTATTTCCAGAAATCAGGCCTTACATTTGAACCATAAGCACGACAATCAGCACAGTAATCGGCATGACAGTACACTTTTATACCTGTTCCCGATTCAGTGCCAAAGTAGCTTTTAGGTACCCATGGAGGCATAACATAATCAAAATATACACAACCCTTATAAGCGCTTACTGTCTGAACATGATGGTCTGTCCTATCAATAAAAAGCCTTTTTTCCTTAATTGCGGACGCAGAGAAATATCCTAAGGCTCTTGAATGATCATCACAACAGATTATATTCCCAAATACCTGAGCAGGAATTTTTTCATAAATACCACCTGCATTTTGATTTGTATCCATCAGCTTTTTCCAGAAATCATATAATTCTTTGCTGACCGGAGTTTGCTTTACGAGGATACTATATCTGACATGAAGTTTATCTTCACCCGGACCTAACGACCGGATTTTAAATTCTTTGATCCTGTTCTCCGGATTATTTGCAGTGCTGGTTATCAGGATTGAGCCGGATGGTTTTGTGACCCAGCAGACTTTCTTCTCATCAGACACACTAATGTTTTCCAGAGTAATACCGGGTGAATCGACAGAGTGTGCAACAGGAACGGAATCGGTCAACATATTCACTTCCCATGTCTCAGTAAACCCGAACTTCCAATATTTTATCATGCCTCCGGGATCGTCACTGTCGAGCAAAATGTTTAACCATGTCTCATCGTAAGCCAGGTTATCTTCAAGCCTGGTGTTTATAACCTCTTCAAAATAAAGACTGTCGATGTCCGGCGCTTCCTGCATCAGTACAGGGGTGGATTCATATTGTATTCCTTCTCTGGTAGTTACTGACAGTGTATAAGTATTGCCAGGTATAGCTTTCAGTTTTTTATCCGCTGTTTCGTACCAGCCATTCTGATCACCTTCCAAAATAAATATATTAACCTTATCATCATAAATCAGAACATCGGCTCCCAATACAGGTACGGGGTAGTACATAACATTCACCGGAATTGAAGTAGTAAGCTTTACTCTGAATGGTCCCTCTTCATTGGTAATCTGTCCTTCAATAACCAGAAGCGGTTCCAAATCGGTGCTGTTAAGCTCCGGTGTAACAGGTTCAAGGCATGAATTTAAGGTAACCAGAAAGCAGGGTGCCAGGATTTTTGATAGTATTTTGAAACTGCTGACCATTAGAATTTTATATTGTAAGTCAAAGTCGGAATGACCGTTCCGAAAATTGAGAGCTGATAAGCATCAAACTTTCCTCCTTCACTTCTGAAATAGATCGAATATGCATTTTTCCTTGCAGTAAGATTATAGAGAGAAAAAGTCAATGAACTATGTGTCAGCTGATTTTTTTTCAGATTACCATTAACAGTCACCGAAAGATCGGTACGGAAATAATCGGGTATCCTGTACTGGTTATATTTCGAATACTGAAGGAATATTTGATCGCCCAGCTGATATTTTGCCACAGGGTAAGTTATAGGTCTGCCGGTTGAATAAATAATGCTGCTGGAAAAAATGAGTCTTCTCGATACTTTCAGTGTAGCTGATAGATTAAGATTATGCGGCTTGTCATAATTTGCCGGAAAGTATTCTCCACCGTTTATCAGTTCTTCAGGAAATTCTGAAACCGATTTAATTAATGTCCGTGAATAAGTATAATCCACACGCCCATATATGCGTCCGCCCGATTTTTTAAGTGAAAGCTCAAGCCCATACGATTTGCCTTTCCCATTTACGATTTCAGTTTCAATATGATCATTTAAAAGAAGATCGGCCCCCGCTTTATATTCTTTAATATTGTAAACCAACTTATAAAATATCTCACCGGACATTTCAATTCTGTTTTTATTGAGACTTATGAAGTACCCGCTTGAAAACTGATGCCCGGTTTCAGGTTTCAGATACTTGTCGCTGAGCTTCCATGTATCAGTGGGTGAAATAGCTGTAGTATTTGAAAGCATATGGATATATTGAGCGGATTTATTATAACTGAATTTCAGGGAGCTGTTGCTACCGGTCGAATAATTCAATGAAAATCTCCATTCCGGATTCAAATAAGTTTTCTCAACCCGGTTCTTGTTAGTAAATATTGTATCTATAATATTATCTGCAGAGTACGGCAATGAATTCGCATAAATATATTGTTTCCCTCTGTTAAGAGATATCAACCCGGAAAGTCTCACTCCTCCCTCAACTCTCACGTTATCCGAAATATTGAATTCAGTGCCTGCATAGATGGCATATTCCATTGCACGGTCATTTAGGGAAGATATCGGAGTTATATTTGAATTATTCATGACTTTCCTTTCACCGGGATTAACCGAGTATAAATTTATTTCACCGCCAAAAACATATTTCCTCTTGCTCTCCGGAAAATATTCGAAATCATCATTCATGGATATTTCAGTAAGTCTGTGAGTTAATATGAAGGATTCATCCATTGAATTCTTATTCGCTATCTCATAATTATAATAACTGCAGATAAGAGAAGTATTTGATTTCATATTTGCATTGAACTGGTGCCTCAGAGTCATTGAGCCGATCAGATTATTATAATTATAAGTAGTATCGCTGTGCAACTGAAATTTATCATCACTGCTGTAGAGGTTTACCAGAAGACTATTTTTTTCGTCCAGCCTCAGGTTAAGTTTTGCCTGGATGTCATTAAAACCGGCTTTGCTCTTATATAACGAGGCTACCTTTATCTTACTCAAAAGCCAGTTCGAGTATGTACTCCTGAAACTTGTCACAAAGGTGGATTTATCTGAAAAGAATGGTCCGTCAATGTTGACTCTGGCAGAAATTGGACTTATACCTGCCGAACCGGCGATTTTTTCATGATTACCTTCAATAGTATTTATTTCAAATACCGAAGAAATACGACCTCCGTATTTCACAGGCATACTACCTTTATATAAAGTGGCATTATCAATAATTTCAGAATTGATGGCTGAAAAATTTCCGAAAAAATGAGAAGGGTTATATATTGTTGCCTGATCGATCAGAATCAGGTTCTCATCGGTATTTCCTCCCCGTACATTAAAACCGGAAGTGCCCTCTCCGACACTCTGAACCCCGGGAAGTGTGAGAACGCTTTTTATAATATCCGGTTCTCCAAGAAGAACAGGGATTGATTTGATATTTGAAATATCGATCCTTTCCATACCGACATACATTTGTCCCAGTCTGCCTTTCCCCTGTCCCATTATTATGGCGTCTTTTAACATATTAATCCTCAGTTCCATCTCTACATCCAGCCTTCCGTCGGAATAAATATTGATATTCCTCGTTGCCGGCTCCATACCTATGCAAGTGAATTTAACCACCAGGTTACCAACCGGCAAGTTAATTTTGTAAAATCCGTTTGCATCCGTAGATGCCCCTGTCTGAGCGTTTGCCAAAGTAACATTGCCGCCTGCAACAGGCTCCCCCGACTCAAAATTTTTTAAATAACCAGATAATGTCGCTGTCTTATTATTATTGTTTCCGGGAACACCGATATTAATTATTCTGTACCGGGTCTGGTATAGTTTTTCACGCGTAACTTTCTTTTCTGTTGGGATCACTTTCATGTTTTCATCCGATACTATAATGCCGGGAAAGAGATCTGAGACCGGTGTCCCCCGGTAGATTACAACCTGATTGTCTTCTGAAAGACTGAAATTCAATGATCCAGGTGTAAAAATAATTCTAAGGCATTCGGTCAGAGGTGTTTCATTAAAAGTAGCAGTAACGGTAATGTTCACAATATCTTCTTCATCATAAAAAAACTTTATATTATGATTTTGTTCTGCCTGACCTAAGAATTTTTTCAGAGGAGTTTGCAGGTAGCTGCCGGTGATAAGTACAGGAATATTCTGAGCATTAATGTTACCTGCTGATAATAAAATGATCAGAATTGAGATTAATACCTTCTTCATAATTTTTCTACCGTCTCTTAAATAAATACCCGATTGAAGGATATCAATTCAGACCAACAAAATAGTTAAGTGTGGCTATGACATTCCCGGGTTGCCGGTTATTGATTTTAAAACTGTTTTTCCTGATAAACCTGTTTATCTCCGTACCATGAACTGCCAGCAATTTTAAAAGTTCTCGTTTAGACCTGAAACCCGAAAATCCGCTTCCCGTATCAACGTAATATTCAAAAGAGTCGGAATACCTGGCTTGGCCATCAGTAGATCTTACATCAATTGTTTTGACGGGTTTTATATAAAAAGACAATCTGCCGGTTGAAACGTTTTCGTACAGTGCTTTGCCATTAGTACCGGGCAATTCAATATATTCATACGTATGCTTCTTTTTCCAGACATTATCAGTGAGAGTAAAACCCGATAACTTATCTACACTGAGGACAATATACTTTTCATTGCCATTTTCTGAGTGATTTATAATAAGCTCATTTTTCAGCAAATTATAATTCATTACTATCCCTGAATACAGAGCGCAATTGTATAACAGTTCAGCTTCAGGCCAGGTATATTCAAACAGCAGAGGACTTCCCAGGAATTTCTTATTATATATCCATTTTCTCCCGTTAATTATTTCGTCTGACCCTGAATAAAGCTGATAACGATTGATTTTATCCAAACAGTTTTGAGAATAGCCCTTTTCGCAAAGAACAATACTACAAAAGATAAATAGTCGAAAGATATAATTATTCAAATAAATGTTTTTTGAAAGTTCACATGTAAATATATGTTTCATATCGTTATGATCAAAGAAAACCATACTATTTAGAATAAATAAAAATAAGGCTGTAAGATGTCTGGGGTTAAATCCTGTTTTCAGGGATCAGGTTTTGCTGAGTTCCTTTTAAAACCCTAATTAGCACAATCAGACAGCACCCAAAATACTAATCATGTTATTTTTCAGAATGATCCCCGGTAGTAATTGTGAAAGCTCCCCAGGTAACATCCCGTTTTATCTTCTTCCAGTCTTTCACTTCATAGCAGGCCAGGAACTTTATCTTATGCCCGGGAGGGCAATCTTTGGAAATGTGTATAAGTGATGAGAGCGAATAGCCATCACCCCATTTGTCAGGCTGGATCTCATCATATAATCTTTCGCTGTCGATATAAGGATCGTCGTAATATAAATGCAACCTGTGACTTCCGTTTGAGATCTCATATATCATTACTGTTTCACCGGGTTCGGCGATATTATTCCCGTTGCCGCTTCCGAATATCTCACTATCGCCATCATCTATGCCGATTTGTGTAAATTCAGGCATATTATAAAAAACGGGAGCATCAAATTCATCATACCATATCTGATTTTTGCTATCAGTTATTTTCAGATTGAATCTTATCCTGAATGGCGATCCGTCTTTTGTCGGTTTATTTAGCGCAGTCACCTTAAAATCGACAGACGTCCATGCCAGATCACCCGATGCCAGTTTATCAAGTTCAACGGTTGGATTAGCAATCGTCACTCCTTCGGTTGAGGTGCTGAGGGTTACTTTTATGTCTTTTGCATCGGAACCACCCCTGTTAAGAAGACGTAAGCCCAGACTGCATTGTTCCGGCTGTTCAAGAAAAACACCTCCACCATTAACTCTGTGAGCAACATAGATAATTTCTGCCGGGTCATTTTTCCTGAATATCCCAATCTGGTGATTTTCGTGATTTACTTTGAAGGTTATTTTTCCTTTCTCGTCGCTGGTAACTATTGAGGTGTTCTTTTCATCCTTCGTTATATCGAAATCAAGCAGCGTGTAAGTTGTCTTTGGACTATAAATGGCAGCAGTCGTCACATTGATCTGAACACCGGGAATGAGTATACCGTCGGGTTCCCAGGCTTTTGTACATATTCCCATTCCGCCTTTTGTAACCCCTTTCATATCGATAAATCCGCGTTTATCGAGGTTGCTTCTTACCTGGTATCCCCAAATATCGAAACCGGGATACAGATCGGCATGATTCCATCTCACCGGGTCAGGTAATGGGTTTTTAAAAGATTCTATTAAAAAATTGAAAGCGTCATTAAACTGATCAGGGGTTATTGCATGTGTTCCTTCATAAACCTGATAAGAGAAATCCAGTTCTGTTTCACGCAGACCTCCACTGATCACTTCATTATTAAGATAATACAGTTCACATTCTTTAGCAGTAGCAAATTTTAATCTGACCCCATAGAGGTTCTTAAACATATATCTTACATGATAGAGTGAATGATTAGCAGGAGTTCCAATGAAAAATTCCGGGGAACCTTTTGAATTGTAAGCAGCACCTATCATATCAGGGTATTTTCCTGCAATGAAAAACGACATGATCCCTCCCATGCTGTGACCTATCACTGCTCTGTGCGAACGGTCGGTCATGGTTCGGTAAGTGCTGTCGATATAACAGACCAGCTCAAAGAAATAGTCTTTGAACTGTACCTGGTAATTAATATTAGAGTGGTTTCCAATATTATAAGGCCTGAGATCAGAATCCACTGAACGGCCATTCCATGCAACAAGAAGAACATCATTATCCTTTACAAGCTGTCCAACACCTGGTATATCAAGCTTGTGGCTGCCGGTATTGCCGTGAAAGTAATAGATTACCGGATAGCGTTTCTTTGTAATATAATAGTCTGCAGGTAAAAAGATCCTGTACGCTTTATCGAGGTTAAATACTTTACTGAAATGGGTTTTATCCTCCTGTGAAAACAAGATTGTTGAAATTCCGGAAAGGACCAGTCCGTTTATTAGTATTATAAGTAAATGTTTGTTAAGTTGAAAGATCATGGTTATTGGTTTAATTATATTTAACTGAAACATTATATGTATTACCGGCTGTAACCGTTACAAGAGCATATTCAGATCCTTTTATTTTCCACAGTACAAACTGCAGGGGCTGACCGTCAATATCAATACTATTGATTTTAAGGCTATTAAAGTCAACAGGAAGAAAAAATGTAAGCCCGGAAGAATGCTTAAGTTTAGATATAAGTTTAAAAGCCAGCTGATTACCCGACCATGTGAGTCCGGAGAATGTAGCTTCATCTTTCATTTTAATAAAATCAAGAAGATTCAGTTCAGTCCAGACAGGTATTTTATTTTGTCTGGCATACATTAACATCTTCATTAAAGGCAATCTGGAAAAATAGTATTCATCGTTGTGCGATTTGACGCTGATGAAAGAATAAGCTTCATTGCGCAGGCTCCTGTCCATCAAGCCTTTAAAACAGTTAAAAAATCCTTCCGGATCATGACTTTCGTTGTATTCCTGATCGTATACAGCATTAAAATGCTGATAAACATTAATAATTTTTCCTGAAACATCTGCAAATTTCATCACCATACCGCTTCCGGTAAAATTTCCCTGGCTGGTTCCCAACGGTCCGAGATAATGTTCACCCTGATTTGAATTCATATCGTAGTGAGCATAGTTAATGTCCATTTCTATCCCGTTTTTTTCTTCCAGCCTGGCTCCTGCAGCAAAATCCTGCTCCCCTGAGGCATTACGACCTACCCAAACGAACCAGTGATTCACGTTGGTACGCATAACCAATCCATAACTCTTGAGTATTTCATTCTTCCTGGCACTAAGTGCGCTGTCCATACTGTTCCACACCGGATTACCCGCCTCCTTTGTATCATCGGGATGTCCGGCAATTTCGAAACCTCTGGCAGTCCATTTATCTACCCACTCTTTTGATACCTTATCAACTCCAATAATATAAAGTGACATTTTTGCCCCCAGCGAGTCGACATCACGGAACTGTGGTTCAAAATCTTTTTCACTTTTATATTCTCCGTCATTAGTAAGAGTTACCAGACATTTCAAAGTATCAGGAAAATACCAGAATCGTGGTAAGGGCATTTTATCGACCAGCATTCTTTCGATGCAATGTGACAACAACGCCATCTGTTCATCAGCCTGATTCATTGTATTGTTTGAAGTATCGACCCACCCATCAGTAAACATATCCATGCCTCTAAGGCCGGGAATCCCATCTTTTTCAATACCTGCAAAAAGTGGATTTCCCTGCCTGGTAAGAACAATGCTCTGGGGCAGGTTGTAAAGAAAAGCGACAGTACGGCCTTTCCCATAATTATTACTTACAACAGCCGGATATTTTTCAGATGAATGCTTAGCAGAATATAAACATGCCAGGGAGTTTGCACCCTTAAGAGTATAAAGCCCACTTTCGCCATGAAACTGTAATAAGGAGGTTACCAGACCTCTTCCCTCAATTTTTGCAGTATCGATACTGATATAACCTGATGAGATATTCTTTCCGGTCGGAGCAATACCTAATAAATCCGAAAGTCCTGGGACAGGAAGCACAGCAATCAGTTTTCCTCCGTTCTTTACATATTTACGGAGAAGTTCAATTCTCTTTCCTTTAATCTCTGGTTCTGCAAGTATGATAAGATCAAAACCGGCCAGATATGATTTTGTTATATTCCTGCCTGAGCCCGAATCATTCACAAATGCATTGAATCCTTCTGTTTTCAGAATTTCGGATGTGTAGGACCCAAATTCAATACCTGATGATAATACCAGTATGAGCGGAGTTGTTGTTTCAACTTTACACCTTGCCACACTGAAAAAAATGATAAGGTAACAGATGTTTGTCAGATACTTTTTCAATATTTTAAAACTTCAGTTTTATAAAGGTTAACACATCTTGTTACTTTCTTTTGATTTTATCCGCTTCCATCGCTATTTCTTCATATATTGCCTTTGCCTTGAGATATCTGTTCTGTACTAAATCAAGATCGTGAGTAAAATATATGTTCCATGGCCCTCCCGGGGAAGTGTTAGTTATAGTTTTGTCAATCCATTTTATGAAATAACTGGCATCCTCAGCGCTTGCCCTTACCGGAGTATTCCACAAAGTAATATAGACAGGTGCGGTATGAGACCTGTGCCCCTTATCATCCATTCGGCGTGCACATAACCAGCTGCTTTCCAATACGGGTATACTGGCATGAAGTACTACAGGTTCACCGGGCCTGGCATTCCCTTTCTGTATAGCAACCACCTTACCGTTCAGAACGAGTTCAATTCTGCCTGTTTGTTCCGAAACTGAGGTCCATTTGACTTCAACAGTAACCGTTTCTTTTCCATTTAATCTGATCTCATCACCCGGTGTTGATGTTTTATTAATGTTAAGATCCAGAAATTCCTGATGTCCGTTTATCGAAACTACAGTTCTGCCGTTCTTAATCCCCTCTATCCATCTCATGTAAGTTAAGGGTTTTTCTTTTACCTGAACGTAGGTTAAAAGAGAGCCAAAAGGCTCACTGTTATTACATGGAAAATCTGTTCCGGCTACCCATCCAAGTCTGAAACCGCAATTCAACAACCTGTAATAAGCTTTTACTGAGGCGTCATTCAGCCAGACATCCTCAGCCAGGAAATCAATTGTCCCCAGGGCAGCTTCTACCGGAAAATCAATGGGTGTGCAACAGTCCAGAATACCAGGGATGGAATCCTTAAGATATTGCATGTGACAAAAGCCCATTATGGCATTCTGTTTTTTACCCCATTCAAGGATCTTATATGGTGATTCATCCCATATCGTGTGAGCTTCTTTGAGTCCCAGCATTACCAGATGGCCGCCAAGAGCTTTATTCTCAAATGTGACGCCGGCAGGATCAAAATGCCACTCAGCATCGTAGTGCACAATTCTACCGGATGTAGATTGAGAAGCATCCGTACCATTTACTTTTGGCAGGTCGGTTTTATAATCTTTCACTTCGCCATTTCCTATGTCAGCCAGTACCGAGATCACTGCAAGATCATTCGGTTCCATCATTTTTATAAATTCACTTTCTGCAAGTATTGAAGTTCCTTCCCCGCAATTACGATGAACATGCATATCACCTGCATACCAGTTCTCCGGTTCAGGTTTGACACCCGTAGGACCGGCATGGTTTGATTCCGGAGAGCCAGTCAGGGTAAAAATACAATCCGGGGGAAGACTCATGTTCAAAATATTATTCTTCAGAATTATATCACCGGTTTTATGAAGGTTCATTTCAGGGCCGGTACAAACCATTTCCAGTCTGTTAATAGCCGGCATATTGTCGAGAGTTCCCATGATACTGAGGCTATCCGTGCTACTATTGAGACCAACGATCACCAGTTGCCCATCAGTATTTAAAAATGAACGAACTACCAGGCTGCTGTCGTTATCCTTTGATCCGATTCGTATTGATCCTGGCCTGACAAACCTGAAAAGCTGCGCGAATTCATAGAACTGCTTTCTTGGCTTCCAGCTTTTAGCTGCCGGTATATATTCAAGCAATGGTTTGCCATCATCTGGCTGCCAGAAAACCCAGTCGTTAGGAGGAACATCACCGTAACCATTTCGCCTGGCATGGTGGTATACACAATCATACCCGTCCCAAAATATGTATGCTTGTGCATCGTCACCAAGCTGCCCGAGCATATTTCCAATACCTGCTGTTTCAGTTACCCAGAAAGATTTGTTTGTATTCTCAGGTTTGCTAATGAAGTTATTATAGTTTTTCGCATTAATACCATATGCATGAACACCCCAGTGTGCAAGTTTACCCATAAGATAGGGATCCTTAACCATTTCATGAAAACATGCGCCGAATAAGCGTTCCCCGGCTGCATCTGGAGTTATGAAACGGATGTCGTCCATGCCGATAGCATCGAGCTTTTGTGCCAGTTTTTTAACAATCCTGACATACTGCAGAGCATCAGGTATATTAGGACCTTCTACAACTCCATCGGGATATTCAGCGCTCTTTGCTTCAGCTACCTGTTCTGTTTCATTTGCCGGTGAAACGAGTGTAAACTCAACTTTAGCAGTATGACGTGCATAATAAAGCAGAGCTGCAATTGACTCTACAAATTCATCTTCCATTGAGTGACTGATGGAGTAATCAGTCCCACCCATCCAACTTTTTTTCGGATTTGGGGGAGCTAATGGTTTTGCGGCAGGCGGGGCGCCCATAAAACTTAAAATCAATCCCTTTGTGATCCCTCTCGAATTAAGATAGTGCAGGGTATTCCACACACCTTTGAATCTTGCATTTGAAAAGACCTTATTATAATATTTCCAGTTGAAGGTGTTTGGGTCATTGTTATCATTGCTTTCTTCCCAGTCTGTCTCCTCGATAACTGCCCTGAAGATGGTTACGCCAAGAGAATCTATAAGCAGGTCGAGTGCCGGTTGTACAATTTTGGCATCCCCATACATGCCGTTGTACCACCAGGCGGTGTTGATATTTACGCCAAAACCATCCATCTGCTGGAACCTCTCCGTTCCATTAATTCGAAGATGAACTGATGATTTGTTAAGAAGATACTGGCAATAGGTTTGTTGATAGGAAAAAACCTGAATTGCCAGAAATATCGTTAGTTGCATAGCCTTTTTCATCATATTTAATTTAAATAATTGTATTAATTATCCCGGCTTTTATTTTCTTTTCAAACGAAAGTAAATATGACCCGCAAATTGCCAGAATAATGCCGCAAAATATAACCAGATCAATTCTTTCATTTAGTAAGATTATTGCAATGAAGACTGTAAATACCTGCTGAAGCGTACTTGCAACTGTACTGACTTTTGATGCCTTGCCTCCTGCATGATAGGCTGAGAAAATAGCCAGAACGCCAAGACCATCCAAAAATCCCGCTGTTGATCCGTACCAGAACATTTTACAGGGAAAGTGAAAATCAATGAGACCAAAAGCCACGAAGCACACGGAAACCAGAAAAGAAGATATTAAGAAACTCAAATACGACCACGCAATTGTCAGTTTACCCGCAATAACTTTCTGAGAAGCGCTGTAAAGTCCGAATAATACTAATGATAAAAATGCAAACATCAGCCAGATTTTTGGTCCGGTATTCTGAAAAGTACCTGACGCATCACTGAAAATTTGTGACTGTCCCGACATAATAATAATAGCAGGCACTACAATAAGTATTCCCAGACCGTTTACCCAGTTCAGCTTCTCCTTAAATATGGTAAGCGCTATTATGATAGTCACCAATGGATAAAGATTTGTAAAAGGGATAACTATTGATGCATTACCTCCCATTTGAAATGACTGATATACCGATACATTACCAAGAACAACAAGGATGCCTGCCCCAATGCCAAAGAGAATTCCTTTTATACTTGCTTCCCTGATCTTACAACGACGGATGACCAGAGGCAAAGTAAACAATGCTCCTGCCGTGAACATGAAATGTGTTGTAAATGGACTGATGTCACCCGAAATAAATTTGGTTAATACACCCCAAATACCCCATGTGAGTGAAGCAAGAACTGCATATAGCAACCAAAGCCATTTTGCCGGATAATCATTCATTTACCGGTGCTTTTTGCGGGGGAATAAATCGGTCCGATGTATTTTTTAGCCACTACCAGATGGGCAAATTTTATATAACTGGAGGGAGCCTGGGGATTATCGTGAAAAAATTCAAACCAGAGCCAGTTTATGTTCAGGTTAGCGTCTGTTCTCCATCTGAATCCATGAAAGGGGGGATCGGAAGGATTATTGTACCATTTATCTTTAAGCCAGTGACCATTCGGAAAACCAGGCTCCCAATACCCCACCAACAAACCATTTTGCCATACTTTCAGTTCACCGTTATAAGCGGTTACCGGATTATTCAGTTTTATCATCATTTCGACACACATCCATTGATCCAGAACATCCACCGGCGCTGAGGAAGCAGAGGGATTCCCGTAACCCGTCCTTCCTTCATTTATCATAGTATTTCCAAAACATGTGTTGCCACCGTCATAACTATGCATATCTCCCCAATAAAGATACGTGTCCATTCCGGGAGGATTCGCTTCCTGCCACACATTTTCATAAGCAATACTCAACCTGCTGCTCCCTAATCCACAGGTTCCGGCATGTGGATAAGGATAGTCCAAAGCAGGGTAATATCCTCCGAACCATACTCCTTCATGATGAAAATATCCGAATGACAAGGAAGGATATTTTACATAATAACGGACATAAACTATGCTGTCAAACCCCGGAGTAAACCTCTTAAACAAATACCCTCCATTGTTGACACCGCCGGTAATGCTTGTCATTTTCAGGGAATGAGGTCCCAGACTTCCCGGGGGGACATCTGAATCAGGAGACATGCCTGCAGTATTTATTTTTTCATTATACCGGCTAAGGATGTTCGTCATGCTGTCATCAAACATTTCAACGTACAAAACATCAGGATCGTTTTGAATACCAACATCATTCTGATAAGAGTTTGCCAGCTGAGCCACCATTGTATCTGTAAAGGCGGTTAACGCAAATAATGTGGCTGTAATCAATAATATTTTTATCTTTTTCTTCAAAGGGACCATTTTTTCAATTATTATGTTAGCTTTTTTATCCTTCTTTCTGTATTGAGCAATTTCTTATAAAATATCAACTGCTCCTGCTGTTTTGTGATTTATTGTAACAGTAAAATCACCATTCCCAAGCTTTCTTATCCGGTAGCTATCCGGTGTCAGATCTACTGATTTGTCGATCACAACTCCGTTAATTGTTATTCTTGCAGGTTTAAAAGCCAGTCGGAGGTATTCGGTTCCATTCTCTGAAGTGGCAGTATAACTGATTTTATTAGTGTCGTAATGAACTTTTCTGAGTATCCCCTCCGAATACAGGATATGGTTCTCACGAGGAGGTGCCCATTCCGGCACACCGGCAAAGGCCTGATAGAACATCCTGGGGCATTCTCCGTAACAATCTGACCACCAGCTTAAAATTCCCTTACTGACGGGACTTTCAAACGCCATCCCAATTGAATCGTTACAATAAGTTACCCAGTTTAATGAACGGTATGCTTTCTCCTTATACGACTCATCACCCGATATTGAATACCATCTTGCACATTCAGCTGCATATCTTGCAGTCTGATAATCCATTTTATAATTAAAAGAATCCTGCTCCCCAACTATATTGGCACCCCACATTGTTGATGGTTCTCCTTTCGCAGTACGGAAAACAAAATAATCTTCAGTCCATTTGATCAATTTTGGTATATTCTTCTTCCATTCAGGGTCAAGGTCGGGATAGTCGAAAAGGCATAAAGTGGTATTGCTCGCGCTCAGATTACTCTTATAGGTATTGCTTTTAATATCGGTATCGGAGTGTCCGTCGGTCCAGTAACCTGTTTTCATAGGGTATTCCAGTATGAAATCTCTGGCTTTATCCCTTGCTTCAGTATAAGCATGCACATCGCCCAGATTGACACGTATGAGATTTTCAAGAAGCATGTAGCATCCCGTCCAGTTGGCCCCGTATGGCGCGGTAACCCTTCCGTCAGTCATAACAACTCTGTAGGGCCATACTGACATTTCCTTGTTTCCTTCACGGGCATACTTT
>Ga0184615_10000853_pt1 | contig 16463 bp, 16 predicted proteins | sample PLM4_65_coex_FD_133134 | JGI IMG/M metagenome (GOLD analysis project Ga0184615, IMG submission 133134) | Groundwater sediment microbial communities from an aquifer in East River, Colorado, USA - PLM4_65_coex | ecosystem: Environmental > Terrestrial > Soil > Riparian zone | place: USA: East... | reverse complement strand
GGAAAACCATCCAGGGGACTGGTCGCGATAGTAGATGAATGTCTCAGATTCCGGGCCCAGGACGACCTCCTGTGGGATGCCAAAGCGCTCCCGCACCTCGGCCTTGGTCGTCTTGCCCTGGATCAGGAACTTCAGGCTCTCCTCGTCGGCAATCCGGGCGCCGGCGGGGCGGATGGGCGGAGGCGGCGGCGCCGGCGTCGCAGTCGGGAGCGGCGCAACGAGAGGCTGCGAGGCCGGGGGCGGCTCCTCCTTGGAACGCGAGAAGAGGCCGCACCCTGCGCCGGGCAGGATGAGGACACCCAACACCATCAGGGTCAGGGCGGCATGGGATCGGCGACAATGGATCATGCGAGGCGGTCCTCCCCGGGGATAACTTCCGCATGCAACAGACCCGACGGACCGAGAGGGCCCTCTGATGAGCGGGTCGACCGCCTGGACAATCGGCCCTTCTCCGCCGCCTGAAGTCAAGCCAATGCTTCTGAGGGATTCCGGACCCGGCTTACCCGGCACCCGCTTGGCCGCGAGCCCCGCACATCAAAAAGGCGACGCTATACACTCCCAGGATCAACGCCAGGGCGTAGATGGAGCGGGCGGAGATGCCAGCCAACTCGCCCTCCCCGACCTTGGCCACGATGGCCAGGACCAGACACCACGAAGCTCCCGTGCGAACACCAGCTGAGCCACTTCATCGTCCTGCCTCCCTTTCTCCCATCCACGAGAAAGCGGCTGCCTCTGACCCTCCCGGGCACGAGCCGAGCGGCGTGTTTCTGTCTTCCCCTTGGTCTCCCGCATGGGGAATCTCGGCAGGTCCGGCACACTCGGTTCTACGAGATCACAGGTTTCAGGGCGATACGGGGGTCGTCCAGCCGAATGGATCCTCCATCTTGCCGTACTGAATGCCGGTCAACGTCTCGAATAGCCGCTGTGTCCACTCCCCGACGCGGCCCTGGTTGATGATCAGGGACTGCCCCTGGAAGCCGAGTTCCGATACCGGGGAGATGACCGCAGCGGTTCCAGACCCGAAGGCTTCCAGGAGGCTCCGCTGCGCGTGAGCCGCCAGCACCTCCTGCATGGAGAGGCGCCGCTCCTCCACCCGGATGCCCCAGTGGGAGGCAAGCCGGATCACGCAATCTCGCGTGATGCCGGCGAGGATGGTCCCCTCCAGCGGCGGGGTGACCAGGGAGTCCCCCAGCCGGAAGAAGATGTTCATGGTGCCGACCTCTTCCACAGAGGTCCGCTCCGTCCCATCGAGCCATAAGACCTGGGTGAATCCGGCGGCCTTGGCCTCTTCTCCGGCCAAGAGACTGGCGGCGTAATTGGCCGGGGTCTTGGCCGCCCCCAGTCCCCCTCGCACGGCCCGGACGTACCGGTCCGACACCAGGATGCGGACCGGCTGGAAGCCCTCCCGGTAGTACGCACCGACAGGGGACAGGATGGTGAAAAAACGATACGTCCGCGACGGGCGGACGCCCAGCCCCGGCTCGGTGGCGATGATGGCGGGTCGAATGTACAGGGAGCAGCCGAAGGTCCGCGGCACCCACTCGGCGTCCAGGTGGACCAGGCGCTTCAGCGCCTCCAGCACGAAGGCCTCATCCAGTGGCGGAATGCACAGGCGGGCACTCGAGGCATTGAGGCGGGCGAGGTGATCCTGCGGGCGGAACAGGACCACGTCACCCGTGCTGGATCGGAACGCTTTGAACCCGTCGAACACCGCCTGCCCGTAATGCAAGACCAGGGTTGCCGGGTCCAAGGTCAGTGGACCATACGGCTCGATCCGGGCGTCATGCCATCCGACCCCCTGCGTGTAATCCATGACCAGCATGTGGTCGGTGAACACCCGGCCGAAGCCCAGGTCGGGATCAGCCACACGCGCTTTCGGTTGCTTGGTTCTGGTGATGGTCAGCGAGAGCATCTCACTTGTCCTTCAGCCGGACTCAGTCCAGGCCCAACAGCGGTCTCATCCCAGATGCTGCGAAGGTCCTCGTCGCTGATCTACCCATCCGCCTCGCCGGAAGATGGCTCTGAGATAGACGCCCAAGCCGAGGGCCGCCAACCAGGAAAGACCGCCCCGCACCAGGGCCGCGGCGCCTCCGGGATCAGGGTACCGCAGGAGCTCCCAGATTCCATATCCCACAAACAGCGCTACGGCGCTCGAGATCAAGATCTTATGGGCCGTCAGAACAGACACGTCACGTTCCAATCAACCCGATCACGACGGCCGAAGATATCCCCGCACGCATTCAGTCTTCACTCGGGAAGCCTTCGCAATCGTTGTGGCGGACTCTAGAACAGGCAACTCTCAGGCGTCAACCCCTTTTCCAGGTGTTGGCGGATGCAGGCCAGAAAGCGCGGGCCGAGCTCCTGGAGTTTGCGCAGGCCCACCCCCTTGATCTGCAGGAACGCCTCCTCGGTGGTGGGGCGCTCCCGCGCCATCTCGCGCAAGCTCGCGTCGCTGAAGATGAGGTACGGCGGGATGCCCCGCTCTTCGGCCATGGCCCGGCGGAGGGCGCGGAGTGTCTGGAACAGCTCCTCGTCGGTCGTCCCGCGGCCCAGGCCGGACGGTTCGGCCGGGCGTGCGGCCCGGAACGGCGCCGCGCGCGCGGGGCGGGCGACCGTTCGGAGGAGCGGCACCGCCTCCTCGCCCCGAAGGACCCGATGGCCCTGTGCGGTCACGCCGAGCGTCGGGTACTCGTCCTCGTCGCGGGCCAGGTACCCATGCCCCTCGAGCTGCGCGATCCAGTTTCGCACCGTCGCCTTTGGCTGCTGTCGCAGCACGCCGTAGGTCTCCAGCCGGTCGTGGCGCATCCTCGCAATCCGGGCGGTTTCGGCCCCACGCAGGACATCCGCCACGGAGTCGGCGCCGAACCGCTCCCCCATCTCGACGACGCAGGCGAGGATTTGCCGCGCCAGCGCCGCCGAGCCGTCCTCGACGGCAATCTCGCCGAGGCAGACGTCGCACGCCCCGCACGGGTCTGCGCCGTATGCTTGACCGAAGTACTCCACCAGGAACCGATGCCGGCAGACGGCCCCCTGGCAGTAGTTGTACATCTCCCCGAGCTTCAGGAGGGCGCCCGGCGCCGGGAGCCCCTCCCCCATCAGGATGGACCGCCACAGGCCGAAGTCGCCGCCCGAGTAGAGCAGCAGGCATTCCGACGGCAGGCCGTCGCGCCCGGCCCGGCCCGCCTCCTGCTGGTAGTGCTCGATGGACTTGGGCATGCCGGCATGGATCACGTACCGCACGTCGGACCGGTCAATGCCCATCCCGAACGCCACCGTGGCCACCACCACATCCGCTCGTTCCGTGATGAACTCGTCCTGGGCGCGCCGACGCTCGGCATCGGCCAGGCCGGCGTGATACGGCACCACCCGGTAGCCCCGCCGTCGCAGCGCCTCGGCGAGCTGGTCCACTTCTGCCCGGCGGATGCAATAGATGATCCCGGCCTCCCCCCGGTGCCGCTCCAGCGCCTCCGTGACCTGCCGCAGCCGATCCGTGCGCTGGCGCACCCGGTAGACCAGGTTCGGGCGGTCGAAATTCCCGACCAAAATCTCCGGCTCGCGCAGCGCCAGCTCCGTGGCGATGTCCGTTCGCACCCGCGGCGTGGCCGTGGCGGTGAAGGCATGGATGGCCACGTTCGGGAAGGCCTCCCGCACCACCTTGAGCTGCCGATACTCCGGCCGGAAGTCGTGCCCCCACTGGCTGATGCAGTGCGCCTCGTCGATGGCGAAGAACGCCACCCCGGCTCGCCCCAGCAATCCCAAGCAGGCAGGAAGCACCAGCCGCTCCGGGGCCACGTAGAGCAGGTGGTACCGCCCGCGGAGGACACCGGTCTCCACCAGGCGCCGCTCCTCGGCCGTCAGACTGCTGTTCAGGAATGCGGCCGGCACCCCGACGGCGGTGAGTCCGTCCACCTGGTCCTTCATCAGGGCGATGAGGGGCGACACTACCACGGCCAGCTTCTCCATCGCCGCCGCCGGCGCCTGATAGCAGAGCGACTTCCCGCCCCCCGTCGGCAGGATGACGATGGAATCCCGCCGCGCCAGCACCGCGCCGATGGCCTCTTCCTGCAACGCGAGGAGTGCGTCGTAGCCCCACACACGCTTCACGATTTGCCTGATGTTCTCCATCCGACCCCGCCCCTCGCTTTCGGTCGGGAACCTGCGACCCCGGCAGCCACCCGAGGCATTGGGGATTCTATCCGCATGGCCACAGCGCGCAAGGCGAATCGTCCGGCCCGGAGGTCCCGCGTCCACCCGTCCTGTCCGGAGAGCCGGTCGAGCCGACTGCGACCGCGCCAGCTCTCGTCAGGCGAAGGGGACCATTACTTCCTCCTGCGGATCGCCTGGATGGTCGCGTCGAGACGTTGGAGGAAGCGCGAGCGATCTCGCTGCTCGAGGGCAGCCGGTCCTCCCGTGATGGTCCCGAGGTCGCGGAGGTGCGACAGAAGCTCCCGGCTCGCGAGGGCCTCGCCGATGTTGTCCTCGGTGAAGACGCCGCCCCGGAGATCGAGCACCGCGGTGCCCTTTGCCAAGCACCGAGTAGCCGGGCGGATATCCCCAGAGATCACGATATCGTCTCCGGTGACATGCTCCACGATCCAGTCATCCGCCGCGTCGAACTGCCCATCCACAACAACCAGTGTGAGCCAGTCCTCATGCGGAATCCGCATCCACGAGTTCGACACCAAGGTGACCCTGAGCGCATAGCGCTTCGCCACACGGTAGATTTCCTGCTTCACCGGGCAGGCATCGGCATCCACGAAAATGTCAGACACCCACGGATCTCTCGTTTCTACGCAGTGAGAGCCGAATGCAGCCGAACGAGCTGGCCCGCTGGATGCGGGTGGAAATCTGGTGGGTGTCCCATGGGGGGGTGGGGTGGGGTGGGACGCCCGAAAGCAGGCCGCGCCTGGCGGGTTGTGGTGTCACTACGGAGCCCCAGTTCAGTGCCGCAGTGGCGGGGTGAGGTGCAGGCGCCGATGACTCCTCGGCATCCCCCTTACCCATGCATCGACAACAACAGCTTGCCGATTGTCTGGCGCCCTTCGAGCAGCCGGTGCGCCTCGGCCGCCTCCGCCAGGGGAAGCGCCTTGCCGATCCGGAGGCGCAACCAGCCAGCCCGTATGCCCGCAATCACATCGCCCGCCCGGCGGAGTAACTCCTCCCGGGTGAGCAGGTAGTTCCCCAAACTGCCGCCGGAGACCGTTGGCCCAAGGATAGCTCCCGTTCGAGCGCGATTGCAAGGATTCTCGGAGAGCAACCCTTCTCGACACCCCCCCGACGGATGACGAAGTGGAGCCAAATCAGTCCCCGGAAAGGTATGGGGAGGCATGCAGAGCTCCTGTTGACAGTCGCTCCGGGCTTCGCCTATAGTGCGCACCGACGTTTCACGGAAGGAAACGCCATGAAACCCCTCTCCGTCGGGCATCGTATCGCCCAACGGATCCGCAGGCTGCGGAAGGCCGGCGGGCTCAGCCTCGACGCGGTGGCGGCGAAGGCCAGCGTCTCCAAGAGCCTGCTCAGCAAGATCGAGAACGAGAAGGTCTCCTCTCCCATCTCGACCTACTCCCGGATCGCCGTGGCCCTGGGCACGACGGTGGGCGGCCTCCTGGGCGAGGGGGACGGCGGGACTTGTACCCTGGTCCGGCGGGGGGAGCGCACGCCCATGCCGCGCAGCGGGAGCCAGGTCGGGTACGTCTACGAGGCGCTGGGCCACAAGCGGCTGGACAAGCGCATGGAGCCCTTCCTCGTGACCTTCCCCGCAGGCCGGAGCGAGCCGCCCACCTTCATTTCTCGCGGGGAAGAGTTCATCTTTCTCCTCAAGGGGCGGCTCGAGTTCGTACACGGTCGATCCGCTTGGTTCTGGGCCCAGGCGATTGTGTCTATCTGGACGGCGACGTCCCCCACGGGGGGGCATTGGGCCGGCGCGACGCCGTCGCGCTCGCGGTTTCCGCGCGCCGCTGAGCCCTCGAGGGGATCATGGCCCGGCCAGGCAACGGGGTCGAGGTAGCGATCATCGGTGGCGGCATCGTGGGCGCCTCCGCCGCGTACTTCCTCGCCGAGCGGGGCGCGCGGCCGCTCCTGCTGGAGTCGGGGCTGGTGGGCGGTGAGGCGTCCGGTGTGAATGCCGGAGGGGTCCGGCAACAGGGACGTCTCCTGCCGGAGATGCCGCTGGCCCTGGAGAGCCTCGCCCTCTGGGCGGACCTGGAGAAGCGCCTGGAGGCCCGGGTGGAATACGAGCGGTGCGGCGACATGCGCGTCGTGGAGACGCCGGCGGATGCGGCGCGGCTCCGCGAGGTCGTCGCCCGCGAGGAGGCCGCCGGACTCCGCCTGGAATGGGTCGAGGGCGCGGCCCTCCGCTCGCTGGTCCCGGCCATCGCCCCCCAGGTCCTGGCCGGCACCTTCTGCCCCACGGGAGGCCAGGCGAACCCGCTGGTCGTGGCCGCTGCCTTTGCGCGCCGGGCGCGCGCCCTCGGCGCGACGGTGTGGGAGCGCTGTCCCGTCCGCTCGGTCACCCGGGACGGGCACGGGTTCGCCCTGGACACGCTCCGGGGCCCTGCGCGGGCGGACCGCGTGATCCTGTCGGCCGGCACGTGGACTCCGGGTCTGGCCCAAGGGTTGGGCGCGCGGCTGCCCGTCTCCCTGTCCGCCCTGCAGATGGTCGCCACCCTTCCGCTGCCCCGGGTGCTGGGGACCGTCCTCCTGGGCGTAAGCCGCCGGCTCAGCCTGAAGCAGACCCGGAGTGGCGCCTTGCTGATCGGGGGCGGGAAGCAGGGCCGGGGCGACCTGGCCACGCGGGAGAAACGCCCGTCCGTGGAGAACATCCGGCTGAGCGCCGTCGATGCCGCCGCGGTCGTCCCGGCCGCGGCGCGGGCGGAGGCGGCGCGGAGCTGGGTGGGCCTGGAGGGCTTTACCCCAGACGAGATGCCGATCGTCGGCCGCCTGCCCGAGGTGGAGGCGTATGTCGCCGCGGGATTCTCCGGCCACGGCTTCGCCATCGGTCCCGTCGTCGGACGGCTGCTGGGCGAATGGCTCGTGGATGGGCGGCCATCCCTGGACCTGTCGGCATTCAGAGCGGATCGGTTCAAGACAGCCTGATGCAACACACAGAACGGAGAGGAGGAGGGCGATGAGGCGCTGGATGAGCGTGGTGGGATTCGCAGGATTGGCGCTCCTCTGGGCGGGCGGGAGCGCGTCCGCGGCCGACACGGAGCTGGTGGTGGCCGGCTACGGGGGGAGCTTCGAGACCATCTTCAAGCAGTACCTGGGCCCCGGCTTCGAGAAGAAGTTCAACGTCAAGGTCAACTTCGTGTCGGGAAACTCCACGGAGACCCTGGCCCGCGTCCAGGCCCAGAAGGACAACCCGCAGATCGACGTGACGTTCGTGGACGACGGACCGGCGTTCCAGGGGGCAGCCCTCGGGCTGTGGGAGCCCATCGATCCCCAGAGTATCACGAACCTGAAGGATCTGTACGACCTCGCCCTCCACAGGGACAACCTGGGGGTTGACATGGGCGTCACTGCCACGGGTCTCATGTACACCACGGAGACCTTCAAGCAGAAGGGGTGGGCGCCGCCGACCTCGTGGGCGGATATCGCCAAGCCCGAGCACGCCGGCCACCTGGTGATCCCGCCGATCCAGAACAGCTATGGCCTCCACGCCTTGGTCATGTTCGCCCGGATGAACGGCGGGGGAGAGAAGAACATCAACCCCGGCTTCGAGGCGATCAAGAAGTTCAAGAAGAACGTCCTGGTCTTCGAGGCGCAGCCCGGCAAGCACTCAGAGCTGTTCCAGTCCAAGCAGGCATGGATCGGCGTGTGGGGAAGCGGCCGGGTGTATGCGCTGGCCGACACCGGGTTCCCCGTCGAGTTCGTCTACCCGAAGGAGGGCGCGATGGCGCTCGCCGTCACCCTGAACGTGGTCAAGGGGACGAAGCAGAAGCGCCTCGCCAACGAATTCATCAACGCCATGCTGGGTCCGGAGGCGCAGGAGGTGTGGGCCGAGCACTTCAAGTTCGGGCCCTACAACAAGACCGTCAAGCTCAAGCCCGAGATCGCCAAGAAAGCGCCATACGGTCCCGCCCAGATCGGGAAGCTGATCAAGGTGGACTGGGACACGATCAACCAGATGCGTCGCGAATGGACGGAGCGGTGGAACAAAGAGATCGAGGGCTAGGGGTGCCGCCGGAGGGGACCCGGGGTCCCCTCCGGCGGGCCGAGAACAGCCCGACCCGACCCGCCTCGCGGGACCGGGAGCGGACGCATGGCGAAGCTTGAACTGGAGCACATCAGCAAGCGATTCGACGCCGTCCTGGCGGTGGACCGGGTGAGCCTCAGCATCCAGGAGGGCGAGTTTGTCTCCCTGCTGGGGCCCTCGGGATGCGGGAAGACCACGACCCTGGGCCTCATCGCGGGCTTCCTTGCTCCGGATGGCGGGTGCATCCGGATCGGCTCGCGGGACGTCACGGCCGAGCCCCCGTATCGCCGGAACACGGGGATGGTCTTCCAGAACTACGCCCTCTTCCCCCACATGACCGTGGCACAGAACATCGCCTTTGGCCTCCGGATGCGGCGCGTCCCCAAGGCGGACATCCGGGGGAAGGTGCATCGCGCGTTGGACTTGGTGCAACTGCCTCACACGGCGGATCGCTACCCACGGCAACTCTCGGGAGGACAGCAGCAGCGCATTGCGCTGGCCCGGGCCCTGGTCATCGAGCCGGCGATCCTGCTCCTCGACGAGCCCCTGTCCAACCTGGACGCCAAGCTCCGGGAGGAGATGCGGATCGAGCTGCGCGAGATCCAGCGGCGCGTGGGAATCACCACCGTGTTCGTGACGCACGATCAGACCGAGGCGCTGGCCCTGTCCGACCGCGTGGCGGTCATGGACCATGGCGCCATCGTGCAGGTAGGGTCCCCCGACACGATTTACGAGCGGCCCGCCACCGAGTTCGTGGCCGGCTTCATCGGCACCACCAACCGGATCGAAGGGGAGTTCGCGGGCGCCACCGGGCCCTACGCTACCTTGAAGGTCCCGGGGGGCAGGGAAGTGCGTGGCCTGGTCACACCCGGCACCCGGCCTGCGGGCGCCGGATTGGCCCTGGTGCGCCCCGAGAAGATCGCCCTCACGGCCGAGGCGCATCCCGACCGCAACGCGCTCCCCGGAACAGTCGAGCACAGCGTCTATCTCGGGATGGTGATCCACTACGTCGTGGTCACGGATGCCGGCAGATTCACGGTGGTCTCCCAGAATGTGAGCGGGGCCGCCCACGCTCCCGGAAGCGGCGTGGTCCTGTCCTGGGATCGGGACCACACCCTGCTCCTCCCGGCGGAGTCGCGATCATGAAAGCGCGGGAATGGCCGGGAGGGCTCCTGCTCCTCGGACCCGCGTGCCTCTGGCTGGGCGCCTTCTTCCTGATTCCCCTGGTCCTCATGCTGCGGCTCAGTTTCTACGCTTTCCTGCCGACGGGCGGAATCCAGGAGGCCCTGCAAGTCGCCAACTACGTCAAGGTCTTCACCGACAGCTACTACCTCGGCATCTTCCTCCGGACGATCCGGATCAGCCTGCTGGTGACCCTGTTCGCCCTGCTCCTGGGCTATCCCGAGGCCTACTATCTCACCGGGCTTCGCGGTCGGGCCAAGGCCCTCGTCCTGATCGCGGTCCTGTCCCCGCTCATCGTCAGCGCCGTGACCCGCACCTTCGGCTGGTTCATCCTGCTGGCGAACAACGGGCTGGTGAACAACCTCATCCTGGCCCTGGGCCTGTCGGACACCCCCGTCAAGCTCATCTACAGCGAGACCGGCATCGTGATCGGGCTCACCCACGTCCTGGTGCCGTTCATGGTGCTCTCGATCTATGCCGCCCTGCAGCGGCGCGACCCGTCGCTGGTGCGGGCGGCGGAGACGTTGGGGGCGAGCCCCGTCCGGACCTTCCTGGAGGTGACGTTGCCGCTGAGCCTGCCGGGCATCGTGGCGGGGTCGGTGCTGGTCTTCACGCTGGCCATGAGCGCCTTCGTGACGCCGGCCATCCTGGGCGGCACGCGGGTCCGGGTGGTGGCCTATCTGGTCTACGAGGAGTTCCTGCTCTCGCTCAACTGGCCGTTCGGCGCCGCCCTCGCGCTGATCCTGGTCCTCTTCACCATGACGGTGGTGGTGGGCTACCACCGCTGGCTGGAGCGGGGCCGCTGGGGCGAGGTGTTTCGATGAGGGGCCTCCCGCGGCAACCGCTGGCCATCTTCAACCTCCTCTTCATCGCCTTCCTCCTGGCGCCCATCGTGGTGGTGATCCTGGTGGCCTTCACGCCGGAAGGGTGGCTCAAGATCCCGACCACACGCTTCTCGCTGCGCTGGTTCTATGCCATCGCCAAGCATCCGGAGTTCATTGCCGCCTTCCGGCTCAGCCTGCTGATCGCGGCCACGGCCTCGGTGCTGGCGACCGCCCTCGGGACCCTGGCCGCGCTGGGGCTGATCCGCTCCCGGTTTGCGGGACGGGACCTGGTGAACTCGTTCCTCCTCTCGCCCCTCATGGTGCCGACCGTCGTGACGGGCATCAGCCTGCTCTACTTCTTCTCCCGGGTCGGCCTGGCCTCGACCCTCACGGGCATCATCGTGGGCCACGTCATCGTGACCATTCCCTACGTGATCCGCACGGTGAGCGCGAGCCTGGCGGGGTTCGACCAGAGCCTGGAGCGGGCGGCCATGAACCTCGGGGCGAACCGGCCGCAGACGTTCTTCCGGATCACGCTGCCCCTCATCGCCCCCGGCATCACCGCGGGCGCCATCTTCGCCTTCATCGTCTCGTTCGACGAGCTGACGGTGACGCTCTTCGTCAGCGGGCCGAAGCTGGCGACGCTCCCGATCCGGATCTACAACCACATCACCTACATCACCGATCCGCTGGTGGCCGCCATCTCGGCAGCCATCGTGTTCATGACCCTGGGGGCCGTCCTGTCCCTCGAGCGACTCGTCGGACTCGACCGGATCATGGGGTCGCAGTGAGGGTGGCGGCATGGCAGGAGTCGCGGGACGATCCTGGGACGTAGTTGTGGTGGGTGCCGGCGTGATCGGCTCGGCGGTGACGTATGCCCTGGCGCGTCTGGGCCGGCGCGTCTGCCTGGTCGAGCGAGGGGCCGTGGCCGGGGGGACCTCCAGCGCGAGTGCCGGTCAGACCTCGGTCCAGGGGCGGGTCCCGGGACCGTCCCTCGCCCTGGCCCTGGCCAACATCGGGCTGCTGGCGGAACTGGCCGCCGAGCTGCCCACCGACTTCGAGTACGTGCAAAGCGGCGGTCTGATCCTGGCCGAAGACGAGACCGAGTACCGCCTCCTGCGCCAGTTCGCGGCGCAGCAGTCCGCCCACGTCCCGGTGGAGTTCCTGGAGGCGGAAGAGGTTCGCCGGCTCGAGCCCTACCTCAACCCGCGGGTGGTGGGGGCCACCTACTGCCCACTCGACGGGTACCTGAACCCGATGGCGCTGGCGCTGGCCCTGGCCCGTGGGGCCCAGACCCTCGGCGCCGAGGTGCGGACGCAGACGGAGGTCATCGGGGTCTCGATCCAGAACGGGCGGGCAGCGGGCGTTCGGACGCGGCGGGACACCCTGTCGGCCGGGATCGTGGTCAATGCGGCCGGGGTCTGGTCGGCCGACCTCGGCCGCTTGGCGGGCGTGGAGGTCCCCGTGGTCCCCCGCAAGGGCCAGCTCCTCGTCACCGAGCCCCTGCCTCCACTCGTCTCGACGGTGCTCTCCCACGCCGGGCACATCCCGTTCAAGGAGCACGGGATCGACGCGCCGCCCCACGTCGAGGGCGAACTCCAGAAGAAGCGCTACATGAAGCAGGCGAAGTCCGGCGGCTTCCAGGGGCGGGTGTACATCGGCAGCACCAGTGAGTTCGTCGGCTTCGACCGCGGCAACACGTGGGACGGGGTGACAGGGCTCTGTCAGTATGCCGTGGACACCGTACCCGCCCTGGCCCGGGCCCGCCTCGTGCGGGGATGGGCGGGCCTCCGTCCGCGCAGCCGCGACGGTCGGTTTGTGATCGGCGAGGCCCCTGCGCTGCCGGGATTCTTCCTGGCCACGGGCCATGACTCCATCGGCGTGCTCCACTCGACCATGACGGGGAAACTGCTGGCCGAATGGATCCACACCGGGCGGCGGCCCGAACTCCTGGCGCCTTTTGATCCGGCCCGCTTCTGACCGTGGAGGATTCGATGACGCACGATGATCTCCGGATAGCGACCCCGGTCCAGCGGGGACGCCTGCTGACGATCCTGGTGGACGGCCGGGAGGTGCCGGCCTACGAGGGCGAGACGGTGGCGGCGGCGCTCCTGGCGGCCGGGTACCGGACCTTCCGGCTCACGCCGCGCGGCCAGACGCCCCGGAGCTATTTCTGCGGGATGGGGGTCTGTCACGACTGCCTGATGATGGTGGATGGCCTGCCCAATGTCCGGACCTGCATGACCCCGGTGCGGGACGGCCTGCGTGTCGACACCCAGCATGGGCTGGGAGAATGGGACGGGCGATCATGAGATCGGTCGAGTGCGTGGTGATCGGCGGCGGCCCCGCCGGCCTGGCGGCCGCGCAGGCAGCCGCGCGTGCCGGCGTCCAGGTCATGCTGGTGGACGAGAATGCGCAGCTAGGCGGCCAGTACTACCGGCAGCTTCCGGTGACCTTCCAGGTGCCGAACTCGGCGCGACTCCCGAAGGAGTACGCCGAAGGTCGGACCCTCATCCAAGAGGTCCAAGCGCTCGGCGTGGACCTCCGGCTCGACACGGTGGCGTGGGCCGTCTTCGATGCAGAGATCGTGGCGCTGGCCTCGGGAGACGCGACCGAACGCCTCCAGGCAGAGACACTGATCCTCGCGCCCGGCGCCTACGACCGGCCGGTGCCCTTTCCCGGGTGGACGCTTCCCGGCGTGATGACTGCCGGCGGGGCCCAGAATCTCATGAAGGCGTACCGGGTGCTCCCCGGCCGGCGCGTTCTGGTCGCGGGCAGCGGGCCGCTGCTCTTGGTGGTCGCCCACTCCCTCCTGCAGGGCGGCGCCGAGGTGGCGGCGGTCTGCGAGGCTTCGCCTATGCGGGACCTGTGGCGCTACGCCCCGTGGATGCTCCCCCACCTCAACTTTGCGCAGCAGGGCTATGACTACTGGCGCCAGATCCGGGAGGCCGGGGTGCCCTTCCTTCGTGGTCGGATCATCCGGCACGTCCTGGGGCGCACGGAGGTCACCCGGGCGGTCATCTCCCGCTGCGACGAGGCGTGGCGGCCGTTGTCGGGCACCGAGCAGGGATTCGACGTGGATGCCGTGGTCATCGGCTACGGCTTCGTCCCCTCTCTGGAGCTGAGCCGTCTGGCGGGCTGCGAGCATCGCTACCTCCCCGAGGTGGACAGTTGGGTCCCCACGCGCACGCCCGACCTGGAGACCACGCTGCCGGGGGTGTTCGTCGTCGGCGACGGGGCCGGCGTGGCGGGGTCGGCTGTGGCGCGAGCAGAGGGCGGGCTCGCAGGGCTCGTGGTGGCACAGCGTCTGGGGAAGATCGCCGAGCGGGACTATGGCATCCTGCGCGCACGGGCCCGGGGCCGTCTGCGTCACCTGGCGGGGTTCCGTCGCGTCATGGATTCGCTCTACCGCGTCGGCCCGGGGCTGTATTCGCTGGCGGATGATGTGACGCCCCTCTGCCGGTGCGAGGAGATCACCGTCGGCGAGGCGCTGGCGGCCATCCGGGAGGGGGCCACCCATCCCAGCGAGGTCAAGGCATGGACCCGCACCGGGATGGGCCGCTGTCAGGGCCGCATGTGCGGACCCACCCTGGCGCACCTCATCGCCCGAACGGCAGGCCGGCCGGTGGCCGAGGTCGGGCTGTTCACCCAGAGGCCACCCACCAAGCCGGTGCCGTTGAGTGCGCTGATCCATGATGTGACGGCGGTCTGAGGCCGACCGTCTCGCGCCGCGAAGGCAGCGCCAGCCAGTGGAGGCATCCATGGGCAAACCCACGTTCGCGATCATCGGCGCCGGCAACGGCGGGCAGAGCTTTGCGGCGCACCTGACGCTCCTCGGGTTCTCCGTCAGGCTGTGGGACGTGGAGCCAGAGAAAGTGGACAGCCTGAGACGGGCGACGCGGATCAGGCTGTCGGGCGCCATCCAGGGCGAGGCCGAGATCGGGGTTGTGACCGGAGACATCGGCGAGGCGCTCCGGGGCGCGGACATCCTCATGGTCGTGATCCCCACCGTATACCAGGCGTCCGTCGCGGAGGCCATGGCGCCCTTCCTGACCGACGGCCAGGTCATCGTGCTGAACCCGGGCGCGACGGGCGGCGCGCTGGAGGTCCGCAACATCCTCCGGCAGGCAGGCTCGCGAGCCGCGGTCACCGTCGCGGAAACCGACACCCTGCTGTACGCCTGCCGGAGCCCCCAAGCGGGCGAGGCCATCATCCACGGGGTCAAGGACCGTGTGGACGTCGCCAGTCTCCCCGCGGCGGATGCGCCGCGCGTGGCCCGCCTGCTGAATTTGGCCTTCCCGCAATTCACACCGGCTGCCAGCGTCCTCTTCACCAGCCTGAACAATCCGAACGCCATGGTCCATCCGGCGCCGACGCTGCTGAACGCCGGCCGGATCGAATCGCGGTCGCCCTTCGAGTACTACTCCGAGGGTGTGACCCCCTCGCTGGCGGGACTCATCGAAAAGCTCGACGCCGAACGGCTCGCGGTGGCCCGGGCGCTGGGCGTGGAGGTGCCCTCCGTCAAGGATTTCTATACGATGTCCTACGGCGTCTCCGGCAAGGACCTGTACGCAAAGATTCAAAAGGTCCGGGCGTACGACGGGATCCAGGGCCCGACGACCCTGAACACCCGCTATCTGTTTGAAGACATTCCGACAGGCTTGGTCCCCCTGGCAGAGCTCGGCAAGGCGCTGGGGGTCAAGACGCCGCTCATGGGTGCCGTGGTCGACCTCGGCAGCGCCCTGCTCGGCCGGGATTTCTGGCGGGAAGGCCGCACCCTGGAGAAACTGGGTCTCGCCGGGAAGAGCGCACAGCAAATCCGCGAACTGGTCTCGGAGTAGGGTCTAAGGCTCCATCAGGACGCCGCAACGGCGACCGCAGACAGGCAAATTCGAAATCCGAAATTCAGCTCTGCCCGCTGCCACCTGGAGCCTCCCCCCTGCCCTTGTTTCCTGCCAGCTGCCCGCTGCCTACTCCTTCACGCCCGAGTCTCTTGAGTTCTTGAGTTCTTGAGTTGGTCAAATTCGCCATTCGAAATTCGCAATTCGAAATTCGATCTTGTCTGCCCGCTGCAAGCTGCCTGCTGCCACCTGCCTGCTGCTGGCTGGTTCTTGCCGATCCCCTACGTTGACAGACTGATCAGCCGTCTGTACACTCAGGTGAACAGTCTGGAGGATGGTCCATGACCAAGACGTTATCTATTACCCAGGCCCGGTCTCAGTTGCTGGAGCTGGCGGACAAGTTGAACCGCCCCCCGGCGGGGATCGCGGTCACCGTGACCAAGCGGGGCAAACCGGTTTTGGCCGTGATGCCCTGGGAGTTCTATGAGGGGCTAGTCGAGACGCTAGAGATCCTGGGTGACGCGACCCTCATGCGCGATCTCCGGCGGAGTATCAAGGAGGCCCGCGCGGGCCGGATGACTCCGTGGGAGAAGGTCAAGAGGGATCTGCATCTCTGATGCACGCTGAGTACCGAGTCGTCCTGACCCCGACAGCACGCGCCATGCTGGCGGCGATCACGGACCGTCGGATGCTGGGAAGAATTCGGGACCGGATCGACGGGCTTGCCCACGAACCCGGCCTGCAAGGAAAGCCACTCCTGGCGGAACTCAAGGGCTTCCGCAGCGTGCGCGCCGCTGGCCAGCGCTTCCGGGTCATACACCGGGTGCGCCAGACTCAGGTGGAGGTTCTGGTGGTTGCGGTCGGGCCTCGCCGCGAAGGGTCCCGAGAGGATATCTACGAACTGGCGCAACGGCTGTTCCGCCTCCGGCTCCTCGAATAGGCCAGGATCCTCTGCCGTTGTTCGAGCTTCAAGGTCATCCGGTATTTCATCATCCTCACTCCGCAATCCAAATTCCGCAATTCAGCCCTGCCTCCTGCTTTCTCCCCGCTGCGCGTTGCTTGGTTCCATTGAACAGTCGAACATTCGAACCGTCGAACGCTCCTCGTTCTCATCCCCTGCCCGCTGCCAGCTGCCTGCTGCTGGCTGGTTCTTGCCCTTTGCCTCCTGCCTGCTGCTCTTGAGAGGTTCGGGGTACCAGACACGGCGGCCTCGCTGCTTGCCTCGTGGGATGCTGTCTGCTATAACGCATTCACACCCTACAATCTTCGGTTACCCTCGGATGGGGGAGAGGCCTGAATATCGGACGCGCCCAACTGTGCCCGTTCTCCGGTCCCTCGTCGAGCGCTTTCGCGAGATCCGCCTTAGGCGGAATCCCTAGCCCCCGTTCTCAATGGAGGGAAGCCTTGAGCAGATTGACGCCG
>Ga0184615_10000851_pt1 | contig 16532 bp, 11 predicted proteins | sample PLM4_65_coex_FD_133134 | JGI IMG/M metagenome (GOLD analysis project Ga0184615, IMG submission 133134) | Groundwater sediment microbial communities from an aquifer in East River, Colorado, USA - PLM4_65_coex | ecosystem: Environmental > Terrestrial > Soil > Riparian zone | place: USA: East... | reverse complement strand
GGCTGCCTCGCCACCATCGAGAGCTGGGACATGCCCCAGCTCGGGCTGTTTCACCTGGTCGCGCGCGGCGGCGGGCGCTTTCGCATCCGCGAGATGCGCGTCGCGCCCAATCGCCTGATCTCCGCCGCGGTCGAGCCGATCCCGCCCGACCACGCAGCCCATGAAGTAGAGCCGCTATGCCGCCAGGTATTGCAGGCGATCGTCGAGAAGGTCGGTGCCGGGCGCTTTCCGGCGCCGCTGCGATTCGACGACGCGGCCTGGGTCGGCTACCGGCTGGCCGAAGTGCTGCCGCTCGAAGCGCGCGCGAAGCAGGAACTGCTGGAAATCACCGATGCCGCCGTGCGGCTCGAAAGGTTGCGCGCGCTGCTCGCGACGCAGGGGCTCGCAGCTTGATGGAGCGTGACTGGTGACTCGTGACTGGCGGCTCGTGACCCGATCCCCCGATCACTCGCTCACCCGTTTGCTTGTTGTCGGGCTCGTACTGATGGCGCTGCTGCTCGCAGCCCCGCTTCCCGGCCACGCAGCGCAAGCAGCCGGCGAAACATTGAATCCCAGCCCCCATGCCATCGATATTCCGCCGTGGTTCCGGGAAACCTTTCTCGATTTTCGCGAGGACGTCCGCGACGCCGCGAAGGAAGGCAGGCGACTCCTCCTTTACTTCGGGCAGGACGGCTGCCCATACTGCCGCGAGCTGTTGCACGTCAACTTCGGCGACAAGACCCTCGCCGACAAGACGCGCCGGCATTTCCACGCCATCGCCATCAATATCTGGGGTGACCGCGAGGTCACCCGGATCGACGGCACGACCCTGAGCGAGAAGGCGTTCGCCGCGCGCCTCAAGGTCCAGTTCACCCCCACCCTGCTGTTCTTCGACGAGAAGGGCGCGGTGGTGCTGCGCCTCAACGGGTATTACCCCCCGCACCAGCTGCATGCCGCGCTCGACTACGTCTCCGGCCGTCACGAGGGCAAGACGGCTTTCGCCGATTACCTCGCGCGCCACGCGCGCGAGCCGGCGAGCGGAAAGCTCCACGACCAGCCGTTCTTCCTGAAGCCGCCCTTCGACCTCGACCGCTCGCGCAGGCCCGGGACGCGTCCGCTCGCCGTGCTGTTCGAGCAGAAGCAGTGCGCGGCATGCGACGAGCTGCATCAGCGGGGCTTTGCGAGCCGCGACGCGCGCGCCCTGATCGGCAAGTTTGACGTCGCGCGGCTGGAGCTGTTCGGCTCGGAGCGGCTGGTCACGCCGCAGGGACAAACGCTCACGGCGGAGCAGTGGGGACGCGAGATGAAGATCGCCTACACGCCGACGCTCGTGTTCTTCGACGGGAAAGGAGTGGAGACCTTCCGGGTCGAGGCCTATCTCAGGCCCTTCCACCTCGCGTCCAGTCTCGACTACGTCGCGAGCGGGGCGTACCGCAAGGAGCCGAGCTTCCAGCGCTACATCCAGGGGCGCGCGGAGAGAATCCGCGCGGGCGGCGGCAAGGTCGACCTCTGGTAACAAACCTCTAACCGCCAAGGAAAAGCATCAACTACAATTTGAACCGACAAGACGCCAAGAGAACCAAAATCTTTAACTACTAAGGACACGAAGGACACAAAGGAAAACCAACAACAAATTGAACCGCCAAGCGCGCCAAGCACGCCAAGAAAAATAGGAATCGAACCGCAGATAAACGCGGATAAGATCAAGAATCAATTTAGCCGCGGATGGACGCCGATGAACGCCGATAACTACAAGAACAAGAATAGGCAGGATTAACAGTATTTACAGGTTTAGACAAAAAACAATTCCCCTCCTGCCCGAGGAGGGGTGTCACGAAGTGACGGGGTGGTGGGAGTCGAATCACGAATCACGATTCACAAATCACGCATTCTGGGATCGGCTTGAAGGATGACAACGTCACGCGCACAATGCCGGTTTGCAAAGCGGTTTTTTATCCAACTACTTCACGTTAGAGCTCAGTCGTGACGCCCGAAACGCAGCTTCTCTTGAAGGTTGTTGCCGGTACAGTTCTCGTCATCGCGCTGATCATTGGTTTTCTCGAGCGCATGTTTCGCCCGAGCTACCTCATGTTGGAAAGCTCGCGCAGTTTCCCTTCTTGGATCGGGTGGCTTGGTTGGGGAATGGCCACGCTCGCCGCGCTAACCTATATTCTTGTGGACTTCGTGGTTTGGAAAGGCTGAGCTCTAACTCTATGTCGAACGGACGGGCCATCAGCGGCGTCCCGTACGCGAGTACCTTGCCGGCCCGCCGTTCACAACGACGTTAAGCCGGTCGATCGTCGAATTTCCTGATGTTCTTGGCGGTCTTGGCGGCTGGGTTGGTTTTTGATCCGATTCTCGCCTTGTTTCTCTCGGCGTGCTTGGCGGTTCCCTCCGAGGGATGACGGATGAGGGATGAGGGATGAGGGCTTAAACGATTTTCCTTGATATCCTTCGGGTCCTTTGTGATTAAAGATTTTGGTTCTCTTGGCGTCTTGGCGGTTCGATACTTGTTCCTGTTTTTCCTTCGTGTCCTTCGTGTCCCCTTCGACGGGCTCAGGACGGGCTTTGTGGTTCAAGATTTTTACAGCTGGGCGAGGATGCGCCGCACCGGCGCCGGGATCGCCGCCCCGCGCGCCTCCTCCACAGACAGCCACATCACCCCCGGCTCCGCCGCCTCGGGCACGAGCGCCGACACCCGCAGGCGCAACGGCCGGATGTCCAGCTTGAAATGCGTAAAGGCGTGCGCGATCAGCGGCAGCTCGTCGATCTCGATTACGTGCGTGCCGAATCGCTTGAGACAGTACGCCTCGATATCCGTCTTGCGCACGGCCTCCGGCAGGCACCACATGCCGCCCCAGACGCCGGAGGGCGGGCGCTTCTCCAGCAGGACCTCGCCGGCGCGCATCAGCGCGAGCATCAGGGTGCGCTTGTGCGGCAAGCGCTTGCGCGGCCGCGGTGCCGGCACCTTGCCGGTCCAGCCGCGCCGGAACGCCACACAATCGCCGTGCACCGGGCACATCGGGCAACGCGGCTTGCTGCGCGTGCATACGGTCGCACCGAGATCCATCAGTCCCTGCGTGTAGGCCTCGACGGCGCGCCGCGGCAACAGTCGCTGCGCCTCCCCCCATAGGCTGTCGGCGATCTTCCTGTCCCCGCCGTAGCCTTTGATGCCCCGAAAGCGAGCCAGCACTCGCTTGACGTTGCCGTCCAGGATCGCGTGCCGCTGGCCGAACGCGAACACGCAGATCGCCGCGGCGGTGGAACGCCCCACGCCTGGCAGCGCCGCCACTGCCTCGAAGCGCGGTGGAAATTTCCCGCCGTGTTCGCCGGCAATCGCCTGCGCCGCGCGGTGCAGGTTGCGCGCGCGCGAGTAGTAGCCGAGCCCGCTCCACAGCCGCAGCACCTCGTCGAGCGGCGCCGCCGCCAGCGCGGCCGCGTCCGGGAAGCGCGCGAGAAAGCGCAGGTAGTACGGGATGACGGTCGCGACCTGGGTCTGCTGCAGCATGATCTCGGAGACCCATATCGGATAGGGGTCACGCGTGCCCTGCCACGGCAGGTCGTTCCGGCCATACGCCTTCTGCCACGCGATGATCCTGGCCGCAAAACTCGCGCTCATATCAGAAACCCGAACCCCTCACCGCCAAGGATACGAAGGAAAGACAAGATCAAGAACAAGGATAATTGAACCGCCAAGACGCCAAGAGAAACAAGATAAGAACATAATCAAACATCAACCGAGCTACCAGGCGCTCCGGGGCCGCCAAGAAACTCCAGGAACAAAAAGCGCTAATGCTGAGGTACTCGCACCACGATATGCGCGAATCGCTCTCAACCGTGCAGTGAGCTTTCGCAAATACGGCACGGTTGAATGTCGTATCCCCTGTCCGGTTCTCCTGGCGTCCTGGCGGTTCAATATTTGTTTGGTCTTTCTTGGCGTGCTTGGCGGTTCAATTCCCGCATCAAATCTCCCGGCGGTTACCGGCCGAACAGGCCCTTCAGCACATCCCGCGCGCTGCCGCCCGATTTCGCCCCATCCGGCGTGGCGGCGTCCTTCGCCGGGCTGCCGCCAAGGCGCTTCCGCAGCTCATCAGTCAATCTCTGCTTCGCCGCGTCAGTCGCCAGCGCATTGAAGTCCAGCTTGTAGGACGGCGCGGCGAGCGGGCCGGTGACACGCACCGGCACGGTGACACCCCGCAGTTCCTCAGCTTCGCGCCCACCTTGCCCTTTGCTGGTGCCGACGATCGAGGCCTGCACGAGGTAGTTGAGGCTGTCCGCGCCGATGTTGATCTCCCCCTCGCCGCCCACGCGCAGCAGGGGCGACTTCATGTCCAGGTCGTTGTTGCGCGCAACGCCGTTCGCGATCTTGAACGTCGCGGTGAGCTCGGAAAAGTCCGTCCGCTGCTTGCTGTCGGCTGCCTGCGTTTGCTCGCCGCGGAGGGTGCCGAGCCTTGCCTGGGCGCCCCGGATCGAGCCGGCAATGTCTATGCCCTTCAACGCGCCGTCGGCGAGCTTGAGCGACGCGCTGCCGTTCAGCGCCTTCTTCAGCGCGCTCACGGTATTGCCCTGCGACGTGACGTCGGCCGCCACGTCGCCCTTGCCCTCGATGATGTCGCTATCCGCGAGGTCCTTCACGAGAGGCCCGACGCTGATGCCGTTGAACCGGTGCCGCACGGCGAACGTCGGCGTCGCCGGCGCGGCATTGATGGTGATCGCGCTCGCGAGCTTGCCCTGGTAGAAGTCCGCCGTGACCGGGTCGAGATCGACCCGCCCGCCGTTTGCCTTGACCGCGAGACGGACATTGGAGCCCTTGACGTTATTCGCCTTGAGCGAGCCGATTTTCAGCGCGCCCTCGGCGCGCAGCGCGCGCAGCCCGGAAAGGTCGAAGCGCTGTTCCGGGCCGCTTGCAGCCGGCTTCTGCTTCGCGCCGGCAGGTGCGGGCGCGAGGTAGCGGTCCACGTCGAGCTGGTGGATTTCGACGTCGAAATTGATGGCCGGCGACGCAAAACCGGCGATATCGAAGCGCCCCTTCACGCTGCTGTCGGCGATCTTGCCGGCGAGACTGGCGCGGGCGCGCTCCTTTGCGCTGTCCACGTCCGCGCTGCCCGTCAGCTTGACCACGAGGTTCGTGAGGCCCGCCGCCACTCCCTTCGCCTCCAGCGCGAGATCGGCCAGCGCCAGCGTCTGCTTCTCCGGGTCGAACGTCAACCGCGTCTTCAACTCGACCGGCAGGTCGAGCTTCGGCGTGTCGCTCTTTACGTGGGCCGAGAACTCGACGCTGGTCGGAACGCCCGGCGCAAGCCGCCCGGTCTTGAAGTTCAGCTTCGACAGCGCGTATTTCGTCCCCGCCGCGGCGTCGGCATAGCTGACCGCGGCATCCGCGATCTCCACCCCCGCGATATCCACCTTGAAGTCCGCCCCGTCGTCCTTGGCCGCCGGCGCTCCCTTTGGAGGCGGCGGGCCCACAAGATCGTCCACGTTGGTCCTGCCGTCCTTCGCCTTCACGATGCTGGCGCGCAGCCCTCTGACCCGCACCGTGTCCACGACCGCCCGCCTCGACAGTAGCGGCATCAGCTTCAGCGCGACGCGCACTTCTTCCACCGCAGCGAATTCCCGGTCGCTCGCACGCTCGGACAGCGAGGCCTTGCCGATCTTTGCTCCGATGCTGGGCCAGAACGAGAGCCCGATATTGCCCTCGAGCTTGAGGGTGCGCTGCGTCCGCTCCTTCACCGCCTGCACGATTCTCGGCTTGTACTGGTTGGGATCGAAGGTCGCGGCGATGTACGCAAAGACCGCTCCGATCACGATTACGAGACCGGCGATGGCTAACAGTGCGTACTTGAGAATCTTCATGGTTAGGGTTCCTTCAGGGGGTCCCGCGCTGAACAGCGGAGTTCTCGTTCATCCGAATGGGCGGAGTTGAATCGGCGCGCCGCCGCAGGTTATGCGGCAATTCTAACGCCGGCAGCGGGCCGCGTCAGGTCTGGAGCTTGTTAGAATGGACCGGATTCGTGCCCGAAGACAAACGAGGAGGGACCGATGTGGTACGGCAGCATTGAATCACGGCTGGCCAGCGCCATGCTGGCGGGAGTAATGCTGTCGGCGGGCTTGGGCATCGGCACGGCTGACGCCCAGGGTTATCCCGTCAAGCCGGTGCGCATAATTGTTCCCTTTGCGCCTGGCGGTCCCAACGACATCCTCGCGCGCGTCATTGCGCAGAAGCTGACCGAAGCCTGGGGCCAGCAGGTGTTCGTGGAGAACCGCGCCGGCGGCGGCACCGTCATCGGCACCGAGGTCGTCGCCAAGTCGGCGCCCGACGGCCACAACCTGCTGATGGTGTCGACCAGCCACACCACCAACCCCACTCTGGTTCGCAAGCTGCCATTCGACACGCTGCGTGACCTCGCGCCCGTGGTACTCGTGGCGAACTCGTCGAACGTGCTGCTCGCGCATCCGTCGCTGCCGGCGCGCTCAGTGAAGGAACTGATCGCGCTCGCGAAAACCCGCCCGGATCAAGTCGCCTACGGATCGGGCGGCAACGGCACCTCCACGCACCTTTCGGGGGAGATGCTGTGCCAGATGGGCGGCGTCACGATGATTCACGTGCCCTACAAGGGCTCCGGCCCGGCGAACATCGCCTTGATCAGCGGTCAGATCACGTGGATGTTCGGCAACGCGATTCCGTCGATGCCGCTCATCAATTCCGGGCGGCTGCGAGCACTCGCCGTGACCGGGAAGCGCCCCATCCCGGCGCTGCCGGGCGTGCCGATTGTCGCCGCAACTTTGCCCGGCTTCGAGGCAAATTCGTGGTACGGCGTGTCGGTCCAGGGCGGCACGCCAAGAGATGTGATCGCCAAGCTCAACCAGGACATCGGCCGCGTGCTCGGTAGCAGCGACATGCGGGCACGGCTCGAGGCCGAGGGCGCTGAAGCGGGGGGTGGCAGTCCCGAGGAATTCGGCGCCTTCTTCCGGGCCGAGATCGAAAAATGGGCCAGGGTCATCCGGTCAGCAGGCATTCGACTCGAATAGCCGAATTCCTTAAATAGGAACTACCTATAGAAAAGCCGCACGTGCGGCTTTTTTTGCCCTTGATTTTGTTCATAACGCGACTACCATTCGCTGTGCGAAGTTCTCTCGCCAGAGTGCGCGGCAGGCACCCTGAGGCAGAGCAAATACTGATGCATATCAAAAGGTTACTTGACAGGTCGCAGTACCTCTCCGAAACTCCTCGAGCCGGTGGCGGGCATTCGCGCATCGTTTGTGGCTCTTTTCACAATCGCGCTCACTACAAGCATGCTTTGCACTACGCGGCTGCGCTACTGCTCTGGTTGGCTGCCGCTGCAACTCCGGGGCATGCGGATCCACGGAGCGATCTGGCCCAGGCCCGTCATGATCTCGCGATCAGCGAGCAGGTGCTGGCACGAGTGACCGAGCGTGTCGAGATCGCGCGCTCGGACCCTGCGACGGGGCCCGAGCAGCGCCGGCACCTCGATGAATACGTCGTGCGCGTGCGGGAAATGGTGGTTTCGAACCGCGAGCGGGTCCGGATTCTCTCCCATACGGTAGACACTGCACCTGGGGGCGGAGCGCCGGCCATGCCGGGGGACGGCAAGGCGCCGCTCGCAGCCACCCAGGCGGAAGAAATAGCGGCCCTCGAGACCCGGTTGGGCGTCTCGCTGGCGGACTTCGACCAGCTTCTCCTCGAGGAGGCACGCCGCGCCCGGACCCGGGGAACGATCGGTGGATCAGGATTCCCGGGAGGATCCGGCGGAGCCGCCGCCGCCGAGCGCCCGTCGAAGGGAGCCGCCGCCGGATCGAAGGCACCTGATGCAACTCACTCAGGAAGTGGCACCGGGGCCGCGCAACGATCGGCCGGCGAGCCGGGTTCTCAGGGTGGCCGGATCGAAGGCGGAGATCCCGGGTCCGCAGGCGCCACGGCGGCAAGGCCCCCCGATGTGGGCGACGGCAGCGACGATGACGTCGTCGCGCGCCAGATTCGCAAGCTGGCGGAATCAGAGCCCGATCCGGCGCTGAGAGAAAAGCTGTGGGACGAGTACCGCAGGTACAAGCAAGGCACGAAAGGATGATCGCGATGCAGCACGGGTTCCGGTGGCTCGGCGCGGCGCTCACGGCGGTCGGCCTGTCCGGCTGCGCGAGCGGGCCCGTCAAGCACACCGTGGAGCCGACGGAAGCGATTCACGCCGATCGGGCGCTGGCTGACGCAGCCCTGCTCGACGTGGGCATACAGGTATTCGAGACGGCCGCGATCAGCGCGGAAGCGGCCCGCGAGCAGAGCACGGATCCCAAGATCCTCGAGGCCGAGGCCCGGTTCATTCCGTTTCATCTCAAGAAGACGCTGCAGCAGACGGGCCAGTGGGGCGCGGTGCGCGTCGTTCCCGCGCGCGCAGAGGAAGTGGACGTCAACGTCTCGGGCAAGCTGCTCGAGTCGAATGGCGAGCGGCTGAGGGTCGAGATCAAGATCGTGGATGCCACCGGCCGCGTGTGGTTCCACAACGAGTACGCGGCTGAAGTCACGGAGAAAAGCTACGAGGCGCTGGACAAGAAACGGGACGGCGACCCTTACCAGGACCTGTACAACCGGGTCGCAAACGACATGCTGGCCTTCCGCCAGCAGATCAACGAGAAGGAAATCGCCGCGATCCGGCAGGTCGCGCTGCTCAAGTTTGCGCGGAGCGTGGTTCCCTATGCCTTCGCGACGCACCTGGTTCAGGACAAGGAAGGAACGTTGAAGGTCAGCAGGCTGCCTGCCGACAACGACCCCATGTACGAGCGCGTCAACCGGATTCGCGCCCGGGAGCACATGTTCATCGACACCGTGAACAACTATTACGGGAATCTCTACGACGACATGCGGCAGCCCTACGGCCAATGGCGCCGGTCCTACCTGCAGGAACTGAACCAGAAGCGCGAGCTGGAACGCAAGGTCTGGGAGCGGCGCATTCTCGGCGCCATGGCGATCGTCGGCGCCGCCGTGATCGGCAGCAACAGCAGTTCGACGGGAGGGGCGGTGGCCCGGGATATCCTGATCATCGGCGGATACGAGATCATCCGCTCGAGCGGCCAGATCGCCAATGACGCGAAGGTCCACGAAGCGGCGCTGAAAGAGCTCGGCGTGTCGTTCAAGGCCGATGTCGCGCCGGTCCTCGACGAGGTTGAAGGCCGCACCCTCAAGCTTTCGGGCTCGGTCGACGCGCAGTACGCCGAGTGGCGCAGAACGCTGCGCGAACTGTTCACCGCGGAGACCGGTCTGCCGACGGCGGCGGCGGCGCCGGGCACGTCGCCGGAGCCGGGACAATACCGGTAAGCCCCGCCCGCGCGGCGTCCATGTCGAGCGCGCCACCTGCACCGGGCAATTCCCGCAGCGACGCCTCCCCGCCTCCCGCGGTCCCGATCGGTGTGCGCGCCCATGCCGTGGTTTCGGGCCGCTGGGTCGCGGCAGCTCTGATCGCTGCGCTCGGCCTGACGGCGGTGGTTTTCTTCCTGTTGCCGACGCGGGTGCCGCCCGGCCGTGGCGTCACGCCCCCGGATGCAGTCCCTCCATTGCCGCCCCGGGCGGCAAGCCCGACCGGCGACCCGGCGGAGGCGGTGCGGCAGCGCCTCCTGGCGCAGGAGGCGGAGAATAAGAAGGCGCAGCAGGGGCTCACCCGCGCCGAGCGGCCGGACGAGGTCCGCTCGCGGCTTCCGGCGGGTGACGCCGGGGAAAAGGCCGCCAAGCCGGAGCAGGCGCGCGTCGAAGGCCGCGGCGCGGTGGAGAAATTCGAGGTATTGATGTCGCAGGGTCTCGGGCAACTGGAGCGCTCGGACTGGCCGGGGGCCGAGCAGTCGTTCAGCGCCGCTTTGAAAATTCGTCCTGCCGACCGGACGGCAGCGGACGGGCGGGCGCGCGCGAAGGAGGGCGGGCAGCGCGACGCGCTCGCCCGATTGCAGCGTGAGGCTCAAGGCCTCGAGTCGGCGGAGCGCTGGGAGGAGGCCCTCGCCGCCTATCAGCGCGCCGCGGCTATCGAACCGGCAGTCGATTTCGCCCGGCAGGGCGCGGCCCGCAGCGAGCGCATGATCCGGCTGCACGCGCGGATCGACGGCTACCTCACCAGTCCCGAGCGGCTGTACTCTCCGCGCATGCGCGAAGAAGCCCAGCAATTGGTTGCCGTCCTGGACCGCGAGGCCGCGATTGGACCCCGCACCGCGCAGGCGAGGCAGCGCCTGGACACCGCGCTGAAGCGCGCGACGACCACGATCACCGTGCGGCTCGCTTCGGACGACGCGACGGAGGTCACGCTCATTCGCGTGGGACCGCTGGGCCGTTTTCAGGATCGTGAAGTCGTGCTGACACCCGGCACCTACACGCTGGTGGGCTCGCGGCCCGGTTACAAGGACGTGCGCGTCGAGGTGGTCGTGGACCCTGATGCGCCTGCGCAGAGGATATTTGTCGCCTGCGAGGAGCGCGTGTGAAGGTGCGCGTATACGCACCTCGCGGGGCGGAAGAAGGGGATCTCAGTGCAGGTTCCGTGCTGATCACCACGCCGCGCGCTGCCGGAGCGCGCGCCGGCGCGGCGCTGGCGCTCGCCGGGGGCGCGCCGTATCTTCAACCGCTCGACGGGGAGGCGGAGGTATTTCTGAACGACCATCGCCTCGCCGCCTCGCAATGGTTGCGCGATGGAGACCGCGTGCGGGTCGGCGACGCCGCGCTCCTGGTGCGGATCAACGAGGACGGGCTCGTGCTGCGGACCGAGACCGACGTCGGACTTGCGACCGGTTCGCCACCGGTCCGCCTCGTGCCGCCGCCTGCCGCCCCGGTTCCCCGGCGCAGGCGCATCGGGGGGGCTTACGTGCTGCTGGCGATGGCGGCGCTTGCCGCGGCCCTCTGGTTCGTGTTTTCCGCGCGCATGCTGTATGTGCAGATCGAACCCGTTCCGGACCGATTGAGCCTCGACGGCACGCTACCGGCGCTTCGCCTTCGGGAAGGTTACCTGGCGCTTCCCGGCGCATATCGATTGGTGGCTGAGCGCAACGGATACCGGCGGCTCGTCCGCGAGATCAAGATCACCGACGCGACCAACCAGCGTCTGTCGCTTGCTCTCGTCAAATTGCCCGGCTACCTCTCCGTGGAAACAACTGGCGTTGCCGGTGCCACGGTGCTCGCGGACGGCGAGATCAAGGGGCGCACTCCCCTCGCCGGCGTCGAGCTCGCTGCGGGCGACCACGAGATCGTCGTTCGAGCCGAGGGCTACGCGGAATTCTCCCGGACGGTCCAGATCGAGGGGCTGGGGCACCGCCAGACGATCACCGCGGCGCTCATTCCCGCCTCTGCCGCTGTGACCGTTCAATCGAGCACCGCGGGCGCGACGCTCTGGTTGGGAGGCAAGGGGATCGGGGCGCTTCCCCTGACCACCGAGCTTGCCGCCGGGACCCATGCGATCGAGATCCGCGCGCCCGGCTTCAAGCCCTGGAGGCAGAGCATCGTGGTGACGGCGGGTCAGCCTCAAACCATAGGACCGGTGGCGCTCTCCCCCGCCGACGCCCAGCTGCGAGTCGAGAGCGAGCCCGCCGGCGCGAGCGTCGCCCTCGACGGCCGCTACGCCGGCACCACTCCGGCCACGCTTGCGCTCAGTCCCGGACGGGAACATCGCGTCACGCTCTCCAAGCTCGGCTACGGTAGCGCAAGCCGCTCCGTGCGCCTGGAGCGGGCCGAGGAGCGCGATCTGAGAGTCACCTTGCGTGCGGAGCTGGGTCAGGTCGCGCTCGAGGTCGAGCCGCGCGACGCCGTGCTGAGCATCGAGGGGCGCGCGATCGGGCCGGCAAACGGGCGGCACATGCTCCCCGCCGCTCCGACGCTGCTCGAGATCGCGCGGGACGGCTTCCAGCCGGTGCAGCTCTGGGTCACGCCGAAGCCCGGTTTCGAGCAAACCCGGGTGGTACGGCTGCGGGTCGCCGGCGCGCCGGCAGAGGCCGCGCTTCAGGAGCAGATCGCCGCGCCGGACGGCACGGTCATGATTCTCGTGCGGCCCGGCAGGTTCACCATGGGCGCCTCGCGCCGTGATCCGGGCCAGCGCGCCAACGAGACGCTGCGCGACACCGACCTCGTCCGCCCCTATTACCTCGGGGCAACGGAGGTGACCAACGCCCAGTTTCGGAAGTACCGCCCCAAGCACCAGTCGGGCAGATTCGGTGCGCTGGGGCTCGATGTCCCATCTCACCCTGCCGTGAACGTGCGCTGGGAAGACGCGGCCGGCTACTGCAACTGGCTGAACGACGCGGCACAGCTTCCCGCGAGCTACGCGAGCAGCCAGGGCGGGCTCGCTGCCGTCAGGCCCCTGCGCCACGGCTTCCGCCTGCCAACCGAGGCCGAGTGGGAATGGGCGGCGCGGCGCGCCGGCGGCGGGAAGGAAAGCCGCTTTCCCTGGGGCGATGACCTGCCGCCACCTCAAGGCAGCGGCAATTTTGCCGACCGCTCGGTTTCCGGCGAGCTCGCCGACACGATCAAGAATTATGACGACGGCTACGCGGGCACTGCGCCAGTCGGCCGCTTCAAGGCGAGCGCTGCGGGGTTTTTCGACCTCGCTGGCAACGCCGCCGAATGGGTCCACGACTACTATGACATCCGGACGACTACCGTGCCGGAGAAGGACCCGACCGGCCCCGCCGCGGGGAAGCAACACGTCATACGCGGCTCGAGCTGGATGCAAGCGAGTATCAGCGCGCTGCGCTGGACCTATCGGGACTACGGGATCGAGCCGCGACCCGAAGTGGGATTCCGCTGCGCCCGCTATGCGACGGAAGGCCCGTGAGACCGCACAAGAGAGTCGTGCTCGCCCTCTCGATAGCGGCCTGCCTCGCCGCTCCGGGCCCGGCCACGCCGCAAACCGAGCCCCCGAAACCGCCGCCCGCCGCGGAAAAGAAACCGCCGGTGAAGCAGGAAAAACCGGAAACGCTGCCGGCTCCACGGCGGGAAGCGCCCAGAACGGGTGCCGGCGAGGAGCGACCCCGATCGGACGTCCCGGTCTCCTTCCCGGTGGACATCTGAACGCGCCGGGACGGCCCATCACCCCGCGGACTGGCGCAACCGCTAAACTGCCGACATCCGTTCGCGCGCGAGGACCTTCATGTTCAGACATTTCCCTGCCGAGTTCGTCTATCAGTTCTTCGCTCTCATCTTCTCCGTCATTCTCGTCCATGGCGCCTACGTCACCGTCGTGAGGCCAAATGCCGAGGCCGTGCTCGCGGAGCAGCGCGCGCTCGTGGCCAAGCAGCCCGACGCGGAGGTCGAGAGCTCGCTCTACGTGATTCTCAAGGACTACGAGCAGGAGTCAGAAATCATTCTCATGCTGTGGGCCATGGCGATACTCGCCTACAAGTGGGTGTTCGTGCTGCGCGAGCGCGGGTTGCTCGAGGAGGACCTGCTGCCGCTGACCGAGGGCATCAAGATCCTGCCGGAGGACGCGCGGCGCTACGCGAAGCCGCTCGAATCGCTCAAGCCGGCCCTGCGCAACCTGCTCTTGCCGCGGGCGGTATTCCAGTCGCTCACGCGCTTTCAAACGACGCATGGCGTGCAGGACGCGGCCTCCGCGACCAGCGCGGTGTGCCAGAACGAGGGCGAGCGCCTCGACTCCGAGCTGGCGCAGATTCGCTATATTGCGTGGGCGATTCCGGCCATCGGCTTCATCGGGACCGTGCGCGGCATCAGCAACGCGATGGGCCTCGCCCATCGCGCGGTGCAAGGCGACATCAGCGGCGTCACGGAAAACCTCGGGACGGCCTTCAACTCGACCCTCGTCGCGTTGCTGCTGGGCGTCGTCCTCATGTTCCTGGTCCATCAACTCCAGCTCGCGCAGGAGCGCCTGGTGCTGGATACCGAGACCTACGTCAACGACCGCTTGATCCGGCACCTGCGCACCCGCTGAAAGCCGTGAATCGTGATTTGTGGGTCGTGATTCGATGCGTCGAAAACGCAATGCCCGACGCGGGATGCGGCCATGAGCGAGCGCGGTCTCGACCCACGATTCACCCGTCACCAATCACGCGTTTGACCTCTGCATGAAGCGCCGCCGCCCCCTGACGACACTCAGTCTGTCGTTTCTCGATGCCATCTGCTGCGGTTTCGGCGCCGTGCTGCTGCTGTTTCTCATCCTGAGCCACAACTCCGTCGCCCAGCGGCACGAGGCCACCGAAACCCTCCAGCGGGAAATGGAAGCGCTGGAGCGCCAGGTGCTGAGCGGCCGGGAACAGGTTGCCGCGCTCGGCGCGGACCTCGAGCAGGCGGGCGGGCGCCGCCAGCGCCTGCTCGCCCAGGCGCGGACCATGACCGAGAACATCGCGGGCCGGCGCTACGACCTCGCCCAACTCGAGACCGACCGCATCGCCCGCGAGGCCCATGTGAACCGCCTGCAGGCCGACCTCAAGTCCCGCGATGAGGAGTTGAAGCGGCTGGAGGGGGGCGCCCTGCAACGCGCCGAGGAAGGCGATCGCCTGCGCGCCTTTCCCGGGCAGGGTGACCGCCAGTATCTCACCGGCCTGAAGGTCGGAGGAGAGCGCATCCTCGTCCTGTTCGACACCTCCGCGAGCATGCTGGCCGAGCGCATCGTCGACGTCGTCCGGCTGCGCAACCTCCCCGCGGCCGAACAGCGTCAGGCGGCCAAGTGGCGCCGGGCGCTCGCCACGCTGGACTGGATCGCGACCCAGATCCCTCCGGGCTCGCGCTTCCAGATCTACACCTTCAACGAGCACGCCGCGCCGGTCCTGCGCGACAGCGCCGGGCGCTGGCTCGACGCGGGCGACCCGGCGGCGCTCAACAGCGCGGTCGACGAAACGAAGAAGATCCTCCCCCACGGCGGCACGAGCCTTTATCACGCGCTCGCGATAATCAGCGAGCTGAAACCCCGGCCCGACAACGTGTTCCTGGTGACCGACGGCCTGCCCACGATCGACCAGGAGCGCGGCCTGCGCTACACGATCCCGGGCGAGCAGCGCCTGCGCTTCTTCAACGATGCGCTCGCCAGCCTTCCCAGGGGCATACCGGTCAACGTCATCCTGCTCCCCCTGGAGGGCGACCCCATGGCAGCGTCCGCCTTCTGGCGGCTGGCGCAAGTGAGCCGCGGCTCGTTTCTCAGCCCCGCGGAGGACTGGCCATGAGCCGGCGGCGCCGGCGCGAGCTCGAGGGCGCCGATCTCTCGTTCCTGGACGCCATTTGCTGCGGTTTCGGGGCCGTGCTGCTCCTGTTCGTCATCGCGCGCGGCGCCGAGCCCCAGGTGGCGCAGCGGGACGCGGAGACGCTGCGCGCCGAGTCGCGCATTCTTCAGGAGGAGCGCATCGAGCTCGAGGCGCGCCTGAAGGCCCTGCGGGCGCAGGCCGCCGCGCAGCACGCCGACCATGCGCGGGCGGAGCGTCTTGTGGCGCGCTACCAGGACGAGCTTACGACCATCGAGGGCCGCTACCGCGCGGCGCGTGACACCGCCGCCGCGCAGAACCGCATTCGCGACCGGCTCGCGCTCGCCCAGCAGGAGCTCACCGAGGAAATGAAACGGCTCCTCGCCCAGCGCCGGGCGGCGCCGCCGGAGCGCCTCGTCGGCGGCATCCCGGTGGACAGCGAGTACATCATCTTCATCATCGACACCTCGGGCAGCATGCAATCGCTCGCCTGGACGCTCATGCGGCGCAAGGTGGAGGAAGCCCTCAAGCTCTATCCCAGAGTCAAGGGCATCCAGGTGATGAGCGACATCGGGCAGTTCATGTTCTCGCAGTACGCGGGCCAATGGATACCGGACAGCGCTGCCCGCCGGGCCGCCATCGTCGAGCGCCTGCGGGACTGGCGGCCCTTCAGCAAGAGCAGCCCCGCGGAAGGCATCGAGACGGCGATCCGCCTGTTCCGCCACCCGGAGCGCAAGATCAGCCTTTTCGTCTTCGGCGATGAGTTCACCGGCCCTTCCATAGAGGACGTGGTGCGCAAGGTCGATCAGCTCAACCGGCCGGATGCCTCGGGCAATCGCCCGGTACGCATACACGGCGTCGGATTTCCGACCACGTTCGGGCCGCCGGCGCAGTCGAGCTACACGGGGGTTCGGTTCGCGACGCTGATGCGCGAACTCGCGCGGCACAACGGCGGCACCTTTCTCGGACTTAATTCCACGCAGCCGTGAGATACCCTGCGGCGCCGGACTCGTCACCGGTCACGATTCACGAATCACGAATCACGCATTTCGGCGGAATGGAGCGGGTGATGGGAATCGAACCCACGTATTCAGCTTGGGAAGCTGATGTTCTACCATTGAACTACACCCGCGCGGCTGCAATTCTAAGGGATGGCGCGCGTGTTGCCAAAGACCGGGCAACGCGTGAAAATGGGCGTCTCTGGCACGCGCCGCGGTAATTTCCCGAATGATATCCGTGACGATCAACGGCGAACGCCGCCAGCTCGCTGCGCCGCTCAACTGCGCCGAGTTGCTGGCGCGGCTCGACCTTGCGGGCAAGCGCGTCGCGCTCGAGCGCAACGGCGAAATCGTGCCGCGCGGCCGGCTCGCCGAGCAGCGGCTTGCCGAGGG
>Ga0184615_10000850_pt1 | contig 16549 bp, 37 predicted proteins | sample PLM4_65_coex_FD_133134 | JGI IMG/M metagenome (GOLD analysis project Ga0184615, IMG submission 133134) | Groundwater sediment microbial communities from an aquifer in East River, Colorado, USA - PLM4_65_coex | ecosystem: Environmental > Terrestrial > Soil > Riparian zone | place: USA: East... | reverse complement strand
GGGCTGCTGAGCCCTAGCGGGTGCGAGACCCGTCCGTTGTCTTTTTTGGGGGACTGAATGAAAGATTCCTCTGGCGAGAACTTCAAATTCGACGGCTGGATCGCGCCTGACCCGAGAGGTGAAAGGACCTCGGAGGAAATTCACTCGCTCCGTTATGGGACCCCGCCACGTTCTCACGCGGCATTCGTAGCCGAAGCCTACGATTATCTGGTCTACGTGTGTCCGACAACCGAGATGGCTGTTAAAGCGCTCCGGGCGATTCGCTCGGCTGCTCGGGAGACTTGAATGGCAAAGCACAAGGGTGACGGTAAGGACGATGTTCGTATCGCGGCTGCGGTTGCGAAACGGGAGCGTCGAAAAAAGAGGAACAGTCCGACGCAGGGATTCGTGACGAAGTGGGAAAAGAAATGGGGGAAAGATGGGAAAGATATTCGACGGGAAACGAATGAAACAGGAACAACTGGATATCTGGAAGAACTTCCATGAAAAGAGTGAACGAAGAATCACTCGGCAGAAAGCGTTTTCGGAAAAAGCCTTTGGTCCCGGCGAACGAAATGCCGGAATACTCGACCACATCAGGAAAGAACTTCTGGAGATCGAGAAGGACCCCGGCGACGTGACCGAGTGGATTGACCTCGTGATTCTTGCCTTCGACGGGGCGTGGCGGAACGGGTTTTCTCCAGAGGAAATCGCCATGGCTCTTTTCGAGAAGCAGGCGAAGAATGAAGCGCGAACGTGGCCTAACTGGCGGATTGCCGAGCCCGGCAAGGCCATTGAGCATGTGCGGTGAAACCACTCCTAAACCTTTAATCTAAACATCGTTAGAAAGTTTCCCTTGACATCTAACAATGTTGGATCTACATTGGTGGGCTCAAGGAGAGAGGTTCACTATGAAGATCATCGAGGGGATGAAGAAAATAAAGGAACTGGACCTGAAGGCGAAGGACCTGCGTGAGAAGGTGGCGAAGCACTGCGCCGACCTCGATTTCGAAACGCCGGTCTACACCGATCAAAAGGTCATCGTGGACGGTTGGCTTCAGGCCCACTCGGACATCCTGAAAGAGATCCTGCGGCTCAAGGTGGCCATCCAGCGGACGAATCTTGCCACGGTCGTTTCTATCGACGTGGCGGGTGAAGGCGAGCCGCTGGTTCAGAAGACCATCGCCGAGTGGGTTCACAGGCGGCAGAAGCTTGCTGAACTGGAAGGCTCCATGTGGAAGGGGCTCGGGGACAGGGGTCTTCGGGAAGGTACAGCCACTCAGACTTCGGGCGTCCAGAGGGACGTGAAAATCCGGCGTTACTACGACGCCAAGCGGCGCGACGAGAAGATCACTATTTTCGCAGCCGAGCCGCTGCGCATCGACGCTGCGCTGGAAGTGGTGAATGCCGTCACCGACCTGATCGAAAACTAGGAAAGGAGATTCCGACGCGCAGAGATAAAAACCGGGAAAAGCGAGACGCTGTTACAGGCGATATTGTGACAATGGCTAATCAGTCTTCAAAACTGATGATAGGTTCGGCTCTGGCGCTCCTCGTGAGCTTTTCCAGTGCCACCAAAACCTGAAAGGCTTAAGGCCGAAGGTTCAAGGTAGCAGAGGCTCAATTCATCAAGGTTGCACGGAGCATCAGGCTGAAAGGCTCACACGAAACGACCTTCCATAAGTTCGGTTTTCTTGCTGATCCACCGGAACTCGGGAGGCTTCCTGCTCGGGCGGATTTTTTGAACTCTTGAAACAAGGTCCCATTCGCCATGGTACGGTTTATGCCTACCAATTCAGGCGTTGCCGCTGTAAGAAATGTCGGGCTGCGAATGCTGGACGTTGGAAAAGGTGGTATCGGAAAACGAAAACGCGAGGTGTGAAGTGAGCGAGTGCCTGATCTGCCACAAGCCGATTTTCGAATGCCTTGGTCACGCATCTCCTATGCCTGTGCCCATGAGTGGAACAACACCCGCGTCGGACGACAAGGAATGGGTCTGCACGGTCTGTCGGAAGAAATCCCGGACGCAGTACGGGTTCGACTCGACCGGTAAGAGTGTAGCGTCAGAGGGATGGGACGAAAGCTGTATGTTGAACGCGGTGCTCGTGGACAAGGTGGAAAGTAGCCAGCACCCTTGATTTTCTATCGTTACAGGTGTAATATAAAGGGGTGAGAGGAAAACAGCCCATTGAGAGCGCAGGCTTTCTGTCTTGCTTTGGCGAAAAAGAAATGAAACCCGACGAACGCCTCATCGTGAAAATGAAATTCGGCAGCCACCTCTACGGCACCGAGACGCCGCAGTCGGATGAGGACTGGAAGGCCGTCTTCATTCCATCGCGTCGGGACATTCTGCTCCAACGGGCACCGCATGTGTATAACACAAGCACGCGGGCGCCCGAGTTAGTGAAGAATTCCGTTGGTGACGTGGACACAGAGACTTTCTCTCTTCACCAGTTTTTCAAGCTGCTCCTCGAAGGTCAAACTGTTGCGTTAGACATGCTTTTCGCTCCTGAACGCTTCTGGATGAATCGAAGCGACGTGTGGCGGGACATTTTGTCCCTGTCGCACCGATTCCTTTCCCGGAAGTGTACGGCCTTCGTCGGCTACTGCCAGCAGCAGGCAGCGAAATACGGGATCAAGGGGAGTCGTGTGGCGGCAGTACGAGAAGCGATTGCGACTCTGGAGGAGTTGGACAGGACGCCTGATGTCAGGCTGGAAGCTTACGCTGCCGGGTGGGAGGAGCTTTCCGAGCGCTGCGAGCACGTCAACATCGTTCAGATCCCGTCCCGGAAGGATGGACCGTTGCTTCCGCACCTCGAAGTCTGCAATCGGAAATTCGCGTACACGCTCAAGGTCTCCTACGTTCTCGGGGTGCTTCGCGGGATTTTCGCCGAGTACGGGAAGCGGGCGCTTGCCGCGGAAAAAAACGAGGGTGTCGATTGGAAGGCGCTGTCTCACGCGGTGCGTGTAACCATGGAGGCTGAGCAGCTTCTCCTCCTGCATTCGATTTCGTTTCCCCTGACCGGGGCTGACCGGCTTCGAAGAATTAAGCTCGGGGAATTTCCCTACGCGAAAGTTGCCGAGTGGATTGAGGAAGGGTTGGAGCGCGTGAAAAAAGCCGAAGCTCAGTCTTCGCTGCCCGATGATTCAGACCGGGAACTGGCTGAGGAAATCACTGTAGCTCTCTACGATCAGACTGTCCGGGGAACGAAGCTGGAGGTCCCCGGCATCATGCTCGGTTGTGGGTGCAGCACATGACTCTTGCTGGATTTCTCGCTCGTCTTCCGCGTACTGGCTGGATCTTGACAACCCCTTTGGCTCTGATTCGCCGGGCGGATGGCATAGCCTGTCCAATCACCTATTTGTCTGGAGGCCCTAGTCAGACGCCTTTTGCTGTCAGAAAGTGCGCGGATGATCTTGGACTTTCGTACCGCGATACGCAGGCCATTGTTTTAGCTGCTGACAACGAGGAACGAAGCTGGAGGTCCTTAGAATCAATCTACCTTCGGGAGAAACTCCTGCGTGCGTGCGGGCTTGCACGGAGGCCGTGATGCGCACAAACGGTATGGAGCAGGCTTACGCACTCCACAGAAAAGTCTATGGTGGCGCCCATCAATCTAGGCTGCTGGATCAGCTTTGTGAGGAATGCGCTGAATTAATCGTGGCCGTTCAGCATTTTCGACGCGGGCGGCACGGGATACGCAACGTGATAGCAGAATACGCTGACGTGATTGTTTCTGCGGGGGCGCTCCTTGACACGTCCGAGTTGCAGGAAGAATTGCGTATCACGGTCAATCTGGCTGTGGAGCAGTTGAAAATCCGGCTGTACGAGCTTGAGCTTGCTCAACACGTGGCGGACGGCGGCGCGGATATGATCTTCAGAAGGTGAAGTACATGAAAAATCTCTACGTGCGGGATCTCGTTACGCGGGAAATCGTCAACACCGTGCCGGTGTCGAACCCGTCTCCGACGAGTCTTCAGAAGATCATCCGTGGAATGCTCATCAACATGAACACCGACAAGTATTTCGTGGACGACAGCGAATTCGACAAGCCGTCTGGTTCAAGTGGGTGGCAGGAATATGGCGACCGAGACTAAGCTCGTTTCAGAAGAGTACCCGGAACCACACGCGCGTTATCTTGTCAAACGCGAGGCTACGGGACCTTTCGTCGCCACACCCTGTTATGGTATGCACGCTCCGTGGTGGGTTCCGCTGGTTGCTGATCTCTACCAACCGGGTGGGGTTGTTTTTCCCATGGAACCGACCGACCGATTTTCTCTGTGGCCCGAAGCGGACGAACGGAAGCTACGTGAAGCGGTGAAGTGGGTGCTGGAAGACTACCACTTCAAGCCGCCGTGGGCGTGGGGGTCGAACTGGGACATTATAGGGCGGTGGATGGAACGTCTGGAAAGCGCAATGAACCTGTGAGAGAAAAAAATGCAGCTTAAGCACCTGATCGAAACCCTCAAGAAACATGATCCGAACCTTGTAGTGCCTCACGGATTCGGTTTTCCTCATTCCTATCGTGGCTACTACGAGGATCTCGCCTTCATACCTCGTGAAAATGTCACCGTTGGGTCGATGCTGTGGGACGCTGAGGTAGCACTCGGCAGTACGTACCAAGGCTGGAAGGGTGGCGACTTCAGAATGGTCGAATATACGGAAGTGTGGCTGGCGGATGAAGGCCACGAAGGGGAATCCCTCGGGTCGCGTCTCCTCGCCTACATGCTTGCGGAGGCACACAGGCCATGAAAGCCACGAACGAAAAAAAGGAAATCAGTCCCGAGGTTGAGCGCGTAGCCGAGCGTGTTCTGGATACTGCTTTCCACGGCATTCATCACGTGGAGCACTGGCATCGCAGGAAGGCTCGTGGTTCTTCTGGTCTGGAGGTATCGACTGGTCACGATCTCTCTACTTTCGATGGTGACTACTTGACGCGTCTTGTCGTGGCCGCGCACGACGAGTGTGTGCGCCTGACCATCGAGCCGTCCGGTCGTGGGATGCTTAAGCTCGTTTTTTTTCCACGGGTGCGAGACGGGCGTATGTTCGAGCGCCACGACACGATGGAAACAGCCATCGTAAAGGTGAGGAAATGATCCGTAACGTGTTTCTCTTCCAGAACGGGAACATGGCTTGCACGGATGAGAACGGCCAGCAGGTGCCTGCGGAACAAGAAGCGCCGTGGTTGTCCAGCCTTCGGGAAAAATACCGCCGTGGTGTGGTGGATCTGATGACGATGGTTCACCTGCCGTGGGGTGACAACATGGTTCTCGGAGACTTAAATTATTGGACCCCGGAGGATGCCCCCTCCACTGAGGAAAAATGGGCTAAGGCTAAGGCTGCCGCTGACAAGCAGGGTTTGTGAAAATACCGCAGTGGTGGTCGAAGTGGTGGATGTCCACCAAGATTTATCACGAGACTAAGCAGCAGCTTCAGGAAGAACGCTTCCGTAACAGCGATGCTTTGCGTGCTCTGCATGAAGCTGAACAAAAACTAAAGCGGCAGGTCGAGGCTGCACGGTTGGTTCAGTTATATGTTTCCGCTAAGAGGCATCCGCCTCTCGGTAAATCGCGTTCTTTATTCTTCGAGCTTCGAATTTCTGACGAAGTGATTTACAGTATGTCGGGTAGCGAGGCGAGCGTGGTTATCAGGGAAGCGTTGATAGATAGCGCCACGTACGAGGCCCGCCGGGCAATTACGTCTCTTGACCTTGGCATCGTACATTCGGTGATGCGGGAGGAAGGCATTGGTATTCCGTTTCCGGTAGAGAGACTTGACGCTAAGGTCCACGACGAGCCTGACGAAGTACGAAAGCAATTGAACCCGGCCCGGCTGGAAATTTTGAAAAGGAACGAGCCATGAAGCACCCGGTGCAGCCTCTCTACAAGGACAGGGACGGAACGGTCAGGTTCTACGAGAACAAGATCATCCGTTATTTGCTGGACGCGGGGCCGTTCGACATGAACGCTCTCTCGCGGCTTCCTTTCAGTGACGACGACCGGCAGCAGTTCGCGCAACTCATCGGGTATTCTCTGAGCGGGTACAGTGAACTGAGCTACGTCAGTGAAGACGCTTTTGGGGCGGCACAAATCGCCGTGAGGGATCTTGCGCTATGAATTCGGCTATTACCATCGCCACTCTGCGCCAGCGTATAGAAATACTGGAAATCGCGCTCGAAAAGGCGTGCAGGGATGGTCTGGCGGCATCAAAGACGGTGTTGGGTATGACAGATCCGGTGACGGACGAGGAAGTCAAAACCGTGATGAATAAGCTCATCGAGGAAGCGGAAAAAAGGAAAGTGACCTGATGGCTCTGGTGTGGTTGTTTCCGGTGGTTCGACGCCCCATCAAGAAATTCACCGTGGCGGTGGATTTCGATGGGGTTTTGCATTCCTACATCTCGCCGTGGGTGGCACCGCATGTGATCCCTGACCCTCCTGTGGAGGGTGCAATGGAGTGGCTTTTCAAGACCATTCAAAAATTTGAAGTAGTGATCTTTTCAACCCGGTGCAGGACGTGGCGTGGACGGCGGGCGATGAGACGGTGGCTTCTCTTACACGCTGGAGCAATATGCTACTACAGCTATCATCTCGACAATATGGCGCGTGGGTTGGAGGACATTCGGTTCAGCTACACGAAGCCGGTTGCCCTTGTCTATCTCGATGACCGGGCCATGAGGTTCACGGGGACGTTTCCGACCGTGGACGAAATTCACAAGGCCCGTCCGTGGAATTTTGAGCGAAGGTGGTGATTTTGGGTGAAGAGAAACAAAGTCAATAAAGCGGTGAAAACTGTACAGGATTTAGTTGACGAGTTAACGCGTCCAGATAACATGACGCTTGAAGAATACGACGAATTTCTGGACGAAATAGGGGGCGACATTGACGGGCGTGAACGAACACATCGCGTGCGCGGCTATTCGGTATGAGGGACTCGTGTGCTCGGTGCCTTGTCCGGGACGGCACGGTGACGTGATTTCGCGTATGCGTGCTCTCGGGTTACCGAGGGAGTCCGTCAACGTTGTCAATCAAGGCTTTCTCACGAGCACGGGCCGCTTTGTAGATCGTCAGGAGGCTGCGAAAATTGCGGGTATGTCGAAGGACCAGCTTTTTACGGAGGATATGTGGTAACACCCGGAGATGAGTTGACGCGAGAGGAAGTGGAATCGCGTTGTCTGACACTGCCTGACGGGGATCATCCGCATATTGCTGAAATTCTTGCTCATGATGCTGCACTTCGTGTTCGCGCGGAGAGTCTACGAGAAGCATTGGAAGGTATGATGTGGCAGTTCGCTTACTGGTCTGACGACGCTGGAGGATTCACGACCGGGGGGCTGTCGGCTCTCGAAACTGCCTTTGAACTTCTTGGATGGGAAGACCCGCGTCCGTGCCCGGAAGGGCGGTGTGACGAATCCGGTTGCATGAAGCGGTCTACTTGTGGCATTCCGACTTCGGCGGGATATCGGAGAGTGTGCGGAGATCATTACCGGGCCATCGAGGAAGTAAAAAAATGAGTGTCTTTCACAAGGATCGGGAATGGTGGACAAAATTTCGTGACGACGCGAACGTCATGACGGAGCATTCCGCTGTGCTTGGCGGCGTGCTCTGTCGTTGGTGGGGAGACGATGAACCTCCGCCGGGTGTTCACGTCATCGCGGAGCTTCTCAAGATTCCAGCGATAAAGCGAGAGGACCCGGAGAAATTGATTACCGCCTTTCTGAAACGCTACGACGAGGTTTTCCCATTTGTGGAAACTGATCGTCAGATCGCGCAGGTACATGGCATCGAATGGCCGGGTCCTGATTTCAACTGGAGCAAGGAACTGGCTGCGTTGCGGGATTTCGTCGGTGAGAAGGAGGACCATGATGGAAAGATACCTGCTTGACGCTCAGCTTCACAAGAACCGCTGGCGCCACGACCGGCCCTTCAAGGAAAATATGTTGGCCGTGATGGAGGTGGCATGGACGGATGCTTTCATGGCGATCACGGAAGACGAGAAATTCAAAGCTGCCTGTGGAGCAGCGCTTCTTTGTGGGAGCGAGGAAGACAAGGAATGGATCACAGTGCAGTTGAGGGGGCTTGGGGCGGTCAGCGCCATGATTAACGCTTCGAGGGTAGGGTTGTCTGTGAATGGGGAATCGTTCGCGGCCATTGGTGAAGAGTGTGAAAAGGTCAAGCGGGATTATTCGCTTCACGACCTGTGGTGCGCAACCAAGGAGAAGCTGAATGTCTCAGCACATCGCCTGTAAGCTCTGCATCGCCACCGAGGGGCTTCTCGGGTCGAACATCAAGAACCTCCCGACGACGGAAGAGGAAATGTTCACCCACCTCGAATCCGTTCATCACATCATCGTGCGTCGGAAGGGTGAAACCGACGAAGCGGCGGAAGCACGATACAGGCGGGAGTACCCCGAGGCCACATGACACCGGAGCAGGCGCCGTCCGAAATTCAGCAGCTTCCTGAGAAGCCGACGCGGATGCAGCTACGTGAATTTTTGACAGCCAACCCGCTGGACCCCGCGGTGGACGACTGGATCGGTCGGTTGCTGAAAAATCTTGCACTGTCGGCGCAAACGGACGGGAAAGGGGGGTTCACCGAGAAGCAGGCTTTCGGGCTCTTGAGGTGGGCACTGGAAGCTGTGGTCCACGAAGCTTTGCTGCTTCTGACCCTCAACGGGGAGGTATCCGTTTCGGTAGGGAAGGATGGTGAACCGCTGTTCAAGGCGTGGAGCGCCGAGCGTATCGCCAAGGCACAGGCTTACCTTGCTTTCCGGAAGCCCTCTGAGGCCGTAGTGCCTTCCGAGGCGCCTCTACTTCCTCCTGAGCCCTCCAAGGCCGCTCTTGCCCCGCCTGAGCCTCTTCCAGTGCTCCCCGAGGAAAGCCATCGGGAGTCTTGTGCCTCCCTCGTTGGGACTGTATTAGAAGAGCATTCCTCCTCTGCCAAGCCTGAAAAACCTCCAGTCAAGAAATCTCAATGGTCTGCTACAAAAAAATCAGCGCAGGTATTTGAGCCTAGAAAAGCAAGACCGTCGAAGCCACAACCTCCTATTGTGTCACGTCCTGTGCTTCCTTCCATTCCTTCGCCGTCTTCACTGCCAGACGTGAAGAAATGGGACGGTAAGCTGAGACATCTGGATGAGGATGTGCCGCTGGTGAAGAGGAGTAAGTGATGGCTGAAAAACCAGTTCCGGTTCTTTGCTCTGATCCTTTGAAGATTTCGTGCAGGAAACCGGCATCGCGGTGGGGAATGCCCGTGCGTGAAGTGGAACCGTGCGCGTCTTGTCGTACGCGTCTGGCGAGGAAGCGGAAGAAAGAGGAACGGATCTCGAAATGAAAATGCGGGTGCTTCAACGTTTCGATGGGACTGTGATCTCGGCTCCGAACAAGGGGGAGTTTCAGGTGATTCTTCGGGACCTCACGGATACAAAACGTTCGGAGGAAAAGGCCATCATGAATCTCTGTGACGTTTCGAAAAATGACCTGCATCTCGTTGCCCCCGGTGCGATTTTCGACTGGACGATTTACTGGCGCCCCCATCCGACGAAGGAGAGCGGGCAGAGTCTTTCAAAAATACGGTTCTCGCGGAAGCGTTGGACGAGAGCCGAAATTCAACAGATCAAGCAGAAGGCCCGCACGCTTGGAATTTGCTTTGGACTAAAACCGTGAACATCACACAAATACTGGACCAACTTTTTTCGTCGAAAGCAGCCTTCAAGTCTTTGTGTTGCGTCTTCTGCGAGGAAGGCCGGGAGAGGCATCGTCGTGTTTTTCTCATAATGGTAAAAGGTGGCACTGTTGTGCCTGTCTGCTCGGACTGCATGATCGTGAACCTTCCGTGGGGAAAAATCGGAATGGAAGTCATTGACAAAAAATCTGAAATGAAACTGGTTGGAGCACGTGAGGTGAACTGATGAAAGCGACGGGCACCGTTTGGGCCGGTCCGAAGGGACCGGAGAAAACCCCTGAGAACGAGCGACTGCGGAAAATTATTCGAGAGCGTAACCTTGACATCGAGATGTTGACAGCGCGTGTGTCCGCGCTTCAGAACACTGTCACACACCTCGTTGGCGATGTAGTACCTCGTCAGCCGGATGGGATGAGGATATGCCGGGTGTTGTCGCTAGAAGACCTCTGGCAGGCGTTTATGCGGGGAGCGCTTGAGGTGTTGGGCTTCAACAGCAAGAGGGGCTACGGGCACATTCCAGCAGAGCTACTTCGTTCAGCGGCTGATGCTTACGTGAAGTTCGTCATCGAGGAGGAGCGTGCTCAGATCAAGGCTTTTGCCGAGCGCAAAAAAGTGGTTGACAGCGCCATCGTTACAGGTGTAAAAAGTGAGGCTGGAGGCTCATGAAGACCTGCCCGCACTGTGGTTGGCGTCCTCTTGTCGGACTTCAGCCGCACGATCAGAACTGCCCTTACTGGTACACCGAGCACGCGCCTCGGGAGTGTGGCTGGTGTGGTGGGCCATCTACGGAGGACGGGAGCGAACTCGCACATCTTCCGGTGTGTCCGTGGAGGAGGCGGAAATGATATTTGACGGGGGTGGCAGCGTAGATCCTTTCATAGAAGAAATGCGGCAACAGTATGAAAGGATCTTGGAAAAGCGGATTCCAGCGCTTCCACCGGAAACGGTTTCTGCACAGCACGTATGTTGTAATTGACACCCGGTGGCCTGTTGGTGTGACGCAATTACCATCGAGGGGTTGGATGGAGTCGTCAAATCATTGGGGGATGCCTTGAGAGCAGAACTTCGAATTCTTCAGGAAGAGAATGCCACTCTCAAGGCACAGCTTACGGAAGCGCAGTTGAGACCGGCCCAAGAGGAATTGTTGGAGAAAAACACGTGATCCTCCGACCCTCTATTTTGTACGCATGGTCACATCTCACGTGCCGGGAAAATTCGTGTAAGGAGAAACCGTGAGCGAATACCACAAGATCGAAACACTCTACGAGCGCGACGACGCCACGCATCGGCTTAAACAGCCTCTCGTGTTCAAGAACCGCGTGTATGGAATCGTTAATCCGTGGGTCTTCACCGAGAAGATCGACGGCACAAATATCCGCTGCGCTTGGCATCTCGGGAAGGTGACGTTCGGTGGCAAAACGGACGCCGCACAAATTCACGCCGATCTCGTCAGATGGCTCTACGAGCACGTCACGCCCGAAACATGCCGCGTGGCGTTTGCAAACCACGCCGAAGAGCATCCGGTGGTTCTCTACGGCGAAGGGTACGGGGCGGGCATTCAGAAGGGTGGTGGCGATTACTCGCCCGAGAAACGCCTAATTCTTTTCGACGTGCTCATCGCGGATGAGGCGGGACGTGGCTGGTGGCTAAGTGACGAGAACGTGCGCGACGTGGGCGCCAAACTAGGGCTCGACGTTGTTCCTCTCGTCGGCACGATGACGCTTTCGGATGCGACAGAAATGGTCCGAGCGGGATTCTCGTCGCGTCTTGGCAAGAGACAGGCCGAAGGTGTCGTCGGTCGTCCCGTTGAGGCGCTCTTCGACAAGAAGGGGCATCGGCTGATCGTGAAACTGAAAACGAGGGACTTCTGAACCATGAGTAACATTTTCGTACACTCGCCACACCTTCCGGTTTTCGAATACGATGGAGCTTTCAAGTGTTTTGACTGCGGTGCGACATGGGGAGCGCTGCCGGATCATCCGGAGATGCCTGCAACCTGTGTATCTCGTCGTGGTAAATCTCTCAGACTGGATTTCGAGTGTTTCAAAAGCGACGTAGAGGCGGGTCGAGCGGAGCATGTCGCTTTACCGGTTGTCCTTCGTGACGACAAGGATCGAACGAGAGCGGACATCGTTGCCGAAGCGATGGAGGAAGTCAGAAAAACCCATCTGGCATACGATGTCGCCAAGGAAAAAGCCAACGCGGCGGTGAGTAATGTGAACGAAGCGCTTCTCAGCGCAAACCGGGCGCAGGTTGCGCTCGATACGGCCCTTACAGAATTGAAAAACACTGCCCCCTACGGATCGAAGTGGAACACACCGAGAAAAGGAGAATCAGAATCATGACCACAACCCTCGAAGAACCCGAAACCACTCACGTCGAAGACGATCTTGAAGCACCGCTCATTCCGCTCGCCAAGCTGAGGAAGGACCTCCAGAAGGCAGCGGAGACCCTTTCCCCGCACGAGGCCCGGTATCTGGTCAGCGTGTACTACCAGCTACAGGACCTCCGGATCATCCTGAACAATCAGGAGAAATCCAACATCAAGCGGGAGCGCCCGCACGCCGCGGTGAGCTTCTTCCTCAAGCAACTCAAGGCGGTCGAGCGTCAGGTGGCGCAGGTGCTCGACACCTACAGCGAGTCGAAGGAACTAGGGAGGTGGGTACGGCAGATTGTCGGCATTGGGCCGATCATTTCCGCGGGGCTGCTCGCGCACATCGACCTGAACACCATGCCGCACGTCTCGAACCTCTGGTCTTTCGCCGGGCTCAATCCCACGATGAAGTGGGAGAAGGGACAGAAACGTCCTTACAACGAGAACCTCAAGGTCCTTTGCGCCGGGAAAATCGGGCAGAGCTTTGTCTACAACCAGAACCGTCCGAACGATATCTACGGGAAGGTGTACGCCAAGCGGAAGGAACTGGAGGTTCAGCGGAACGAAGCGGGGAATAACGCGGAGAAAGCTGCCGAGATTCTGCAAAAGAAACGGTTTGACAAGAAGACCGTCGCCTACCAGAACTACATCGCCGGGAAATTTCCGCCTGCGCACATCCACGCCCGAGCGCGCCGGTATGCCGTGAAGCTTTTCCTGAGCCACTATTGGGCCACAGGACGGGCCATGGCTGGACTTCCTGTGACGGAGCCGTACGCGATTGCCGTGTTGGGTCACTCTCCCGAGAGCAAGATCAATCCGCCGTATCCACCGAAGCCTGCTACCTCGTGAAGTCCAAGCTGGATGTGTGAGCCAACTAAAGTGTGGAGTCCATCTATTGTGTGCGAACCATTATTTCCGTATTTCCGTGTCACCCCACCCGGTGAGTGTGAGCCAAAATCGAGATGAATTCCATCGTCCACGGCGCGAGCCATTAGGCGTGAGTCAGGAAGCAGATGACAACCAAACTCTGCGTACGGGCCAGTTTTACCGGTGAAGACCACGACTCGTGTGCGAATCAGGATAATCTGTGGAACACCAAAATCTCGTGTATGGGTCAATACAAAGGTGAAACCCGAACCAGTCGTGCGAACCAACCGATTAGTGTAGTCCAGCTTTAGTGGTGTGAACCGTAGTAGTTGTGGAAACCTGAGCCGGGAGTGTGAGTCAGAAGCGTCGTGAAGTCCATTGGAATACGTACGAGCCAACGTCTTCTTTGAATTCCACCCATCTGGTGCGAATCAGATTCCCTGTGGAGCCCCGTATAAAGGGTATGAGCCAGCCCACCGATGAACTCCAAACCTCCGGCGCGAGTTAGCGAACGATGTGAAACCCGAGATCCATGTACGAGCCACCTTAAGCGTGAAATCCAAATATGGAGCGCGAGTCAACGTGATGGTGGATTCCAAATATTTAGCGCGAGTCAACAGCATTAAGTGAACTCCAAACCGTACGTGCGAGTCCAGAGGGTTGAATGAAAACCACAGCCGTGCGAGTCAGGTATCAGGGCGCAATCCAGCGATCAAGTACGAGTCCAGCGAATTTGTGAACTCCATCAGGTAAGTGCGAGTCCAAAACTATCGTGAAATCCAGCCAACGAGTGCGGGTCACCAAACTTGTGAAAACCACTCAACAAGTACGAGCCACCAAAACTGAAAACCACAAAAGACGAGCATACCTTTTAGGAGGACTGGATGAAGTGGAAAGAGTGGAAGAACAGTTCGGGCTGGCTGGCCTTTAAGATATCTTTTTTCTACGATACGCTGGCAGCGCTTGGATTTTTCTTGGCCTTCAAGATGCTGATTCCTGCCTTACCGTGGTGGAGGTGTCTCCTCGGGGCGTTTTTTTCGGTGTGGGCGTCAAACATAGCCATGCGCAGTCGGTTCGAGATGACCCTCATCGAGCACGTGAACAAAGCGCTAGACAAGTATCTGAGCAAGCCCTAAAATGGGGACGGAGGTTCAATGATGTCTTTGGTATTCGTGGACTGTGAGGCTTACGGGGGTGCTCCAAGCGTGGGGCGTCTGACGGAATTCGGGGCCGTGACGTATCCGAAGAAGGTTACCTTTCATGGGGTGCTGCTGTCTACGCGTCCCTCGCTGGCGAATCCGGCAGTCCCCGAGCGCGTCTCGGATATGTCCGAAGACCACTACCACGAACTCGCATCGGGCGTGTTCTTTAGCTTCGATGCGTGGCTCCGGGAAAATACGACCGGGCGTCCGGTCTTCGTTTCGGACAATCCGGCCTTCGACTGGCAGTGGATCAACGACCTGTTCTGGAGGACCCTCGGGCGTAATCCCTTCGGTCACTCGGCCCGCAGGCTCGGAGACTTCTACGCCGGACTCGTAAACGATTTCTACAAGACGCAGAAGTGGAAGGATTTTCGAGTCACGAAGCATACGCACCACCCTGTCGATGACGCCATGGGAAATCTGGAAGCGTTCGAACGTCTTCTCAAGGGGGAACGATGAAAATACTCCGTCAAGTTCTCAAAAAGGTGGGGTTGAAAATAGAGTCTTAAATGATCCCCGACGAGTGGTACGACCGGTTCGAATGTCTGGCGAGGGAACTGGCGTGTGAGAGAGTGTATCTGGAGTCGCACAGCTATACTCACATAACCCGGTTTGACACCGCCGCGGTTCCCGGTTACGTGTATGCGCCGTGGGTTCCTTTCTACGTTAACGGTAGAGAAGCGAAAGAAGCGTGGTCTGTGTTGTTTAGTATTGCGGGTTGTACGGCCTGAACCATCCAATGTGTGAAAACCATAGACCCGGTGTGAGCCATCCGGAGAGTGAAGTCCAAAATCAATGAGCGAAATTCCTGACAACCTGTACGAGCGATTCATGAAATATTTGATAAGCTCGCACGAGTCATTCAAAAGGTGAAACCCACGCTTCAAGTACGAGTCATTCAAACGGTGAAATCCATTCGTTCAGTATGAGCCAACCCCTATCGTGAATCTCCCTTGTACGAACCGAGGTAGCCAGTGTACTCCTGTCAAGGCGCGTGAGACAATATACAGGTGAAACCCACAGGAGTTTGTTCGAGCCCATCAGGACGTAAGCCAAATCCGAAGCGAAATCCCGGCTGTGTGTGCGAGTCAGGTCAATAGCGAACCCCAACTCATTTGTACGAGCCAACGGTTAATGTGAAAAACCATCTGTCGAGTGCGAGCCATTAGTCGGGTGAAGCCCAACGGTGTCGATGCGTATTTTTTTCCGGGGTGTAGCTCAGGGGGTAGAGCGCCTGCCTTGGGAGCAGGAAGTCGGCGGTTCGAGTCCGCCCACCCCGACCACTTTTCCTTACGTGTGTAATACGGAGATTCGTTTTCCCTGACAAGGCCATTTTTTCCTCCTCCACAATTTACCTTCTCTTCGGTCGTGTATGAAAATGTATAGGGACCAAACTATCCTTTCGGAGTTTTCAATGAATGACGTGCTCCAGTTTATCGGCAAAAAACTTCTTGAAAAAACGGCCTTGAACGAGGGTGGTAATACACACAATCTGCCTCCTCTTGTCCCCATGTGGGTCCTGAAGGAAGGCTACGAACCTATCGACTACAGGGTGCCTGAAGCAGGTGAGTTTTTCTTCTCGCTCCTTCGCGGTGAACGCGTCGTGGAAGCCAAGGACAACAGTGGTGGGATGCGTGTCGTCCTCCGGTATGTCGGTAAAGAAATTATGGAGCAAAAACTCAGCAGGCTGGACGTTCCATTCCCTGAAGCACTGGAACCAATCTACTGACTATCCAGATGAAGGGTCACAAATGGGATAGCCCTTCCATTGGTAATTGGCTGAAATACCTAAAGCGTGGACCCCGTATCGAAGAAGAGGAAGACGTGAAAATCAAGAGCGTTCTCACTCAACATCTCGAAGCCAGAGTTTCCCCGACCGAGCCGAGCCCGCGGGATTACGATGTCTTCGGTCGAGCGATAGCCTCCTATATCAAGGCTGGTGGTTCGGTTGAGGAAATTGCGCAGCGCTGTAAGCCTGAGATGCCACAGGGTGTGGATCAAATTGAGTGGGAGACAGTCAGACGACGTGCTCTGGATTACTTGAACTCCTCCACGACGAGTTACGGAAAAAACAACGACGCGAGTCAGCGTGCTCCGGGACGGACTCTGGCTACCGATTTGCGCAACCTTCTCGATGATGTTCTCGATGAATTGTCAGGGTGGACTACAGGACAAAGCTCACTAGATGAGCCATGATCCATCCCAAGTTCAAGGTCCGTGTTCCACGCAGGCGCCCGTCTTATATCGTCTCTGAAGCCTTCGGCTCGAAGTATCATCCCGGCTGGCTGATGGAGCGGGTCAGGGGACGGTGCTTCGAGTCGGCCAAAAAAATGGCTCAGGAGTTTCGAGACAAAATCTACAAGCAGGAATTCCCTCACGCTCCGCTCTCATCGGCCTACATCAAATGGAAAATCAGGAGAGGTCTGGACACTCGCATCCTGAT